>Ga0272444_10002605_pt1 | contig 16582 bp, 18 predicted proteins | sample SSMForm13_FD_201033 | JGI IMG/M metagenome (GOLD analysis project Ga0272444, IMG submission 201033) | Marine sediment archaeal communities from Little Sippewissett salt marsh, Falmouth, MA, United States - SSM-Form-13 | ecosystem: Environmental > Aquatic > Marine > Wetlands > Sediment ...
TGAGCATCATGAGAGCGCCGTTGTACCGGCGCGACCTGGATCTCGTCGCGGCCGATGAGAACGGAGCGGTGGCCGCATTCTGTACCGTGTGGTACGACGACGTTACGCGCTCGGGGTACTTCGAGCCGGTCGGTACGATGCCCGAGCACCAACGGCGCGGCCTTTGCACGGCACTCCTCCATGAGGGGATGCGTCGCCTCAAAGAACGAAGCGCCGTCCACACCTGTGTCGGTGGCGGCGGTGCGTCCAACCCGGCCGCAGATGGCGTCTACCTGAGAGCATCAGGTGGCGACCAAGACAGCTACACCGCATGGCTGAAGTACCTAGATGGGAAGCCGGCGTAGGCTCAACACCGTTCATCACAGGCTCGAGAACAAGACAGGCGGCCGATCGTTCTGCGGAACGGTCGGCCGCGTGCAATGCTTGTTTGCAGGAGGATAGGGTTTGATACGGGTTTGCTCGGCCTGCACGAGGGAGGTCTCAGCCCCCACGGAAGCGTGAACGCCCTGGCTGGCACGAAGACCGGGTGGGAGCGGATTGGCTCCAGACGCGTGGGGATGAATCAGGTTTCGGCGGCGGTGGCACGGGCTATTGCTCGTCGCTTGGCTCAGCGAAGTCAACATCCACAGCCGTGGTGGCGGCACACTTGCGGTCCGGGTAGCTCAGCCACGACATGACGATGTTGAGCTCGTCAACGATGCTCTCTGCCTGGATCGTTGCTCCGCTCTCTGTCTCCATGTTGGCCGTTGTGTGCGCATCCGCAATCAGCGTCAGGTCATAGCCTCGATCCAGAGCTCCGTACGCCGTGGCTCGGATGCACCAGTTGGTTGCAGCTCCCCCGAGGAAGATGTGACATGCGCCAAACCTGGCGAGTTCCTTCTCGAGTTCTGTCTCCTCGAAGGCGGAGTTGTAGAGCTTGTCGATCACGGTCTCGCCCTCTACGGGTGCCAACCGAGGCACCAGCTGCCATTCCGGGCTCCCCTTTGGCAGGTGGTCCGCCGAGTGCAGGACCCAGATGACCCGGATGCCGCTCGCGCGGGCTCGATCCACCGCGCAGGACAGGTTCTCGATGATCCGCGGCGAGTCCCACAAACTGCGCATGACACCGACTTGGGCATCAACAACCAGAAGCACTGCCTTGCCTGCGCCTCGACCAGCTTCCATCTTGTCTTCCTCCTTCACCTAGGAGCTTCGGCTCGATGTCTTCGCCGCCGTCCTTCGCTTCCGTTCGCCTCCTGTTCGAAGGTCAAGGGGAGGATCGTGCTTCGCGATTGAAGGCAACCACGGCTCCCACAGAAGTGATCGCCGGAACAGCAATGATCTCCAGCCACTCGGGGAGGTTCAGCTCCCAAGCCCGAAAAGCGAAGAGCTCAGCGACAGACGCACCGAGGATGGCCGCGAGGCCGCCAAGCTTGCTCGTCACGCCGAACAGCCTGCCCACGAATGTAACGGCTGCCCCGGCTAGGAGCGGTGGCGCAACGAGTCCAAGGAGGATGTCTTCGTTCGCCGGCTCAGCCGGCCCAAAGACTTCGGGGGGACGGTATACCTCGGATGTGCGAAACAGGGCCGCATAGAAGGGAACTGCAGCAGCCAGTGTCCCTGCCGCAAACTCGACCGCAAATGACAGTGCTGACGGCGCAGCTGCAACCGGCACGGCAGTCAGAACGAGCACCAACGCGACCGTCGCAAGTACATGCATCTTGGCGCCTCCTTCGAAGCTGTGCTGACAGACTCGGCAAGGACGAACATACCGATGCTACGGAACATCGGTCAAGTCGAGTCCACGTCGTGAACATGCCTTGGGCACTGCGGAGAGAAGAGAGGTCGAGAGCTCAAGCTCCCTGTCGGGGATCCGGGCGCCCGCCGGATCTTGCACCAGCCCTCCTCGTTGGCGTCGCGAGCGGACATGTGAGTTGTGCTGCGCCAGCAAGCGCAGACCGCCCTACTCCAAGAGGACATGCATGTCGGTCTTCGCGAAGCGTCGGAAGGCCCTCGGGCCGTAGGCTTCGTCAAGGCGGCGTGTGTACCTGCGAAGCGCTTCCAGGACCGGCGTGCCGCCGATCCGAGGCTCCAAGGCTACGTCAATCTCCCAATCCGCATATCGAAGTGCACCGCCCGGAGTCATCCAGCGTTCGCCGAGAGGCTTGAGCTCGGCGTGGATGCCCATCTCGGCGAACACGGGGAACAGGGTCGCTTCGAGGTAGCTCCGCGTCCCCAGCGCGGTCTGGCTGCCTCGATTCGCCAAGTAGCTCTGCGGGCCGACCCGTAGCCTGTCGTCGGTAGGCTCACCGAAACGCCCCAGGATCCATAGAAATCGGAGGAAGCACAGAATGCGGCCTTTCAGTCGTTCCTGCTGGGCGAAGGTGTCCGTGTCGGCCAGTCCAAGTGGGCACGTTGCGATCCTCTCGAGAAGAGCGTGAAGGGATCGGTACGCCTCTTTCTGTTCGCCTGGAAGATCCACGTTTTCGGGGAAGTCGACGATCCTGGATCAAGGCTGGTGACGCCGCGGATTTGGCTCGGGTCGAGCATCGCTCGGATCTCGTGCAGGTGCCGCGACCCCTCGAAGGCTTCGACGAAGGTTGCGTAGTCGTCTTCAGAGATAGGAGCGTCGTGCTTCGCCTCGATCTTCTCGCGCCCCCACTCGTCCCCACGATCCCGGATGTAGCCGCATGGGAAGCGGCTGCAGTAGGCACAGTTTCGGATTCCGAGCCTGTCGACGCATCGGCGAACCAAGCAGTTCTTGAGCGGGACCCTGGCTCCTTGCGGAATCTCACCATCGGGCGTCTGGCAACCGACGCAGTCACGGAAGACGTTCTCAGAGGGGCTGTACCCAAGCACCCGCTTGCAGCGGCGCCGGTAGTCGGCGAACGCATCCTCATCATCGAAGGTTGTGTGAACGGCCAACGACCAAGGGCACCGGCTGCAGTCCGCGCCACACTTGACGTACCTCTCCACATGTGCCGTCATGGCGGCACCTCCCTCTGCCGGGCGAAGCGACCGAGATAGATTCACTCTCTCATGGGAGAGTAGCAGGAAATCATCGGCACACTGAAGAAGGTGCAGCGTGAGCGCTGCGTTCATCGCGGCCTGGGGGACGAAGTGGAGGACAAGTCCCTGGATCGCTGCACGGCCATTGCTGTCCGCTCTTGACAGATCGGAACACAGCGGCTGCCGCAGCGGACAGGCACCGGCCGTTCCTGTTCCGCGATGCGAGCTCAGCTCGACGCTGGCGTGGACCATCCCAATGCTTCATCTTCTGTTCATCTTGTCCCACTACGGTGGCGGGGATCTCCCACGAGATCAAACAGCTTCACGGACGAGGAGAGGATCATGAGCAAACTGAGCAAGCGGATGAGATGGATAGCTCCAGCCCTGGCGGTTGCCTTGGTTTTGTCAGGTTGCGCGTTGCTGCCGATGGGTTGGGACGGCATCGCGCTCGCGGAAACGAGCGATCTGACGTACGCCATCGTGGACACCGGGCAGGTTGCGACCTATGGCAACTCGTCGAAGATCTCGGCTCCGTCTGAAGGCGTGGCATTCTACGGGCAGGACGCCCAGCACGACGGGAATCAGCCGTCCTACATCGACAACGGCGATGGGACCGTGACGGATCCGGTCACGGGGCTGATGTGGCAGCAAGGGTTCAGCGGGAAAATGACGTACTCCGAGGCGGTGGCCTCTGCCGACGGCGTTGAGATGGCTGGATACACCGACTGGAGGCTGCCGACGATCAAGGAGTTGTATTCGCTGATCGATTTCCGCGGAGAGGACGTAAGCCCCGAGGGCGGCTCGGCGAATCGCCCGTTCATCGACACGTCCTTTTTCGATTTCGCCTACGGAGACACATCGGCAGGTGAACGGATCATCGACTCGCAGTGGGCCACGACCACGCTCTACGTAGGTTCGAGCGGTTTCGGCACGTTGATGTTCGGCGTCAACTTCGCAGATGGCCGCATCAAGGGATATGGGCTCAGCGATCCGCGCGGAGGAGAGAAGACGTTCTACGTTCGCTACGTCCGCGGAAACACGGCCTACGGCGAGAACGACTTGGTTGACAACGGCGATGGTACAGTTTCGGATCAGGCCACCGGCTTGATGTGGTCGCAGACGGATTCGGACGTCGGGATGGACTGGGAAGCGGCCCTCGCCTACATTCAAGCCCTGAACGATCAGAACTACCTCGGCTACTCGGATTGGCGTCTGCCGAACGCCAAGGAGTTGCAGTCGATCGTCGACTACACGCGATCACCGGACGCGACAGGCTCGGCATCGATCGACCCGATCTTCGATGCCACAAGAATCATCAACGAAGCGGGCGAGGCCGATTGGGCGTTCTACTGGACCGGGACGACGCATGCTTCGGCGCGCGGAGGCCAGAACGCCGTCTACGTGGCCTTCGGAAGGAGCCTCGGCTACATGAACGGGCGGTGGGTCGATGTGCACGGGGCGGGATCCCAGCGCTCCGATCCGAAGCAAGGCGATGCAAGCGACTACCCAAACGGGAATGGTCCGCAGGGAGACGCGATCCGCATCGACAACTTCGTCCGCGCGGTGAGAGGCGGCTAGCCCGAGCCCAGATCAAGCCACGTCAAGAGCGGATCCGACCCCCCTTCGAGGGACTCTCCCGAAGGGGCGTCCTGCAGCATCGCCCAGGAAGCGAGGCGGCCCGTTGCAGACCATGCGATCAACTCAGAGGAAGCCAGCAACTGAGTTCGAGAAGGTGGTTACAGCCCGACGGAATGCGGGAAGCTCTCTTCAGATGTCTCGAGGTGAACGATGTACGCTACCGAGGGAACGTGAACTACGGATGTCCGCCTCAGATCTAGGAGGGATCGCCGCTCTTCGGCCGCCGGACATCTTGTTCAGACCGGATTGCGTGATGCAGGCAAGCCAGAGACGGAGCAAACGATGACAATGAGACACAGAGTCGAGGTTGAGAGCGGACGGCTCCTGGAAAGCTTGTTGTCTCTCGGCGCATGGTTCCTCTTGCTCGTATCCGGTTACCTCTACGTGGCGGGTGTGCTCTGCGGGCGGAGCAACCCCCTCGCCTCCGGGAACGGCGTCCAGGACTTCGTCGTGGTCGTCGCACTCAGTCCGCTGTTCTTCTACCTGGGTCCCCGACACAACTGGCGCCCCGCCGAGATCTCGGCTCGTACGATCCTTACGTGGAACGGTCTCAGCTACGTCGTTCCGTTCTTTCTCGCGCTGCACTGGGAATACCTTGGCAACGCGCTTGGTGCTCAGTTCTCGCTCACGGGGGCCGATCTCAGCGCTCTCAACCCCAGATCTATCATGATCCTAGCGCTTGCCCTCGCTGCCATTGCAGGTCTTCTGGCGTATCACCTTGTCTGGGCGCACCGAGCCCGGATCCTGCGTTCGTATCTCGCCGCGCTTCTCGGGATTCCGTGCGTCGTCGCCGTCATTACGCTGGGTCTCGGTGACGCAGCCTATCTCCACGTGCACCACTACAGCCTGGGCGCCTACCTCTTCCCGTTCTTCCGCTTTCGCAAGATTCCTTCGCTGGTTGCTCAGGCCTTCTTCTTGGGCCTCGCTGTGGAAGGAATCGCCCGCTGGGGCATAGACCCGATGTGGTACCGTGTTCCGTAGTCAGGCATCCCCAAGCGAACCCTAACCACCATGCTGGCCACGTCAGGGGACCCTGCAGCAATGGCAACAGCTGGAGCTTCGGAGGTTGAGGAGAAGCGCCCGAATCACTGCGTTCTCCGAGAGACAAGTTCAACTGCGGTTCGGAGCCTGGCGGACTGAATGGGGAACGCCTTCGTTCGTTGCTGCACGGAGAACGACGTCTCTCTAGGGAGATCGTGACAGGCGGCAGGCCTATTGAGATCTGGCAATGCTCAACGCAGCAACCTCCCCAACTCCGGTCATGCTTCTTCGAGTCAGCCATACGGGCGGAGCATGTGTTTGCTCGCTGTCACGTTTCTTGGCGCGTTGGCTTGTGCAGCATATCCTGATGTCATGCTCGAATGCGACAAGAGGAGGCAGTGTCTGATGCAAGCCAGATCGTTTGTGATTGAGGTAGTCTTGGCGTTGGGCATCCTTTGTGCTGCAGTATCGGTTCCGCTCTGCGCCGATGCTGTCACGATCCCGGATCCTGGACTCGAGGCGGCCATCCGCGAGGCGATCGGAATGCCAACGGGCGCCATCCTGAGTGCCGACTTATCAGGGTTGTCATCCCTCGACGCCAGCAATCGCGGAATCGTCGATCTTGAGGGGATCCAATCCTCTGTTGATCTCACAGAGCTCGTGCTGAGCAGCAACCAGATCGTCGACATCAGCGCGCTCTCTCGCCTGACCAATCTCACAACGCTCTACCTTGAGGTCAACCAGATCCTCGACGTTGGTCCGCTGGCAGATCTGACCATGCTCAAGACGCTCTCTCTCTACAGCAACGAGATTGAGGACGTCAGCCCGCTCTCTGGCTTGACCGAGCTCGCGACACTCCAGCTTCACTGGAACAACATCTCCGATGTGCGTGCGCTGTCAGGCCTGACAGAACTGTGGGATCTGTCTTTGGGGCACAATCAGATCCATGACATCAGCCCTCTCGCAGGCTTGACCAACCTGACGGAGCTGTATCTGGCAGAGAACGAGATCGTTGACATCAGTCCTTTGTCAGGTCTTGCGAATCTCGAGAAGCTCTGGGTGGACCTTAACCAGATTGTCGACGTTTCTCCGCTTTCCGAGTTGACCAACCTTACGGTGCTGGCTCTGGATAACAACCGGATTGCCGACGTCGGGCCGCTTTCGGCCCTGACCAATCTCACGAAGCTCTGGTTGACTGCAAATCGGCTACGCGACATCCACGCGCTTTCGGGGTTGACCAGTCTCACGTTGCTCGCGGCGAGGGACAACCAGATCATCGACATCAGTCCGCTCTCTGGCCTGACCAATCTCACGGCACTCTACCTGGCGAGTAACCAGATCGTTGACATCAGCCCACTGGCGGATCTGGCCGAGCTCGCAACGCTCTCCCTTTACAGCAATGAGATTGCAGATGTCAGCCCTCTCGCCGGCCTGATCGAGCTCGCGACGCTTGAGCTTCACTGGAACGATATCTCTGATGTAAGTGGGCTATCGGGCCTAACCAAGCTGACGGACCTATCGTTGGGTCACAATCAGATCCATGACATCAGCCCGCTCTCCGACATGACCAACCTGACGGAGTTGTACATGGCGGACAACGAGATCGTTGATATCCGTCCGCTGGCTGGACTCACGAAGCTCGAGAAGCTCTGGCTGGACCATAACCGGATCGCGGAGGTTACACCGATCTCTGACTTGATCGATCTTACGGTGCTGGCGCTGGACGACAACCAGATCGTCGACATCAGCCCGCTCTCCGGCCTAACCAACCTCTCGAAGCTCTGGTTGACTGCAAATCGGATACACGACATCCACGTGCTTTCGGGATTGGCCAACCTCACGGTGCTTGCGTCGGGAGATAACCAGATTATGGACATCAGTCCGCTCTCCGGCCTGACCGACCTCACAGCGCTATACCTGAGCGCCAATCAGATCGTCGACATCTCGCCGTTGGTTGGGAACGCCGGCATCAGCCATGGTGACTATGTTGACCTTCGTCACAATCTCCTGGCTACAACGCCCGGCTCTCCAAGCCAGTTGGATATCGAAGCCCTGCAGGTTCGAGGTGTCGCCGTCGACTACGATCCACAGAGCTGATACCCCTTCGGGAATGCTTCTCTCTGTCCTGTGCCGGGTTCCGGCAATGTCCGCCCTGCCTGACAGGTCCACTCCCGAATCAGGTCTCGTCCTCACTGCGGTTTGGAGCCGGGGGACTGGATGTGGACCGCGGTCGCCGGTCGCAACGGGGTGAGATGCTGACTTAAAGCTTTGCCCGACTCCTCACGGGAGACCACGAGAACATCGCGGGTTCCTCATCTGATCCTCACCCCGCTGGTTCACCGTTGGGACATCTACCGGCGATTTGCGGAGATCTGGCACACGCCAACGCTGTGCGCTGAAGAGGAATGGATGAGGGAGGACCATGAAATCTAGGACCGGAAGGCAGTCTGCACGTACTGCAATTGTGCTCATCGGTGTTGCTTTCTTGCTGTTGGTCGTCGGGTGGCAGCTGAGTGTGTTCGCCGACCAGCCATCGAACCAGGGGGAGGGAGATGTGAGTCATACGGAGGACGCTCACGAAGCGACAGAGCAGGCGATCTTCGCAGGGGGATGCTTCTGGTGTATGGAATCGATCTTCCAGCCCTTGGATGGCGTGGAGGAGGCGATCTCCGGGTACACGGGAGGAAGCGTAGGAGACCCGACCTATCAAGACGTGTTGACCGGGACAACCGGGCACTACGAGGCCGTCCTGATTCGATTCGATCCAATTGAGATCTCGTATCAGGAGCTCCTCGAGGTGTTCTGGCGGCACATCGACCCGACAGATGAGGGCGGTCAATTTCATGATCGCGGCAGTCAGTATCGCACTGCGGTCTTCTACCTGAACGATCTGCAACAGGCGCAGGCAGAAGCGTCGAAGCAAGCGCTGGAGGAAGCCGCCGTCTTCGCCGAGCCGATTGCCACAATGATCCTTCCCGCGAAGGAGTTCTACCCCGCAGAGGAGTATCACCAGGATTACTACGAGAAGAACCCGGCTCGTTTCGGCGCCTACAGTGCGGCCACGGGCCGACGCACGTTCGTTCGTCAAGCATGGGAGGGACTCGATGACTTCACCCTGTTCCCTCAGAAGGAGCACTCATGGCTGCACTTCGAGAAGCTGTCTCCAGATGAGCTACGTGAGATCTTGACAGCCCTGCAGTACGCCGTGACACAGGAAGACGGAACCGAGCAGCCGTTCAACAACGCGTACTGGAGCAACCATGAGGAAGGGATTTACGTCGACATCGTATCCGGCGAACCGCTGTTTAGCTCGAAGGACAAGTATGACTCGGGCACAGGGTGGCCCAGCTTCACACAGCCGATTGAGCCCAACAGTGTTGTCTTGAGACCCGACTCAAGTCTGTTCGTCGCAAGGGTGGAGGTTCGCAGCCGGTACGCGGACTCGCACCTAGGGCACGTATTCGATGATGGTCCCTTGCCAACTGGGAAGCGCTACTGCATCAACTCGGCGGCTTTGCGGTTCATCGCGGTAGAGGATCTGGAGGAGGAAGGGTACGGTGCCTACCTTGAGGCCTTCTAGTGGCATCGCAAGGCCGGCGTTTTCTAGCCGTCATCTGAAGGCTGGAGGGAACGAAGCGGTTCACAAACGCGAACTGTGCCTGCATGGGTGCCGCACACGGCTGGATACAGCACTGGATGCAGACCGCAGGCACGACATCCAGATGGGAATCACCGTTTGGAGCCTGGGGACCCAATGCGGAACGCGTTCGTTAGCTGTTTCGTGGTGACCGGTGACCGAGTGTGTGGGTGACTGTGACAGAAGCCGCATGTCCTGTCGTTCGCCTTCTCAGTGGTCTTGTCCGAAGCTCGTGCGGAAGTGGTACCCGTAGATCGCCAGAGTGACTGCCAAAGGGAACGCCTTAGGCCGACGAATCGCGGTCCAGAGAAGAAGGTGCCAGTAGTGACGTCTTCCGCATCCCTTGATACCAAGGTGGTAGATCGATCGGAACAAGGCCAAGATGTGCTGCAGATCCAGATGAGTCCGGTTCCTCGGGAGCGTGTACTCCTGCAGGAAGGTTCCGATCCGTCGGTAGTGCGCGCGGGGAGCGTAGATTGTCTGCATGATCTGCCGGTAACCTGCTTGTAGCCTCTCGGCATCCATTCTCGGCACGATATTGGTGGAGCCGTCGAGGTTGTCACCTGACACCTGATCCTGCAGGCGGCCCTCCCGCGCCAGGCGGTCAAAGAGCTGCGTCCCTGGAATCGCTTGGAGCAGCCCAACCATCGCGGTCACGATACCGCTCTCCTGGATGAAGTCGATCTGCCTCTGGAAGGTTGCGGGCGTGTCGTGATCGAACCCGACGATGAACCCCCCTTGCACTTGCAGGCCAGCCCGCTGGATCCTCTTGACGTCAGCGATCATGTCGCGGTTGGTGTTCAGGCTCTTCCCGCACTCGGCCAAGCTCGCATCGTCCGGTGTCTCGATCCCGACGAACACCGTCGTGAACCCCGCTTCGACCATCATCCTCATCAACTCGCTGTCGTCTGCTAGGTTGATGGAAACCTCCGTGGCGAATTGAACGCGTTCTTTGCCCTTCCGCCACTCGATTAGCGCGGGCAGCAGCTCGTCCTTCAGGTATTGCGTGTTGCCGATGAAGTTGTCGTCCCCGGAGAAGATGGGGCCATGCCATCCCAACTCGTACAGCGCGTCAAGCTCGGCGATTACCTGAGCGGCTGTCTTCAAACGCGTTCGATGTCCGAACAACTCGGTCACGCTGCAAAACTCGCAGTTGAACGGGCAGCCTCGGGAGAACTGGACGATCATCGACGCGTACTGGCGCATGTCGATCAGATGCCATTGCGGGACGGGACTCTCGCGGATGTCGGCAAGCTCCTTGGTGGTGTAGACTCTTTCCGCACTCCCTGAAGAGAGATCCGCCAGGAAGCGCGGGATCGTCAACTCGCCTTCGTTTAGGACGAAGTGGTCGACATCGGGGAAGCTGTCTTGATCGAGGGTGAACATCGGCCCCCCGGCGACGACCGTGAGTCCCGCGTCTTTGCAGCGGACGATGATTTCATGAGCCGATTCCTGCTGAATAGTCATCCCGCTGATGAAGGCGTAGTCGGCCCATTCCAGGTCGCTCGCCGTCAGCGGCGATACGTTCGCGTCCACCAAGCGCTTGCTCCATTCCCTCGGAAGCATCGCAGCGATGGTTACGAGTCCAAGTGGCGGCGAGAAGGCACGTTTCCGTATGAAGCGCAACGCATGCTTGAAGCTCCAGAAGGTGTCCGGGAACTGGGGGTAGATCAGCAGAATATTCATGGCCTCACCCTGTGTCATTCCGTGCCTACGACTCCCGCTCGGGGGGAGGGGGGCATCCTCGTACCGAGATCATTCTAGGCGAATGCGCTGAGCATGGAAACTCTGCAGGTGCCCCTGCCCCATTCCCTGGACCAGCCAGAAGATGAGAAATCCGACTCCGTGGCTTCAGAAACCTATCCCAACACCTGGTAGCTCTGTGACGTGGGCTGCCACTGCTCGTGTCAGCTCCCTCGAGACGCAAGCAGTCAGGCACGCCAAGTTGACTCGCTAGTTCGTTAGTTGTATAGTTATGTATATGACGCCTCGAAAGCGTAATCCCAACAACCCTCTGGTAATGAAGAACTTCATGGCTCCCGCGCTGCTGTTGGCCGGGTTGCAGGAACTGTCCGAACGGGAGGATGTTTCGGAATCCGAGATAATCCGCAGAGCCCTTCGGCAGTACATCACAGAGAGACTGAATCGCACGTAGTCGCTGAAGCCGGGCAGGGCTGTCGCAAGACCCGCCCCACGAAGGGGAATGCCACGAATGCTTTCTTGATCTACCCAGAAATACCGCCGACGTCGTGGAGTTTCAAGCGCGCCCTTGGATTCATTGGTCGTAAGGCGGCCTCTCCGTCACTTGGGCTGCCAACCGTAGGCGCGATGCTGCCTCCGGAGTGGTCCGTGCGGCTGCTGCAGGCTCCTTCCGGGCACGAGGCTCAACAATCGCCTACGGACGGAAGACCGGCTGCTGGCACGACAAGGCGGCGTCTGGAGGAGACGATGATGTCTTGCTCGTGGTCGAGGTTCGGCCGGGCCTGAGTTCACGGCTGTTCAGCTCGGCCATCTGCCGACATCGGAACGTGCAGGCCGGACTGAGAGGATACGGTGACTTGCAGGCCGGGAGCTGCGACAGAAGCAGACAGCCAGAGTTCAACACACGGGGGCCTTCGACATGGAGACCCCAACGTACAGGAGGAGGATCAATCATGGCAGAGCGCGAAACGGGGAAAGTCAAGTGGTTCAACGACGCGAAAGGGTATGGCTTCATCGAGAGACCTCAAGGCGGAGACGTATTCGTTCACTTCAGTTCCGTTCGCGGGACAGGATTCAAGAAGCTGACTGAGGGGCAGAGCGTGGACTACGTCTTAGGCGAGGGCGAGAAAGGTCCTCAGGCACTGGACGTAGGCCCCGCTGCAGCGGAGATTCCACAGAAACTGAGGGACCTCGAGGAGGCGAGCACCGCGACCGCTGTAGGTGACGCTCCAGTCGAGGTTGGGAGCGAGATTGAGAAGACGCATCTCGCGGTAGACGAGATCGCAGACAGCCCTGCAGCTGAAGAGGAGCGCTCTATCGTGGCCGAGACCCCTGCTGCCCAAGAGGAGGAGAAGGAAGCGAGCCCCGTTGTGGCAGAGATCCCTTCTTCCTCAGAGGCGAAGGAAGAGGGCTCCGCCGTGGCTGAAGAGATCCCAGCTGCCGCAGACGTGGAGGTTGCGCCTCCAGCCTAGAAGACACAAGGCTTGGGCGAGATGAGACCATCGGTGGAGCAGGCACTGTGCCTGCACCGCTCTTCATCCTCGCGATTCCGATGGCGGGGGCGCACGTACGTTGCGGTTCTGCAGTGATCGCCTTCCACGAGTCGGATTCGCATGCAGTCCCGGAGGCTCACCACCAGATGACGCAGTCTGATCGCCTATATCAGAAGACAAAGAAGCGATGCGTCGGCTCCCTCGACAGCGATGCCGTGTACTTCGTTGGGTCCAGGATGGGGTTCCACCTTGCCATCGAGTGTCCCCCGGGTGAGTTTCGAAGGCTGTCGGAAGCCGAGCATTTTCGATTCAAGCAGCAGAGCCGACTCGAAGGACTCCGCTGCTGGGACCAGAAGTGACGATTCGCCTGTCGATTCCGCGTACGGCGCAGCCGACAAGCTGTAGCTCGGGCAGTCTGGAATCCCAAGGATCGCGCTTCTGATGAGCGCTGTGACCAGGGGAGCCTTGCTGAACGCACGGACGCGTTCACGCCCCATTGGTGGAGCCTTGGGACTGAATGTGGAATGCATTCGCTTGCCGCGACGGGGTGACATAGTCGAGGATGAGAGCATCGTTTCGCGGGCGATGTTGACTCCGGCAATTTGGCTCCCTGGGGATGCTAAGCGAAGCTTAGCATCCCCAGGGTGATCGTCAAAGGGAAGCTCAGGAGCGGCGAAGAAGCACACACGCCAGAACTCGGTCCTGCCCCATCCAGGGGTGCCAAGGTGACGGACGGTGTGGAGGAGCGCGAGGATAGCACAGTGGAGGGCCAGGTGCTCCTGTTCTGCCAGAGGCCTGCATTGACTCAAGAATGGATGTTGAATGCGGCCCACAGAAGTGGGCAAGCTGCTCCAATGCGAGACCTCCGCGAGTCTGGAAGCGTCTAGGGGCCGTGCAATCTGACGGTCGCAGCTCGCGCCAGCGGCATCGCGACTACTTTCCCTTTCTCTCCTTCCTTCTTTCCTCTCGAGCTGTCTTCTCCATCTCCTCTATTCGCCGCTCCTCCTCCTCCGTTTCCGATCTCTTCTCTTCTCTCCCTCTTCGCCGGTTTTCTGTTGCTGCGCTTTCTATCTTGTCCTGTTTCTTCGCCTCCCGCCTCTCAATCCTTCCCATCTTCCTTCTCTCTGTTCTTCTCGTGGCTCGCTCGCCCTCTTCTCGTTCCCTGATTGCTCGTTCTTCGCTATCAGATTGCCGTTTCTCGTCTCGTCTCGCTTGTCTCCTGATGCTCTCTTCCGATTCCAGAAGTCTCTCCCTGTAGTATTCGGAGGCCACGGTTAGGATGTCGCCGGTTCTTTCGCGCATGAACCGGTAGGCCTCGATTCTTCCCCCGAGGGAAGCAGTGCGCTCCGTGAGTCCTTCCTCCTCTCGCTTCTTCTTTGCTTGCTCCGCCGCGTCTATGGCTCTCGATGCGAGATTCCGGATGACCTCGACGTACCGTTCTCTCTCTCCGGGGTTCTGAGTACCCTCGAAGATGGCTTTGTCAATTGCCAGTCTGAAGTTCCCGCTCTCCTCCGCCTCCTTGATGAGAACATCGAGATCCTTCTTCGATATGGCCCCCAGCGGTGTGTGATAGAGATACGATCTGAGGACAGCGTATAGTGGTTCATCGTCCCTGCACAGCTCCTCCAAGAAGGTCTGTTGTCGCTCCGCATCTTCCTGTTTGCGCATGACCTGTCATCCCTCCTCTGCGTTCCTTCCCGCCGAGGTCTTCTCGCGGCCGCTCCGCTTCTGAAGCTACCACAGTCGACAACCACCCGCCAAGGCGAATGGAGCACCTCGGCTGAACAGCCCGTCCTTCAGCCTGACAGATCGACTCGCTCTCGCGGATGCTCTTCTCTCAGGGGCTTCCCCGACGCGCTGAGAGACGAAGAGTCTGACCCGATGCTATGAGAGCGCTCCTCCTTTGCCGGTAACGCGGTGCGCTGCCGGTGAAGAAGAGCGGTCAAGACTGCAAGGAGGCGCACGATGCAGTGTGTCGCGTTCGATTCCCGCAAGCACCACACATGGGCGTTGGTGCAGGACGAAGCTCGGAAGGTCATGCGAGAACAATGGATCGATCACGTACGGGGAGCATCGCGGGGATTCTTGAAGGAGTTCGAGTCGGGACTCCAGTTGCCGTTGAGACAATCGGGAACTGGTACTGGATCACCGACGAGGTCAAAGCGGCTGAGATGGTTCCGCGGCTGGCCAACGCTCGCAAGGCGAAGTTAGGGAGGCGCGATTTCATAACATCAGGTTAGGATTCGTTGAGTCCCGATCTCGAACTCGTTGAGGCAGCCGAAGACACGCCTGCAGTGGCCGGAAGATCGGGTTCGATGCCCTGGTGTCTCCGCTGAGGGTGGAGCACAACGTCAGCTCCCCCATACGGTTCCTCTCACGGCATGAGCGCCCTCTCATGCTCCGGGTTGCCGAGACACAGGCTGGTCGAGGCCGGCAGCCACTTGCTCGGGCGAGAAGCCGGAAACCAGATGGCAGGCAACTCGATGGCCACACTCCACTTCCACCAGTCCTGCGGGAAGCGTCTCGCAGCCTATCATTGCGAAGGGGCAACGCTGCCAGAACCGGCATCCCTTGGGCGGATCGATCGGGCTGGGAATGTCTCCCTTGAGTGTGATCCTCTCGCGCGGCTGTTGCACGTCGATGTCGAGAATCGCCGAAAGCAGCGCTTGGGTATAGGGATGCAGCGGATCGGCAAAAACGGCGTCCGACTCTCCAGCTTCCATCACCTTCCCCAAGTACATGACGAGCAAGTTCTGACAGACGTTCTTGACGACCGCTAGATTGTGCGAAATAAAGACATAGGTGAGGTTGCGACTCGCCTGGATCTCTATCAACAGATTCAGAATCTGCGCATGTACCGACACATCCAGACCGCTGACAGGTTCATCGCACACCAGGAACCTCGGATTCAGGATGATGGCACGGGCAATTCCGATGCGTTGGCGCTGCCCGCCTGAGAAGTCCGAAGGATAGCGATGTAGATCCTCCTCATCCAGGCCGACCAGCTTCAGGAGCTCCAGGACCTTGCTCCTCATCGCCGCCTCGCTGGCCCCGCCCCTGATGTACAGGGGCTCCCGGATGATGTCATACACACTGAACCGCGGGTTCAGTGAGGAGAAGGGATCCTGGAAGATCATTTGCATGTTGCGCCTGGCCGCTTTGAACGCCTTTGGCTTCAAGGCGTACAAGTCATCGCCCTGAAAGCGCACGGTTCCTGTCGTCGGCCGAACCATCCCGATCATGGCATTGGCAAGGGTGCTCTTCCCGCAACCCGACTCTCCGACAATGCCGAAAGTCTCTCCCTCCGAGATCCCTAGGCTGGTATCAGTCACCGCCTGGATCCAGCGTCTCTTGCTGAACGGGTAGGCGCGCTTGGCCGGGAAATGCACCGAAACGTCTTCCATCTCCAGCAGAGAACCGGAATGCTGTCTGTCGCTGCTCACGATTGCGTCTCACGCTCCTGACGAAGAGGATGCCAACAGCGAACTTGTCGGTCACTCTCTAGGGCCTCTAGCTGGGGCATGCGTTGTCGGCACTGATCGCTGGAATGGGAGCAGCGCGGATGGAAGTAGCAACCACTTGGTTTGCGCATTGGATGGGGAACGGTATCCGGGATCTGAACGAATGCCTGCTTCTCATCCGAGAGCCTGGGAACGGAAGCCAGGAGCCCTTGAGTGTACGGATGGAGCGGGTTTGTGAAGAGCTCCTGCACCGCAGCCCGTTCAACGATCTTGCCACAGTACATGACATAGGTCGTTTCCGCCATGTCGGCCACCACACTCAGATCATGCGTGATAAGTAGGGCCGACACGTGATGGTCTTGCTGCATGGACTTCAGCACGTCGAGCACCTGTGCCTGGATCGTGACATCCAAGGACGTGGTCGGCTCATCAGCTATGATCAGTTCTGGCCTGCAGGCGAATGCCAGGGCAATCAGCACCCTCTGGCGCATTCCTCCCGAAAGCTCATGAGGGAAGCTGTCGGCTCGAGAGCGGGCTTCGGGGACCCCGACCAGCTCGAGCGCACTGACGGTCCGTTGCCTGGCTTCCTTCCGGGTCAGTTTGGTGTGGCGCCGGTACACCTCGTTGATCTGCTTGCCGACGGTCATGACGGGGTTCAGCGCCGTCATCGCATCCTGGAAGAT
>Ga0272444_10002606_pt1 | contig 16578 bp, 14 predicted proteins | sample SSMForm13_FD_201033 | JGI IMG/M metagenome (GOLD analysis project Ga0272444, IMG submission 201033) | Marine sediment archaeal communities from Little Sippewissett salt marsh, Falmouth, MA, United States - SSM-Form-13 | ecosystem: Environmental > Aquatic > Marine > Wetlands > Sediment ...
GGACAGAGGACCGGCCCCCGCCCAAACACCCCCCCCGCGGGGGCCGGTCCTCTGTCCTTCCAACCTGCCGGCCATGGCCGTTCTCTACCGCCCCCTGGTGGAAGGCCTGGAGACGCCCTTTCAGCTCGTCGATCTCTACTGCCTGGCCCAGGAGCACGATTTCCCCCACCCCCATCTGACCCTTACCTGCTTTCGCCAGGCCAATTTTCTGGTACCCCAGGGAAACGGTTATTTCACCTGGAATGAGCCTGAGGAGAACCCGACAGATTAGGATTGAAGGATCACCATGGACCTGTTTCTTTCGTTTATAGCCAACACGGGATATCTGCTCGCCGACTATCGCCATCTGATCATGATCGTGATCGGCTGCATCTTCGTTTACCTGGGGGTCGCCAAAAAATATGAGCCCCTGCTGCTAGTGCCCATCGGCTTCGGCATCCTGGTGGGCAACGTGCCCTTCTTCAAGGGTTTCGGCATCGGCATCTACGAAGACAACAGCGTGCTCCACTACCTGTACTTCGGCGTCACCACCGGGCTTTACCCGTCGATCGTTTTTCTGGGCCTGGGGGCCATGACCGATTTTGGCTCCCTGCTGGCCCGGCCGGTCCTGATGCTGCTCGGCGCGGCCGCTCAGATGGGGATATTTTTCACCCTGCTGAGCGCCCTGGCCCTGGGCTTTCTGCCCGAAGAGGCGGCCTCAATCGCCATCATCGGGGGCGCGGACGGCCCGACCTCGATCTTCCTGACCGCCAAGCTGGCGCCGCATCTGATCGGCCCGATCGCCATCGCCGCCTATTCCTACATGGCCCTCATCCCGGTGATCCAACCGCCCATCATGCGGCTGCTGACCACCCGCGAGGAGCGCCGCATCCGGATGCCCGAACTGCGCGAGGTCTCCAAACGCGAAAAGCTGATCTTTCCGGTGGTCGGCGTGCTGCTGTGCTGTTTTCTGGCGCCCACCGCGCTGCCGCTGCTGGGCATGCTCTTTTTCGGCAATTTCCTCAAGGAGTGCGGCGTCACCGATCGCCTGGCGCACACCGCCCGCACCGCGATCATCGACACGGCCACCATTCTGCTGGGGCTCACCGTGGGCTGCAGCACCCAGGGGGATGTTTTCCTGACCGCCAAATCGGTGGGAATCTTCATTCTGGGCTCCATCGCCTTCAGCATCGCCACGGCCTCGGGGATCATCTTCGCCAAGATCATGAATCTGTTTCTGAAGGTCAGGATCAACCCGCTGCTGGGGGCCGCCGGGGTGTCGGCCGTTCCGGGCTCCGCCCGCGAGGTGCACCTCATGGGGCAGCACGCCGACCCCACCAACTACCTGCTGATGGACGCCATGGCCTGCAACTCCTCGGGGGTCATCGGCTCCGCCATCTGCGCCGGCATCCTGTGGAGCTTCATGTTGGTCTAATCAGGCGTGAGCAATCCGCCGGCCCTGGCAAAACCGCCAACAGCTGCTCCCGGGTTCCAGAGCTGCCACAGATTTCACAGGGCAGGCCAAGTTGTTGCGAAACACCATTGATGGCGGCGGGTGATGTTCAGAAGGGGGAAGGGCCGGCGCTTGCCGGCCCTTTCAGTGTGGGGCTCTCCGGTGGGCGGGGTCAGCCGCCCGAGGTCTGGGGAAAGGCTGCATTGGCGTAAAGGTATTCCATTTTCTCCTTGTGCTTGAGCTCCTCGTTGGCCATCTTGAACAGCATGTCCTGGGTGCCGCCGGGTGGATGCAGTTTGGCCAGTTCGGTGTAGAACTGGTTGGAGCGCAGCTCCCGGTGAGCGGCCACCAGAAACACTTCCGCACTGTCGAGATTCTCCTTGACCTCGGGATCCTCCTGGTATTCCGCGATCTTGTAGAAAACCACGTCACTCATCCGCATGGCATCCGCCGCGAAATCCCCGTCCCGGTACTGGACCAAGAACGCCTTGTGCTTCTTTTCCTCATTGGCCACGAAGGCAATAGTGTCGCGGGTGGCTTCGTCCCGGACCTTGGCATGAATCCCCATGTAAAAATCGTAGGCTTCTTCCTCACGCTTGATGGCCGTTGCGATCAGGCCTGCGAGTCTCTCGTCCTGCATAGCGTTCACCTCCCGAAGTGTTGCCTCCGGCAACCGGACATCGACCCGGAAGGGTCTGTGAGTCACCGGATAGCGGCAGTCGAAGAATAGATCCGATCCTACTTGGTTTCAAAGTTGCCGGCCGCCTTGGCGGCCACCTGGCGCTTGAATTTCTCGGCATCGATCACGAACCGCTGGTGGACCCCTTCGGAAATGGCGTCCACCCCGTCATCAGCCTGCAGATGGAAGGTGAGCCGGCGGCCTTCCACTTTCTCCAGCCGTCCCTTGACCGTGACGGTGAAGCCCGGCGGGGTGGCGGCGGTGTGGCTCACGTCGACATGCACCCCCACGGTCTGCTCGCGGGGCCAGTCGATGTGGGGGTTGATCGCCTGAATGCAGGCAAACTCGAAAAGCCCCACCATATACCCTGTGGCGAACACCTTGGGCATGACCTGGCCTTCCGGAATTTCAGGGTAAAGGTAGGGGACCGTCTTGTTTTCGGGCACCTTGAACCGAAATTCGAAGCTCAGCCCGGGTTTCAGCGAATCTTTCATGGCACGCCTCCCTCCTGATAGCCGCTCTGAAAGCTGCCAGTGGCTGGCAGCCCATAAGAGGCCCCGCAACCGATTGCCCAAGCGGGGACCGGTTGCCAGTATTTCCAACTCGCCCGCGCTTGTCAATCCCATTCTGCGCGCGCCGCCCCGGGTCCGGGGCCAACAGCGGGAGGCGCGATCTCTCCGCCGAATCAATTTACAAAATTGTAAAAACATTGCGCGTAGAAAACGATTTTGTAATTTTTTTATTTCCTGAGAGTAAATCCTAATTTTAAAAATATATACAATTTCAAATGGTTTTAGCGGAATTCCGGCGCAGTAGCGGCCATGGCACACCCCTTGCTGGGTGGTACCCGAAACCCTTCGCGCCACGGCAACCAATCGGTCACCCATTACAGGAGGCACCCCATGAAAAAGATAGAGGCGGTCATCAAGCCGTTTAAACTGGACGAGGTCAAGGACGCCCTCAACAAGCTGGGCATCAAGGGCATGATGATCAGCGAGATCAAAGGCTTCGGCCGCCAGCGGGGCCACAAGGAAATTTACCGCGGTGCCGAGTACCAGGTGGATTTCGTCCCCAAGATCAAAATCGGGGTGGTGGCCGATGACGACATGACCGACCGGATCATCACCGGCATAAAAGACGCCGCCTTCACCGGCAAGATCGGCGACGGCAAGATTTTTGTCTACTCCGTGGAACAGGCCATTCGCATCCGGACCGGAGAGTCTGGAAATGAAGCGTTATAGAATCCTGGCAGCGACAGCCGCAAATTTTTTACCCCCCGAGAGGAGAATCCAAATGAAAAAACGCCTGATCGTGTTGATCCCGATTTTACTGACCGTTTTGAGCGCGGCCGTATTGTGGGCCGCAGACGAGCCCCCGACGCCGGAATCCAACCGAAACGCCATCGACCTGGTCCAGAGCCACGCCGACTACGTCTGGACCCTGGTGGCCGCCGCCCTCGTCTTTTTCATGCAGGCCGGCTTCGCCATGGTGGAAGTCGGTTTCACGCGCGCCAAGAACGCCATCAACATCCTGATGAAAAACCTGATGGACTTCTCCATCGGCTCGCTGGCCTTCTGGGCCGTGGGCTTCGGCCTGATGTTCGGGGTCTCCAAATCCGGCTGGCTGGGCACTTCGGGCTTTTTCCTGAGCGATTTCACCCCGGAAGGCGATCCCTGGGTGCTGGCCTTCTGGATGTTCCAGGTGGTCTTCGCCGCCACTGCCGCCACCATCGTCTCGGGGGCCATGGCCGAACGCACCAAGTTCACCGGCTACCTCTGCTACAGCGTCGTGGTCTGCGGCCTGATCTACCCGATTTTCGGCGGCTGGGCCTGGGGCGGGCTGTTCAACGGCGGCGGCTGGCTGGAAGGCCTGGGCTTCATCGACTTCGCCGGCTCCACGGTGGTCCACTCGGTGGGCGGCTGGGCGGCCTTGGCCGGGGCCATCGTCCTCGGCCCGCGGCTGGGAAAATACGCCAAGGACGGCAGCATCCGGCCGATTCCGGGCCACAACATGCCGCTCGCGGCCCTGGGCGTCTTCATCCTGTGGCTGGGTTGGTTCGGCTTCAACCCGGGCTCCACTACTGCCGCCAGCAAAGACATCGCCATGATTTTCGTCAACACCAACCTCGCCGCGGCCACCGGTGCGGTGTGCGCGATGGTGATCTCCTGGCTCAAGTTCGGCAAGCCGGAAGTCAGCATGAGTTTAAACGGCGCCCTGGCCGGACTGGTGGCCATCACCGCCCCCTGCGCGAATGTCTCCCCAACCAGTTCGGTGGTCATCGGCGCGGTGGCCGGCGTGCTGGTGGTTTTCTCGGTGCTGTTCTTCGACCGTATTAAAATCGACGACCCCGTCGGCGCGGTATCAGTCCACGGCGTCAACGGCGCTTGGGGCACACTGGCCGCGGGCCTCTTCAACACCGGGGGCACCTCGGCCGCCATCATCGGCGTTCAGCTGCTGGGCATCGTGGCCTGCTTTGTGTGGACCTTTGCCACCGCCTTCACCATGTTCAAGCTGATCGACAAGACCGTCGGTCTGCGGGTATCGCCCGAAGAGGAGTTGGAGGGTTTGGATTACACTGAGCACGGCGGCAATGCCTACCCCGATTTCGAGGTGCTCTCCCCCCACGGGGCGGGCGTGGCCGGCGGCGGCTTCGGCGGCCCGGGAGCGGTACCGGCGATGAGCCGCGGCATGCGTCATTCCACCGAGAACGCCTGAGCGGCCATCGCGCGCATTCAGGGGCAGGAGGGGCCACCCCCAGTGCAAACTTTACCGGCGTTCAATTCCATTCCTCCTGATTGAGGGCCGGTGAAAGCCGCACCCGCCGCCTGCCCCCCCGCAGCGGCCCGCAAACAAGGGCGTTTTTCGGGCCGCTGCGGCCAATAGGCGCCGTCTCTGGGCCGGGACAACGGGGTCCCGGCCCGGTGACGGCCGCCGCACCCCCCAGGCAGCGATCGCCGGCAGGGAAGCGACCACCGACCTGGGCACCTCTTGCCGCCCGCTTTCGCACAAGCCCTTCCCCGCCGCGGTCGCCCCGAAGGGGGCCGGCCCCGCCGGCGTCCGGTACTCGGGACCATGGCCGATCAGGCCAAAATTGACAGTTCCGTAAAAAGGCCAATTTCTGCGTTGCGCCGCATCTCGAAGTCGCTGCGGCGTACCTTAAGCACGCCTCACTTCTCGAGATTTGCGCGCCTTGAACTTGGCCTTTTTACAAAACTGTCTGGTTTTTGAATTTTTACCGCTTTATCAAAATTCCACCCACCAGGAAAAAGATTTGAAAATGGCTTTGGAAGATAAAATTTACCAGTTGGAGTTGAAGGTCCTCTACGAGATCAGCGGCATCATCGGCCAGATTCTGCAGCTGGACCAGGCCCTCGACTCGATCCTGGAGATCCTCTCCAAATCGCTTTCCATGGAGCGCGCCACCGTGACCCTGCGGGACATGCAGACCGGACTGCTGAAGATCTGCGCCTCCCACAGCCTCCGGCCGGAGGAAAAGAAACGGGGGATCTACCAGCCCAGCGAGGGCGTCACCGGGTTGATCTTTCGCACCGCCCAGCCCTTTTTCGTGCCGGACATCGGCAAGGAGCCTCTCTTTCTCAACAAAACCCAGTCCCGCGACGTTCGCAAGGACAGCATCGCCTTTATCGGGGTACCCATCATCCTGCACGGCACCCCCATCGGGGTCTTCAGCGTGGACCGCCTCTTCGAGCCCGAGGTATCCTTCCAGGAGGACATCCGTTTTCTGACCATCGTGGCGACCCTGATCGCCCAGTTCGTGCACCTCAACCGCCAGATCGAGAAGCGCGAAATGAAACTCAAGAGCGAAAACCGGTCCCTGCGGGCGGAAATTTCGGAGAAGTACAACCATTTCTTCGCCGTGGGGGTCAGCCCCGCCATGCAGGCCCTCAACGAGCTGATCCGCAAAGTCGCCCCCAGCAAGGCCTCGGTCCTGCTGCTGGGGGAATCGGGCACCGGCAAAACCCTGACCGCGCGCATCCTGCATGAACTCAGCAGCCGCTCCCGGCGCCCCTTCGCCAAGGTCAACTGCGCGGCCCTGCCCGACAACCTGATCGAAGCGGAGCTTTTCGGCCACGAAAAAGGAGCCTTTACCGGGGCCTCGGAGGCCAAAAAGGGCCGCTTCGAAGAGGCCGACGGCGGCACCGTCTTCCTGGACGAAATCGGGGAGCTGCCCCCCAGCGTCCAGGCCAAACTGCTGCACTTTCTGCAGGAGCGTGAATTCGAGCGCCTGGGCAGCACCCGCACCCGGCGCGTGGACGTCCGGATCATCGCCGCCACCAACGCCGATCTGCCCACGGCAGTGGCCGAGGGCCGCTTTCGGCCGGACCTCTACCACCGCCTGAACGTTTTCCCGATCGCCATCCCCCCACTTCGCCAGCGCCTGGCGGACATTCCGCTGCTGGCCAACTACTTTCTTGAAAAAAGCGCCAAGGAATACGGCAAAAGCCTCCAGTTCGCCCCCGCCAGCATGGCGGTGCTGACAGGCTACAACTGGCCCGGCAATGTCCGTGAGCTGGAAAATCTCACCGAGCGCCTGGCCATCCTGTCGGAAACCCCCCTGATCGCCCCCCAGGCCCTGCCGGCCTACCTCTTTCGCAAGGTCCGCGAAAGCGCTGCCAAGGGCACCGGTGAGCCGGCCGTTTCGCGCATCGAGGAAATGGAGCGTGACGCCGTCCTGGAAGCCCTGGAAAAAAACGGCTGGATCCAGCAGAAGGCCGCCCGCGAAATCGGGCTCAGTCTTCGCCAGATGGGCTACCGGGTAAAGAAATTCGGATTGGCAAACCTGATCCGCGAAGGCCGCAGCCGCTCCAGCGGCCAGCCGACCCGCCAGCCGTAGCCGGCTGCCCGTTCCCGTCCCGTCGCGCAACCCGCCCACGACGGGGCGCGTTTTTTCCTGCACCTCACCCACCACAGCGACCCCCTCAGACCAGCCCCCAACGCCATTTACCAGCCGTCCCGAGAGCGCCTTCCCGGCCCGGGAAAAAGGAGCATAGACAAACCCGTCGCGGCCCCTCCGCGGGGCTCACCACAGCCGTGGTCCTCACCCCAAGCCATCTACATTATTGTCGATTGCGCATCTACAGGATTGTAGCTGTTGATTTGTCCTCGCGTCCCATGCACGATTTCAGGCAAACCCATGCCTTGTTTTTTTCTATTCATTTCAAAATTTTACACTAACTATGGGCCGCGACAGGGGCTGCTGGCACACCCGTTGCTCAAAAGAGCTTACAACACCGCGCGACACGCGCAATATCTCCAATCGGAAAGGAAAAAGTCCCATGAGAAAAATCGCGATCTACGGCAAGGGCGGTATCGGCAAATCCACCACCACCCAGAACACGGTGGCCGGGTTGGCGGAGATGGGCCTCAAGGTGATGGTCGTCGGCTGCGACCCCAAGGCGGACTCCACCCGGCTGCTGCTCCACGGCCTGGCCCAACGGACCGTGCTGGACACCCTGCGCGACGAGGGTGAGGATGTCGAGCTGGAGGATGTCCGCAAGGAGGGCTTCGGCAAAACCCTGTGCACCGAGTCCGGCGGCCCGGAACCCGGGGTCGGCTGCGCCGGCCGCGGGATCATCACCTCCATCAACCTGCTGGAGCAGCTGGGCGCCTATGCCGAAAGCGAAGCCCTGGACTATGTTTTCTACGACGTTCTGGGCGACGTCGTCTGCGGCGGGTTCGCCATGCCGATCCGCGAGGGCAAGGCCCAGGAGATCTACATCGTCGTATCCGGCGAAATGATGGCGATGTACGCCGCCAACAACATCTGCAAAGGCATCGTCAAGTTCGCCGAGGCCGGCGGGGTCCGGCTGGGGGGCTTGATCTGCAACAGCCGCAAGGTGGACAACGAGCGCGAGATGATCGAAGCCCTGGCCGACCGGCTGGGCACCCAGATGATTCACTTCGTGCCCCGCGACAACATGGTCCAGCGGGCCGAGATCAACCGCAAGACGGTCATCGATTTCGATCCAGACCACCCCCAGGCCGAGGAGTACCGCAAGCTGGCGCGCAAGATCGCCGAGAACGAAATGAAGGTCATCCCCAAGCCGATGGCCATCGAGGAGCTGGAAAAACTCCTGATCGACTACGGCATCGCCGCCTGACCCGATCCCGGGCCCACACCTTACAACTCAAGGAGAAGTCACCGCCATGATTATGATCCGATCCATCGTTCGCCCCGAGAAAGTCGACAACGTGCTGGCCGCCCTGATGGAGGCCGGGTTTCCGGGGGTCACCAAGATGTCCGTGGTGGGCCGCGGCAAGCAGCGCGGCATCAAGATCGGGGAGGTCACCTACGACGAAATCCCCAAGGAGATGCTGCTGACCGTGGTCCAGGACAAGGACAAGGACTTCGCCGTGCGGACAATCATCAAGGCCGCGCGCACCGGTGAGAAGGGCGCCTACGGCGACGGCAAGATCTTTCTCCTGCCGGTGGAGGCGGCCTTCACCATCAGCTCCGGCATCAAGGAGACGGCCGACGGCGGCACCGAGGAGGTGGCGATATGAAAGAGATCCTCGCAGTCGTGCGCATGAACATGATGAACCAGACCAAAAGGGCCCTGGCGGAGGCCGGCATCACCTCGATGACCGCCCGCGAGGCCCTGGGCCGCGGCAAGGGCCTGGTGGACCTGCAGCTCCTCCAGGGGGCCGAGCGCGGCTATGAAGAGGCCATCTCGCAGTTGGGCCAGAGCAGCCGCCTGATCCCCAAGCGCGCGCTGCTGATCGTGGTGCCTGACAAGCTGGTGGACCTTACGGCCAAAACCATCATCCGGGTCAACCGGACCGGCAAGTCGGGCGACGGCATGATTTTCGTCCTGCCGGCCTTAAACGCCATCCGCGTGCGCACCGGCGAGGACGGCGACGATGTCCTCGATGACGTGTAACCCTGCCGCCCCCGCGGCTTTCAAGGAGACAGAGACCATGACGGAAACAGCTCGCAAGCCCGCACCCCCCATCCAAGGGCCCGACCCGGAAAAGGTCAAGGCCGACCTGCTCGCCAAATACCCGCCCAAGGTGGCCCGCAAACGGGCCAAGCAGATCATCATCAACCGGGTGGCGCCGGGAGACGGGGTCCCCGAAATCACCGCCAACGTGCGCACCGTTCCCGGGCTGATGAGCCAGCGCGGCTGCTGCTACGCGGGCTGCAAGGGCGTGGTCCTCGGTCCCACCCGCGATATCGTCAACATCACCCACGGCCCCATCGGCTGCGGCTTCTACAGCTGGCTCACCCGGCGCAACCAGACCGACCCGGAGACGACCCCCGACGGCCACAACTTCATGCCCTACTGCTTTTCCACCGACATGCAGGAAAAGGAGATCATCTTCGGCGGCGAGAAAAAGCTCAGGCAGGCCATCCAGGAGGCCTACGACAACTTCAAGCCCAAGGCCATCGCGGTCTTTGCCACCTGCCCGGTGGGCCTCATCGGCGACGACATCCATGCGGTCTGCCGCGAAATGAAGGACGCCCTGGGGATCAACGTCTTCGGGTTCAGCTGCGAGGGCTACAAGGGGGTTAGCCAGTCGGCCGGCCACCACATCGCCAACAACCAGATTTTCAAGCACGTGGTGGGCCTCGACGACACGGTCGGCCCGGGCGAATTCCGGGTCAATCTCCTCGGCGAGTACAACATCGGCGGAGACGCTTTCGAAATCGAACGGATCTTCGAAAAGTGCGGCATCACCACGGTGGCCACCTTCAGCGGCAACTCCACCATCGACGCCTTTGCCAATTCCCACACGGCGGATCTGAACCTCATCATGTGCCACCGTTCCATCAACTACGTGGCCGAGATGATGGAAAAAAAATTCGGCGTGCCCTGGATCAAGATCAACTTCATCGGCGCCGAGGCCACCGCCAAGTCGCTGCGCAAGATCGCCGCCTATTTCGCCGACCCGGCGCTGACCGAGCGGGTGGAGGCCGTCATCGCCGATGAGCTGCCGGCGGTCCAGGCCGTTCGGGAGGAAATCCGGCCGCGCACCGAGGGCAAGCGTGCCATGCTCTTTGTGGGCGGCTCGCGCGCCCATCACTACCAGGAGCTTTTCCGGGAGCTGGGCATGCGCACGCTTTCGGCCGGCTACGAGTTCGCCCACCGCGACGACTACGAGGGCCGCAAGGTGCTGCCCAGTGTCAAGGTGGACGCCGACAGCCGCAACATCGAAGAGCTGGACGTCTGCCCGGACCCCGATCGCTACCGGCCGCGCAAGACCCCCGAGGAGCTGGCGGCGCTGGCCGCCAGAGGGCTCACCTTCAAGGACTATGAGGGCATGATGCCCGAAATGCCCGAGGGCAGCCTGGTCATCGACGACATCAGCCAGTTCGAAACCGATCTGATGATCGAAAAATACCGGCCGGACATCTTCTGCGCCGGGATCAAGGAAAAGTACACGATCCAGAAGCACGGCATCCCCATGAAGCAGCTTCACAGCTACGACTACGGCGGACCCTATGCCGGCTTCAAGGGGGCCGTCAACTTCTACCGTGAAATCGACCGCATGGTGAACAGCCGGGTCTGGGGCACCCTCAAAGCGCCCTGGCAGACCAACCCCGAACTGGCCGCCACCTATGCCTGGGAATAACCCCGCTCAGCACCGCAAGCAAAGGGAAGTCGTCATGTTACTGCGTCACACCACCAGCGAGATCAAAGAGCGCACGGCCTTGACCGTCAACCCGGCCAAAACCTGCCAGCCGATCGGCGCCATGTACGCCGCCCTCGGCATCCACGGCTGCATGCCCCACAGCCACGGCTCCCAGGGCTGCTACGCCTACCACCGCAGCGCGCTCACGCGCCACTACAAGGAGCCGGTGATCGCCGCCACCAGCGCCTTCACCGAAGGGGCCTCGGTCTTCGGCGGCCAGGCCAACCTGCTGCAGGCCATCGACAACATCTTCAACGTCTATAACCCGGAAGTGATCGCGGTGCACACCACCTGTCTTTCGGAGACCATCGGCGACGACATCCCCCAAATCGTCAACAAGGCCGTGGCCGAGGGCAAGGTGCCGGCGGGCAAACATGTCATCCACGCCAACACCCCCAGCTACGTGGGCTCGCACGTCACCGGGTTCGCCGGCATGACCAAAGCCATGGTGGACTATTTCGCCGAGACGGGCGGCCCCCGCAGCAAAACCATCAACCTGATCCCCGGCTTTGTGGAGCCCAGCGACATGGCCGAAATGCGGCGCATGGCAGCCGAGATGGGTCTTGAGACCATCATCTTCCCGGACACCTCCGGAGTGCTCAACGGGCCCATGACCGGCAAATACCGCATGTACCCCCCCGGCGGGGTGACCGTGGAGGCCCTGCGCCGGACCGGCCGCAGCCAGGGCACCGTGGCCCTGGGCCGCCTGGCCTCGGGGGATGCCGCCCGCGCCTTGGACGTCAAGTGCAAGGTGCCCTGCCAGATCCTGGATTTGCCCATCGGGCTGGCGGCCACGGACCGCTTCGTGGACACCCTGCACCGCATGGCGGGGGTCGGCGTGCCCGACAGCCTGACCTTCGAGCGCGGCCAGATGGTGGATATCATCGCCGACATGCACCAGTACTTCTACGGCAAGCGCGTCGGCCTGGTGGGGGACCCGGACCAGCTGTTGGCGCTGACCCAATTCCTGGTGTCGCTGGACATGGCCCCGGTTTACCTGGTCACCGGCAGCCCCGCCGGCAAAAAGTACGAAAAACGGCTGCGGGCCGCGGTGGAAGGGGTGCCCCAGGAGGTCAAGATCAAGGTCGGCGGCGACATGTATCTCTTTCACCAGTGGATCAAGCAGGCGCCGGTGGACCTTGTGATCGGCAACTCCTACGTCAAGTACATCGCCCGCGACGAGGACATTCCCTACGTGCGCCACGGGTTCCCGATCCTGGACCGCGTCGGTCACAGCTACTTCCCGACGGTGGGCTACCGCGGCGGGATGCGGCTGCTGGAGAAGATTCTCGACGCCCTTCTGGACCGCAAGGACCGCGACGCCACCGACATCGGCTTTGAACTCGTCATGTAGCAGCGGAGGAAGCGACCCATGGCCAGCATCCCGATTCTCAAGGAACGCGAAAAACAGATCCACCGCAAGGGCGCCCAACCCTTCAGCCTGACCTGCGGCCAGCACAGCCTGGCCGGGGTGGTCAGCCAGCGGGCGTGCGTCTTCTGCGGCTCGCGGGTGGTGCTCTACCCCATCGCCGATGCGCTCCACCTGATCCACGGGCCGGTGGGCTGCGCGGCCTACACCTGGGACATCCGCGGGGCGCTCTCCTCGGGCCCCGAACTTCACCGGCTGTCCTTCACCACCGACCTGCGGGAGAAGGACGTGATCTTCGGCGGGGAGAAGAAGCTATACCATGCCCTGACGGAGCTGATCGACGCCTACCAGCCGCGGGCGGCCTTCGTCTATTCCACCTGCATCGTGGGGATCATCGGCGACGACGTGGCCGCGGTCTGCCGCCAGGTGGCCCGCGAGAAGGGGATCCCGGTCTTGCCGGTGCACTCCGAGGGCTTCAAGGGCACCAAGAAGGACGGCTACAAGGCGGCCTGCGAGGCCCTCTTCCAACTGGTCGGCCAGGGGCCGGTGGACCGGATCGGCCCCTGCAGCATCAACATCCTGGGGGAGTTCAACATCGGCGGGGAGGCCTGGATCATCAAATCCTACTACGAGAAGATGGGGGTCGCGGTGGTGGCCACCATGACCGGCGACGGCCGGGTGGACGCCATCCGCCGCTCCCACGGGGCGGCGCTCAATGTGGTGCAGTGCTCCGGGGCCATGACCACCCTGGCGGAGATGATGCAGGAACGCCACGGCATCCCCTACATCCGGGCGTCCTACTTCGGTCTCGAGGACACCTCCAAGGCCCTCTACGACGTGGCCGCGCACTTCGCGGAAAACCCCGAGATCATGACCCGCACCCAGTCCCTGGTCCGGGAGGAGATCAGCGCCATCACCCCCGAGCTCCAGCAAATAAAGGCCGCCGTGAGCGGCAAGCGGGCCGCCATCTACGTCGGGGGGGCCTTCAAGGCCTTTTCGCTGATCAAAGCCCTGCGCTACCTGGGCATGGACGTGGTCCTGGTGGGCTCCCAGACCGGCAACGACGCGGATTACCAGACGCTGCGGGAGATGTGCGACGACGGCACCATCATCCTGGACGACGCCAATCCCCTGGAGCTTTCCAAGTACATCATCGAAAAGGGCGCGGACCTGTTCATCGGCGGCGTCAAGGAGCGCCCCATCGCCTACAAGATGGGCATCGGCTTCTGCGACCACAACCACGAGCGCAAGATCCCGCTGGCCGGCTACGAGGGCATGCTGCACTTTGCGCGCGAGGTTTACCGCAGCGTCACCAGCCCGGTCTGGCGCTTTGCACCGACGCGGGCCGCGGCCGCAAAGGAGGTCTCGCCATGCTAGGGTCATCGCCCGAAAACCGGCCATTCACGGCCACCCGCAACGCCTGCAAGCTCTGCACACCGCTGGGGGCCGCCCTGGTCTTCAAGGGCATCCGCGGGGCGGTGCCCCTGCTGCACGGCTCCCAGGGCTGCGCCACCTACATCCGGCGCTACCTGATCAGCCACTACCGGGAGCCCATCGACATCGCCTGCTCCAACTTCTCCGAGCAGACCGCGATCTTCGGCGGCGGCGCTAACCTCAAGATCGCCCTGGACAACATCCGCCGCCAGTACGACCCCGAACTGATCGGGGTGGCCACCACCTGCCTCAGTGAGACCATCGGCGACGACGTGCCCATGTTCATCCGCGAGTACCGCGAGAGCTGCGAGGGCCAGGATTCGCCGCCGGTGGTGCACGTGGCCACGCCCAGCTATCAGGGCACCCACATGCAGGGGTTTCACGCAGCGCTGCGGGCCCTGGTGGGGCAGCTGGCCGAAGGCGGCTCCCCGCCCGGCCGCCACCTGAACCTCTTCCCGGGGATGGTGTCGCCGGCGGATCTCCGGCACCTCGGGGAAATCTGCGCGGATTTCGGGCTGCCCGCCGTGCTCCTGCCGGACTACGCCGACACCCTCGACGGCCCCCTGTGGACCGAGTACCAGCGCATCCCCGAGGGCGGCACCCCCTTGGCGGCGGTCCGCAGCAGCGGCAGCGCGCGGGCCAGCCTGGAGCTGGGCGCCGTGCTGGCCCGCGAAAAAGAGACCGCGGCCACGTTCTTACAGAGGACATTCCAGGTGCCCTGCCACCGGCTGGGGCTTCCCGTGGGCATCGACGCCACCGACCGGATGTTCGCCGCCTTGGCCGAAATCAGCGGAAGGCCGACCCCGCAAAAACATTTGCGGGAGCGCGGGCGGCTGATCGACAGTTACGCCGACGGCCACAAGTACGTCATGGACGCCCGCGCGGTGGTCTTCGGCGAAGAGGACCTGGTGGCCGGCCTGGCCGGTTTTCTGGCTGAAATCGGCGTGGTGCCTGTGGTCTGCGCATCGGGCGGCCGCAGCGGCCACCTGGCGGCCTGCATCGCCGAGCGCTTTCCGGATCACAGCCAAAAAGGGATCCAGGTGCTCAGCGACGCCGACTTCGTTGCCATCGAGGCCGCCGCCCGGGAGGCCCAACCCGATTTTCTGATCGGCAACAGCAAAGGCTACAGCATGGCACGGCGTCTGGGCAAGCCGCTGATCCGGGTGGGCTTTCCGGTCCACGACCGACTCGGCGGCGCCCGCCTGCTGCACCTGGGCTACCGCGGCAGCCAGCAGCTGTTCGACCGGATCGCCAACACCTTGATGGCCGCAGGCCAGTCCGCCTCCCCGGTGGGATACACCTATATATAGGCCCCGGGGCCGGCGGTTTCACCCTGTTTCCAGACCCGGGGGCCATCTTCCCGCTGGGGGCAGCCGCAAAGCGAGGTCGCAAATGAACCTGGAACACCACCCCTGTTTTAACGTCAAGGCCCACAAAACCTTCGGCCGGGTGCACCTGCCGGTCGCCCCGCGCTGCAACGTGCAGTGCAAGTTCTGCAACCGCAAATTCGACTGCGTCAATGAAAGCCGCCCAGGCGTGACCAGCGCTGTGCTGACCCCCGCCCAAGCCTTAATCTATCTTGGGGCCGTGCTCCAGCAAAAGCCCAACATCGCCGTGGTGGGGATTGCCGGCCCGGGCGACCCCTTTGCCAACCCCGACGAAACCCTGGAGACCCTGCGCCAGGTGCGCCAGCGCCACCCCGAGATGCTGCTCTGCCTGGCATCCAACGGACTTGCCATCGGACCGCACCTGGATGCCTTGGCGGCCCTGAAGGTCAGCCACGTCACCATCACCGTCAATGCCGTCGACCCCGAGATCGGCGCCCGAATCTACAGCTGGGTGCGCGACGGCAAGCGCGTGGTGCGCGCCGAGAGCGGCGCCAAAATCCTTCTTGAGCGCCAGCTGGCGGCCATCCGCGGCCTCAAGGCACGCGGCATCACGGTCAAGGTCAACAGCATCATCATTCCCGGGATCAACGACGGCCATATCGAGACGGTCGCCCGAAGGATGTCGGCCCTGGGGGTCGACATCCTCAACTGCGTGCCCTACTTCCCCAGCCGCGGCTCGGCCTTCGAGGACCTACCGGAGCCTTCGGCCGAAATGGTCAAGACGGTGCGCGCAGCCGCCGGGGGCCACCTAAAACAGATGCGCCACTGCACCCGCTGCCGGGCGGACGCGGTGGGCCTCCTGGGAGAGGCGCCCAGTCAGGAACTGATGGCGACCCTGCAGGCCTGCGAACGCCTGCCGGCCGAGGATCCGGCTGGCGAAGCACCGATCAACGGCGCCCGCCCCCATGTGGCGGTGGCCAGCATGGAAGGCGTGCTGGTCAACCAGCACCTGGGCGAGGCCCGCAAGCTGCTGATCTACGGCCGTAAGAACGGCCTGGTCGAACTGCTCGAGGCCCGGGAAACCCCGCCGCCGGGGGGCGGCGCTCAGCGCTGGGCGCAGCTGGCCGACACCCTGGACGACTGCGCGACCCTGCTGGTCAGCGGCGTCGGTGACAGTCCGCGGCGCACGCTTGTCGCCAGCGGTTTGACGGTCCTGGAAATCGAGGGGCTGATCGCCGAGGCCGTGCAGGCCGTCTTGGAGGGCCGCAGCCTGCGGCATCTGATCAAACGTAGGCGCAGCGCCTGCGCAGGGGCCTGCACGGGAACCGGCGGGGGCTGCGGCTGACAGCGGGCGGCCGCCCTCCCCACATACGACCCAAAATACCCGAAGAGGAGAAAACAAAATGGAAAAACCGAAGCATCACATCTGCGTCTGCGCCAGTTTCCGCGCCGGCGGCGACCCCAAGGGCGTCTGCCACAAAAAGGGATCGGTCGGGTTTCTGCCCTACATCGAAAACGAAATTCTGGACCGCGGCCTGGACGCCCAGGTGACCAGCACCGGCTGTATGAAGGCCTGCGATTTCGGGCCGGTCATGGTGGTCTATCCCGAAGGCCACTGGTACGGCAATGTGGACAGCGAGGAGGCCGTCGACGAGATCCTGGACGCCCTGGAAGCCGGCGC
>Ga0272444_10002607_pt1 | contig 16575 bp, 17 predicted proteins | sample SSMForm13_FD_201033 | JGI IMG/M metagenome (GOLD analysis project Ga0272444, IMG submission 201033) | Marine sediment archaeal communities from Little Sippewissett salt marsh, Falmouth, MA, United States - SSM-Form-13 | ecosystem: Environmental > Aquatic > Marine > Wetlands > Sediment ...
GCCGTCGCCATCCGTCTCCACGTGGATACCCTTCTCCGCGAGGATCTTGTTGCGGTGCGTGAGAATGTCGCTGAACGGGTACACCTCGAAGCTGTAGTAACCAGCCTTGAAGCGCAGACCCGAGTACACGGCGACCATCGGCCCGCGCTCCTCCGGCGTCTTGCGATGATCCCACCTGTGGTTCACGAACGGCTCGGAGCCACGGCGGAAGTCGAACTCGTCGTCGTGGTGAACGATGATCGACTCGACCTCGCGCACCTCGGGGTCGCGGTAGGCGATGTCGATAAAGCCGCGATAGCCGATCTGCGCTTGCGCCTCGTAGTGGCTCGTCACCCACTGCCCGGTCTGCTGATCTTTCTCGCGCACGGCACGCGCGGACAAATACGCCTGCCCGAGCGGACCCTCGAGCCGTAGCCCGAGCGACGCGATCGTCATCAGCGCGCCCATGAGCGAGAGCGGCTCGCAGTTCTGCAGCTTGACGTCGAGGCGAATCGTCGTCAGCGCCGCCTGCACCCACGGGTCGACTGGAATGTTGCGCGGTAGCGTCTTGCGCAGTACGTCGCGCATCGCCTCGTTGTCGAGCCACGACTTGACGCGCTCGTACGATCCCTGCTTCTTGTTGGTCATGATGTCTCCTTCTTCTTGAGCCGACGCTTGTCGGCCTTCTTCTTCTGCGACTCGACGAGGGCTGTGCCGACTCTTGCGACACTGTCCTCGATGGTTTCCGCTTCCTTCCGTAGTGTGCGGACGAACAGGTCCGCTCGGTTCGTGAGTTCGTCAAACGCCTCGATGTCGATGTCGTTGCCGTCCATGCCGTCGAGCATCCTGATGATCTCCGAGCGCAGCGCTTCGAGGTGTCCCTCGACGGTGTCGCCTTGTAGCGACACCTCTGCGATCTCGAACTGCGAACCCATCTCGCGCAGCTCCTCCACCTCCTTCTCGGTGGCGACTAGCTGCAGCGATCCCGGCAGCGCGTCGTTCGCCGCGCTGTAGACGTTGCCGTCTGCCGACGTGTACGTCAGCATCAGGTTGTTTTTTCTCTTGTCCTTCGGCTTCATGTGGACGGCCCACAGTCTGCCGTGGAACTGCCTCGACGGTGTCGTCGTTGGAAACTCGGCGGGAGCGATGCGCTCGAACACACCACGCAGGTCGCCTGTCAGCGACATTATCTTGCTCGCCTTGGCCTTGATCTTCGTTGCGCTCGTGGCGACGTTGTCGTCGATTTCGACCTGCTTCGGTCGTAGCACCATGCGCACGGGCGCACCCTCGAGTCCTTCGACTTCGAGAATGATCGTTCGGCCACCGTACGCGTTCGGTAGCCTGTACTGCTCCTTGCTTCCCATCACGAGGTCAGCGAGGCGACCAGCGCCTTGTGCGCCTTGTCGATGCCGGTGGCGATCCCTTCCTGCTCGAGGTTGAGCATGCGCAGGTACAGCTCGGCCCGGTCGCGGAGCTCGTCGAAGATGTCGACCGCATCCTCGTCGCCGATGCGCCTCGAGACGAACAGCGACAGCTCATCCTTGAGCGTGAGCAGCTGCCCGTCCAGCGTATCGTCTCCGAAGCGGGCCTCGTCCTTCGGCCCGTAGTGTCTGAACGACTTGAACGGGCTTCCTTGCTTCTCGTAGCGATCGAGGTCGATCTCGGGGTGCTCTGCCTTGAGCATCTTCTTGTCGAAGCTCTTGCGGCCAGCCTGCTCCGCGTTCGAGAACTTGTGTCCGTTCGCCGTGATCACCTTGTCGAGTCCAGCGGCCTCGAGCGCCGCCTTGATCTGCGCCTTGGCCGCGTCGAGCCTGAGCTTCGCCGCCATTGCCGCTTCGTCGGCGAGCGTGTACTGCTTGACGGCCTCATCCCACGCCTCGCCCTCGACGTGCTCGTATTCCGACTTCGACTTCGGCACGTTGACCGGATGCGTCGGCGTCGAGTCGATTGGCGGCTCGTCCGTCTCGACGTGGTTCTTCCAGAAGTGCTCGGCGTTGGCGAGGATCGCGCCGATCATCTCGTCGTTGCGTGGCACCTCGTAAATCTGGACGTCGCACTTCTCCGGTTCGTAGATCACGAAGCACACGCCAGGACAGCCGTCGGGCAGCTTGCCTAGGTACGGAAGGTCGCCGACGCTGGCAACGTGCACGAGGTGCTGCCCTTGCACTTGGTAGTAGTCCTTCAAGCCCTCTGCGCGGATGCGGTCGGCGATGCGCTGCATCGGCGACTTCACCTCGACCACCCAACCGTCCTCGCGCAATCCGTCGAAGTCGGCGTACAGCCACGGGCGGTCGGGGTCGACGACCTGAAAGTCGTTCCACCGCTCCTCGTCCGTTTCCGGTGCGTGGATCTTCATGCCGAGCTTCTGCTCGGCGAGAGCGATCGCGAGCGGCTCGTACATATGGCCGCGCCGAAAGTTGACGTTGTCGGGCTGCGGCTCGGGCTTCGACTTCTTGGCGATGTAGGTATCGAGCTTCGTCGTCTCGAACACCTGTCCGAGCGCGAGCACTGGCGAATCGCTCGAACCGACTCCGCGCTGGCGGCTCTCGAGCCACTCTTGTTCGTTTGTGATTCTCTTCGTCACGGTTTGCCTCCTTGTTACTACCACCAGCTATACAAGCCAGGGTACGGGTCATCTGCGATCTCGTAGACCGCTTCGTCGCGAAGTGTTCCAGCGCACACGCGCCGGTACGGGCAGACGCTGCCGCGAGAGGTGCATGCGCTCGGGTTGCGCGGCCATGTTCCTCGACGACGCGCTGCCTCGATCTCTCGGATCGTTTCGTAGGCGTCCGCGAGCCACGCATCGATCTGCTCGTCGGTGACGGAGCGGCGCACGCGGTAGGCGAACGACTCTCCGCGCTTGGCGAGCTTGTTCAGAAGCGAGCGAGCGGCTTCGCGCTGCTGGTCGTGGTCGAGGTGCTTGTACTGCTCGAGCTTGCGATTCCAGATCGCCCACGTCGTGTCGCACGCTGCGACGCTGACGCCTCCGACGCCTGTGCCGTTGCAGGTCGTGCAAGGCTTCCGCACCTTGAGGCCAGCGTCGTCTTCGGTCATGCGGTATCCGTCGACGCAGTGGCGACACTTCGTTGTGCGCGGCTCCGACGGCTGCTTCGTGCGGACGATGTCGAACTCGACGACGCGCACCGGCTTGCGGTAGAGCTTCGACGCTGCCCAACAAAGGCCAGGGACGTCGAGGCGGTGTCCGAGTTCTGTGCGAACGTCGAGCGGGTCTGCGTTCGATGTCAGGTGCCTGACGATGAGCATCGGCTCGCCGTCTTCGTTCGTGGTGAGTCGGTCGAGCAGGAACGCTGCCGAGTACTTCGACGAGCCGCCGAGCTTCTTCTTCTCGAATGTCGGCAGACGGTACTCGACGATGCGCCGCACCACCGGCTTGCCGTTGCGCTTGATAGCGTGCGCGACGTTCCCGTGCTGGCCTTCGTAGTGGACAAGCACGCCCGCGACGTCGTCTTCGATCTCTCGCACGGTGCGCTCGAAATCCTCGTCGTGGGAGCACGCGGCTCTCGTGTCTCGCTGCCAGTTGTCCGCCGCGCGCGCGACGATGCCGTCGACCTCGCCGGGCTTCTTGTTGAGCGCCAGAGCGAGGTCGCGAGCGTAGAGCACTTCGTCGAGTAGCGACTTGACGCGAGGCGGATACCATCGCGATCGGTTGGCGAGTCTGTAGTCGTTGACAAACTCGATGTTGAAGCGGTGTCGACATGACGCCGCGATGCCCAACATCTTCGGCGTGTAGCGTGTTCTCGGTCGCGTCTGCATCTTCCACCCCTGCGAGTCCCGGCCACAGAGGGACGGGCGAGCGTAGCTCAACGGAGGCAAACCATTTCACCCGGCTCGCTCGTCCCTCTGTGAGCGGGACTCAGTCGAAGAAATTTTCGCCGTCGGTCCCGGTCTTCTTCTGCCGACGGCGTTCCATCTTGGCCAGCTTGGCCTGTGCGTACTCGTGCTCGGACACCGGCGTCAGCAACACCTCCATCGGAATGTCGAGAGCGCGCGCGACGTCGAGCGCGAGTGTCGCCTTCATGTTCCCTCTGCTGATCACGTCGTGCAGCGACTGCGGAGTCTTGCCGATGCGCCTCGCTAGTTCGGCTCGCGAGATCCCGATGCGGTCACACTCCACCTCGATCCGCAGGCGGAGGTCGTTGATCCGTTCATTCTGACTCGTCACTGTTACCTGCCTCGCATCCTGAAAGCCGCGCCCCGCGCGGCCCAACTGCCTTTCAGCATAGGGGCGGGTGCGCGTACACGTCAAGGTTTTCGAGGGTATAAGATTCGGAAACCCACGAGCCGCGCGCATTCCCCGAGGCGTGTCTACGTGCGGTCGGCCTTGGCCACGAACTGTGCGCGTCGTAGCTCCAGCTCGCGTCGGATGGCTTCGCGGGCGCGGTCGGCGGTGAGCGGTGAGCTGAACTCGTAGCCGGACACGAGTTCGATCGCGTAGTCGAATCCAGCGAGGTAGTCCTCGCAGCGCTCGGCGATCTCCGGCCTACGAACGTGACAGCTCACGCACCGCTGCGGGATGGCGTCGGGGTTGTTTCCTTGGCGGTACGCCTCGACGTCCTCGTTCGGGATCGGCTCGCCGCAGTCGATGCACTTCGGCGCGGCGTCGGCCTTCTTGTCGAGTCCGTCTGCGATGCGCTCGAGGGCGCGCGCGATGCGAGGCACGTCGGCTTCGTAGAACTTCGCGCCCATGCGTGTCTGAAAAAATTGGATCGTCATCGTGTCCTCCTTGCTGTTGCGATTGTGCGCGCCGGTTCCTCGTCGAGGGTGCGCGTCGGCCACTTCTTGAGAATGTGCGTCGTACGCACCTCGTAGCGCACCTCGCAGAAATTGCATCGCCCCTGCTTCGCCATCACACCACCTCGTCGTAGGCGTCGGTGTCGGCGAGCACCTTCTCGACGGCGTCGGCGAGCAAGCCGTTCAACCACTCGTCGTAGTCTGGCGTGAACGTCTGCCCGTCCCACTTGCCGGTCATCACGCGCCCGTGTCCGTCCTGATAGACTGCGACGGTGCTGCCGAAGATCGACACCTCGATGAGTGCCTGCTCGAACCTGAAACAGATCATGGCTCCTCCTTCCATGTGCGCGACTTAGCGATCAGCGCTTGCGTGTAGCGAGCGCCGAGTCGTGCCAGCAGCGCTTGCTCGTCCTCGAGTTCGTCGGGCGTCGGCACGTAGTCGACGATGCGGTACGTGTTGAGTCCGTTGCAGCAACCAGCGCCGATGCCGAGCACCCGCTCGACTCGACGCCTCTCCTGCTTGTCGGCTTGTTCGTAGTAGCCACAGCGCCAGCGGTTGCCGTCCCACTCGAGGTGCTTGCATTGGCCGCGGCTCACCTCCGTGCGGTCGATGCCGCACGATACCGTTCGGCAGCAGTAGCCGCAGCCAATGCACTCCATCAGACCCTCTGAAAGAACTTGTGCATCGCCTCGTCGTTGCGAAGCACCTCGTCGAGGTGCACCGTCTCGTCGCTGAACAGTTTGTTCGTGTCGGCGTCCGTGTAGCTTCCGACGAGTATCGAGTACACGGAGAACGACAGCTCGCGCTGCGCCGCCTTGAACTGCGCCAGCCACGAGTCGTCGACGCTGGCGTTGCCGTCCGTCACCATGACGATGTCGGCCTCGGAGAACGCGCCGGTGTCGCGGATCTTCTTGACCGCCTCGGACAGCGGCTCCATGAAGTTCGTTCCGCCGTCGGCGGCGAAGAACGACACGGCGGCGAGCACCTCCTCGCGGTCGATGTCGGCCCACTTCGTGAACGTGTCCACGCGGAGCACGTTGCGTCCGAAGTGAACGATCGCGAACGCGCGCTTCTGCTTGTAGGCGATCTCGAGGAACGCGAGCGAGACGGCAGCGGCCCACACGTCTGCGTCTCCGGCGCTCATCGATCCCGACGAGTCGACGACCATGACGATCGGCCCCTGCTCCTTCTTCGGCGTCTTGGACATCTCGAACTGTAGCAGCGAGCGCTCGTGCAGCTTGGACGCGAACACGAGGTCGATGTCGTCGTCGGTGTAGAGCGCCTCGGCTGGCACCATCTTGCGAAGCTCGTCGCCGCACTCGACGCCCGTCACCTCGTCGGTTCCCTTCTGTGGCTTCTGGCGCTGCTGCTCCATCGCGATGCGCCGCATCCTGCCTGCGAGTTCTGCGATCCGCTTGAGGCGCGAGTTCTGGTTCACCACCGACGCGAGCTTCTTGTGCACGGCCATCCGCGCCTTTCGCCCGCTGTGCGGCTCCATGCCGAAGCTGAACGCGTCGACGAGCCTTTCCTCGGCGTCGACCTGCTCGTTCGCCTTCTTCATGGCCTCGCGGATTGCGTTGCGCACGTCGGTGTCGTCGAGCATCGACGCCGCCTGCTCGTTGCGCTGCTTGCGCGCGGGCAGTCCGTTCGGGTTGCTCGGGTCGAGCTGCTCGTCGATCGTCTCCTGCAGCGCCTCGCGCTCCTCGTCGGTTTCCGCCTTGTCGCGCAACCGCTCGAGGTACTCGATGACGTCCTCGTCGCCGCGCAGATCCTCGACTGGTTCTTCGGGCGCTGGCACGGAGTCGAGCAGCGTGTCGATGACAGCTGCTGTGCCGATTCCGGCCCACCGCTCGTTGCCCTTGCTGCGCTGGCGGAAGTCCTCGACCTCGGGCAGCTCGTCGATGCGCTCGTGCAGCTTGACGAACACGTCAGCTCCGGTCGCTGGCTCCTCGAGCTTGTCGGGCTGCTCCGCATAGAGACGGTGGAACACCTCCGACGAGAAGTCCGAAAACGCTTCGTAGCGGTCGCGTCCGACTCGGTCGGATTGCTCTGCGGCTTGGTCGACCATCTTGTGGTACTTCCACAGATGACGCTGAAAGCCGCTTGGCTTGTAGACGAGAGGTTCAGACATCGCGCACCTCTACTTCTTCTGGCGGAAAAACGTCACCGTGCTCATCATCTCGTCGACGTTGGCGATGGCGGCGCTCACCGTCTCGTTGGCCTCGGCGATCGCGGGGTTGTCGTCGCCAGCCTCGTCGATGACGTCCATCAGAGCGTCGCGGCGGCTGGCGACGTTGCTCGACACGTCGCTGATCTTCTTGATCATCTCGACCTTGGTCATCTGCCCGCTCTTGAGCAGCGAGATGTCGGGCAGCTCGCGCATCGCGGTCTTCACCGCGTCGATGATCGCCTCGGCGCGCGCGCCGTACGGGTCGGCGGCGTTGCCGATGATCGTCGACAGGCGCTCGCGCTCCTTGTGCTCCTTCCAGAGCACGTCGGCCAGCACCATGAAGTCGTTGCTCACGACGTGGTCGCGACCGGCGAGCATGGCGCGCGCCTTGATGATCCGAACGGCCTTCACCCACGTCCGGTCGGACGCGACGAAACCCTCGTCCTCGACTGCCGCCTTGATGTTCAGCAGCGTGTCGATCTCGCCGTTCTTGAACGGCATCGCTTCGACGGCGTCGCGCAGCACGTCGAGGTCGCCCGGCTCGAGCTTCGCCGTCACTGGCTTGCTGCCTCCGGCGAGCAGCTTCGCGAGCGAGTCGCGGTCGCTGATGTAGTCGACCCAAAACTTGAAGCCGATGCGGTCGAACAGCGCTTGCAGCGAGTCGTCTTGCGGGTACTCGTTCGACGCCGCGAGCATGATCTCGAGGGCGCAGTCGACGAGCTGTCCGCCGTTGTGGAACTTGCGCTCGTTCATCAGCGTCAGCTTCGTGTTGAGGATCGCGCTCGACGCCTTGAAAATCTCGTCGTCGAAGATCACGCGAGCCTTCGCCGCGTAGCCGTCGAGCATCCGCTCGAAGCGATCGTTCTTCAAGGCGCTGAACGACACGGGGCCGAAGACCTCTTCGACTGTCGTGAACTTGGTCAGCAGGATCTCGAAGTACGATCCACCAGCGACGGCGTTCGCGAACGTGCGCGCGAACATCGACTTCGCGGTGCCGGGAGGTCCGAGCATCAGGACGTGCTCGCGGGCGAGTAGCGCGGTCATCGCGCCACGCACGAGCGAGGTGCGCTCGGGGAACGCGGCGTCGAGTTGCGCGGTCACCTCTTTGGCGCGCGCGATGGCGTCGTCGAGGTCGGGCAGCGACTTCGGCTGCTCGAATGCGGGTTGCGGCTTCTGTGCTTTTGCGTTCATCGGTTTGCCTCCTTCGGTCCTCTCACCTCGAGGAACCTCGAAGCCCGCTCATCCACTTGGCAAGCGGGCCTCGGCGCTCCTCCAAGCGCCGGGCTTGCGCCCTAGTTGTGCTTCGCTTCCTCGACGACGGCGAGCGACGCGACGAGTCCCTTGTGCGCGTCGTTGAGCCGCTTCATCAGCTCGTCCTGCTTGTTGCCGAGCACGCGGGCGTGCAGCTCGATCTGGTCGCGGAGGTCGTCGAACATCTCGACCCGCTTCTCCAGCGTCGACACGCGCGTGTTCCCCTTCGAGCAGAACGACTGCAGCTGCTCCATGAGTCCGTCGAGCCGCGCCTCGAGCGTTTCCTCGGACGCCGCGATCAAGCTGCTGATCGTCTCCTCGGTGTCGAACACGGGGATGATCACCGTCGAGTTGCCGAGCGCGGTCATAAACTCCTTCCACGCGCGGACCCGGTCGGCGTTCGGCGACGGCACCCACCACAAGCCGCCGTGCTCGAGCAGCCGGATCGCTCCCCACCGCTCGAACGCGCGCTGGAACGCGACGCGAATGTCGCCGGGCAGGTAGCGGACGCAGAGGTCTTCGTACGACGCCTTCGCCTTCTGCGCGATCGGGTGCGTCTCGTCGGACAGCTTGAGCATCTCCTCGGGCAGCTTGCCGTCCTTGTACGCCTCTTTGTCGAAGCCGACCTTGCACTCCGTCTCGAACGCGGCGTCCTTCGGCGACAGCGAGCCGCCTGCGGCGTCGACGATGTCGCGCCGAACGATGGCGTGCACGATCTTCAACTCGTTCTCCTCGAGCTTGACCGCCGCGAAGCGCCGCTCGTCGCGGCGTCCACCCTTCACGGCGTCGTTGACCGCGCGGCGGTACGCGCTGGCGGGCGAGAGCTTCGGCAGTCCGAGATCCTCGTCGAGTCCGTACTGCTCGGCGAGAGCGATCACCGCCGACTGGCGGTGCGCGCCGTTGAGCGACCAGCCACACAGGTCGCCCAAGTGCTTCCCTTCCTGCATCGCCAGCAGCTTGTTCATCACCTCTGACTTCGTCATGGTTTGCCTCCTTGGTTTGAGCGCCTTCTACGGCGCGGGTTTCCGACTACGCGGCGCTGTCTTTGGCCTCGACGATCGTGCGCGTCGTGCCGTCCGCGTTGATGGTCTTGTGCGCGATGGCGAGCAGCGCGTCGGCGTCTGCCAGCAGGCTCGCCTGCTCGTCGGTCAGCGACTCCTCGAACTTGGCGAGCAGCTCGTTCATCGTGTCGAGGACGCGAGCGATCTCGCGCTTGGCTTCGACGCGAGCGACCTGCTTCTCGAAGTCGGCTCCGTGCTCGGACTCCCACTTCTGGTGCTGCTCCGCGACCCACCGCTTCGCGTCGTCGAGGTCGGTGAACTCCTGCGAGAGCTTGCCGAAGTGAGCGACGGCGGTGCGGACGGGCACCTTGATCTCGCCGACGAACGCGAACGTGTCCTTCGGCATGATATGCCCGTACGGGCGCTGCGGCTTGCCGAAGTCGTTGGCGGCGACGGCGCGCATGTTCTCGCGCTCGGATTTGCGGATCGCTTGCGCCCACAGGTCGCGCTGCTCGAAGAACTTGGCTTTCTCTTTGTTGGTCACGGTTTGCCTCCTATCGTCGTGGCGACGGTTGAGAGCACCACCGCGAGGTCGTGCGCTCAACGGCCGCCGCGCCGAAGCGCGGGGCCAGGGGACTCTAGTCGGCGTCGGTGTCGGCGGCGGCGTCGGCGGCGACGCGCTTGGCGACCACGGCGCGGATGGCGGCGACGGCGTCGGCGAGCGCCTTGGCGTCGGCCTCGTCGACGGTCGGGTTCGTGGCGAGCGTCTCGATCCGGGCGGCGGTCTTGGCGAGGCGGTCGGTCACGGCCGGACCCATCTTCTCGGCCTTCTCCAGCGACTTGCGCTCGCGCTCGGCGTCGCGCGCGATCTTGAGCTCGACGGCCTTGGCCTTGCGCTGCTCGCGCAGCCACGTCTGGCACTCCTTGCGGGTCGGCGCGCGGAACTTCTCGCCGTCCAGCTCGACCTGCACGAGGTCGATCTTCATGGTCCCGACTCCCGGCACCTCGGCGTCGACGGTGACGCGGTCGAACTTGTCCGCGTACTTGCGCCAGGGCTTGTCGTCGGCGGCGGTGGCGGCGGCGGGCTTCTGCTCGGCCTTCGTCGCGGCGGCGGGCTTCTTGGCGGCGGTGTTCTTCTTCGTGGTCTTCGTGGTCATGGTTTGCCTCCTACGGCTTCGCGGCTTGATGCCGCATCGTTGTGGCGCGGTGTCCGCGCCGGGTTTACTTCTCCATCTCCCACACGTCGCAAGTGGCCTCGAAGGACTCGCCCTCGAGAATCGAGCGGGCAAGGTCGCGGTACTTGCGAATCGAGCGGGCGGTCTGCCGCTTGACGGCGCGGCGGGTGCTCGGGTCGGCGTACTGTGCCAGCGAGCGAGCGCCGCGTGCGCAGTTGCAGCTGCGGCAGGCGGTGACGAGGTTGTCGGGCGTGTTCTCGCCGCCCTTGCTGTACGGGTGAACATGGTCGAGCGTGACGTCGGTCTTGGCCGCGCCGTGAAGGTCGGCCCCGCAGTACACGCACTTGAACTCGTCGCGGAGGTAGACGGCGAGGCGGGCGTCGGTCCGAATCCACTGACCGGTCGGGCGCTCTTGGCCTTTCCGCGCCGCCCTGTTTGCCTTCCTGATTTCCGCTTTCGTCTTCATCACAACAACCTCCTACACTCCCTTTATCGCTGTTTTCAAGTACGCGTACAACTTATTTTTGATGTTTTTTCTAAGTGCACGAAAACCCACGAATTTTAGTTGCTCCAAGGGGCCGTTTTTCGGCTGTTTTCGGGGTGCGGGGCGGCGGATTCCGGTTGATTCCTGGCGGTCACTCGTGGTGCGGGTTTGCGCGAACTGCCGCCGTTCTCGACGTTGTGTACCGGAAACCCACGTCATTAGCTGGCGAGAGCGATTTCGAGTGTCGGTTTGCCGCGAGGCGCGGAAACCCACTCGTGGCGCGGGTGAGCGCAGATCCCGTCGGGGGTCAGGATCGCCGCTGGCCCACGTGGTCTACGGGTTTGCGACTAGTCGCCGATCGGTTTCAATCTCGGGAAGGCTGGACGGGCGGGGCGGGCATCTGCTGGCGCGGCCGGTGGCTTGCCGTCGTGGTCGGTGGCGGTGGCGGCTGGCGCTCGGTCGGGCAATCCGAGTTCGACGCCGAACGCGGTGGCGAGTCCTGCGATTGCGCCGCCGATGATCAAGCCGATGTAGATCAACCAGCGGATCGCCACTGGTGACACGGGCAAGAGCGATCGGCGCGGCTGGGCCACTGGTGGCGCGGGTTCTAGCTCGATGCGTCCTGTCGGCGGCGGATCGCTCGTCGTGCCGTTCTGTCCGGTCGCTCGACGCATCGCCTTCGTCCGCGCTGGGCAGTCAGAGGCGTGCTTGTCGAGCGCCTCGACCATGTCGCGTCGGTGAGTGTCGAGCGCCGTCGCCGTGTCCCGTCGTTGCTGGTCGAGTGCCTCGCGTACGTCGCGCGGCACCTGTTTCAGCTCGGGCATGACGTCCTCGCGCAGCTCCTTCCATAGCCCGCGCACCGACTCCTCGGTTCGGACCACGCGCTCGTTGGTCAACTGGAATTGTCGCAGCGCCTGCTCGAATGAATTGATCGATCCGTCGATGGTCGCGAAGCGCTTGGCGCAGCTGACTCGAATGTCGTTGTCGTGGTCGGGCATGGTTCACCGTTCGCTCTTTCCGTTGGTCGTGCTTGCGCGTTACTCCTCCGGCCCGCCGAATACGTCGGGGTCGATCGGCGGGAGGTACAGCAGCCACATGAACGTCAGGTCGCTGCCTGCGACGTCGTCGAGTTCGACGGTGAAGCTGTCGCCCGCGATGCTGGTGACGAAGTAGTTTCGAGCGCCAACGTCTTGCGTCGGCGTGAGCATGACCACCATCTCGCTCGCGACCTCGTTGTCGAATTCGATCGGCAGCGCCTGCTCCTCGGTGCGTGCGCCGCTGCTGACTGTCACGTGGCCACGAAGCGTGACGCCGTCGATCGATCCGCGTGGTTTCCTTTCAAACAGTGGTGCTTCTGACATTGTGTCCTCCTACCACGTCGCCGTGTTGAGTCGGTTTGCAAGGTTCGGTACGGCCTTGAGAACAGCGCCGCCACCCTCCTCGCTGATCATGAACAGCGTATCGCCGACGATGGTCACGCGACCGACTTCGACGCCAGCGGGCGGCGGGTACGTCGGCGTGTAGTGAACGTCGACCTGCAAGGGCAACTGCGTGACGAGCCACGGCCCGGTGTAGGGTACGCCCTTCGCGACCTCGATCGCGTGCGCGCAGTGCCGGTCCTGTCCGCCGGTGCCGAAGCGCTGTCGGCCGCACCACCACAGGCGGATGCCGTCGAACGCGAGGCGCGGCTTCGTGGGCAAGATCGGCTCGAGGAAATTCGACTGATAGACGGTGTCGAATCTCTCGCCTACGACTGCGCTCGCGACGTCGCAGTAGTAGGCGACGAGCAGGTCGGTGCCTGCCATCCAAACCGACTGCCCGTCGTACAGCACTTCGTAGCAGTGCGTGCCGAGTAGCTGCGGAGCGGCGAGCTCTGCCTCGGTTGGCGCGACGACGCCGGTGATCGTCGCTCCCGCCCACGTGACGCGCGCGGTTGCGAAGTAGCCGGTATTGCCTAGCGTGCCCGTTCCGTCGCCCCAGATCGTGAACGCGTACAGGTCTTCTTTGCTCGAGATGTCGCCGCGGAAACAGTCGAGGCCTCCCTCGCAGTAGCCGACGCCACCACCAGCGGGAATGTTGCCGCGCCCGAAAACGCCGTTCGTGAGATCGTACTTGTCGATGATCGCGAGCGAGTCGTCGACCGCGTTGACGGCGCACGTCACAGCGATCGTGTGTCGACCTGCCTTGATGCGCGTGCGCTCGTTCGCGTTGGCGTACGCGGCGAACGGCGATCCCGTGTAATAGTGGTGCTCTTCGTACGTGAGCTGTCCGGGGTTCGTGTTCGTGTTGTAGCGGTAGACCACGAGCGCACCGTCGGCGTTCCGCCGACCTGCCAGGAACACAAACCAGCCATCGCTGCAGATGCTGACGTACGTGTTCGTGCCTGCGGGAGCCGTTCCGACGATCGATGCGGCGACGACGTCGACTCCTCCGCTGTACAGGTTCACCTGTCCGATCCCCGCGTAGTTTGCCGACACGACGAACGCGACGGGGTTGTCGCGGTCCTCGTCCCACCCTGGGCAGATGTCGAGCATCTTGTCGAACGGCGCGGGCTGCACCTGTCGCAGCGGCTCGTTCCATGCGCCGTACGCGCCCTGATAGTGCACGCTTCCGGCGCTGTTGCGGTAAATCTCCTTGTTCATCTGCTGCTTCCAGTTCACGCGTGTGCCGAACTGCGGGAAGCGAGATCCAGTCATGAACCAACCAACGGCGGGGTGCGCGAGGTTGATGTCGTTCGGGATCGCCTCGCTGACGTTGCGCTCCGGTCGGTCGTTGAGGTGATTAAAGATTTCTTGCAGCACCGTCGAGAGGTCGTGCGGCGCGGCGCTGCTCTCGGGGTCGCCTGTGAGTGACACGACGCCGATGTACGATGATCCGGCGTTGCCAGCGAGCGACGTGTTGATGATCTGGAACGCCGCGTCGACCGCCGCCTGCACGTCGTTGTACGTCCCCGGTCCCCAACCGAAGATCGAATCTAGGATCGTGTCGTCGAACGTGATCGACGTCGCGGGGTGCTGCGGCGGCGCTCCGCCAATGTGCGCGTCGAGGTCGGTGCCGATGGTTCCCATCGCCGACTCGATGTTCGTGTTCGGCCACGAGACGTACGCGCCTGGGCCAGTGAACGTCTCGATCCCGACTCGGCTTGCGCCGCTCGGAATGAACGCGCGCGCGAGGTCGTAGACGATCGCGTCGAGCGCCATGCTGACGTTGACCGGCGGCGGCGTCGGGCCGAGCACGGGCTGCACGCCCCACCACGTCTCGCTGAACACGAACGGCGAACCGATTGCGGCCCACGAGTCGAGCGTCGTGTACAGCTCCTCGACGGCGTCCTTCGCGTTGCCGTGGACGAAGTCGGCGAGCGTCGTACCGACCACGCGCGTCCAGTCCTGTCGGCGGTCGTAGTGGATATGCAGCGCGGTCTGGATCGTCGTCTGCCCGAACTGCAAGTTGATGTCGGCGAGCAACACCGCGTTGTCGATCATCGCCGGTCGCGAGGCGAGTCCGATCCCCGCCTCCGCTCCCTGGTGAACGATCAGCTCGCAGTCCTCGAGCTGCTTCGTGTAGACCTCCAGACCGTTGCCGTCGATGGCGGGATCCTGCAGGTCGCGCGTGAAGCGAGCGAAGACTGTGAGCCACCGCTCGTTGCCGGGGTTCACGACCGCGGTCGAGACGTTGTACTCGTCGACGGCGCAGTTGAGATTGGTCAGCACGTCGGCCTCGAAGACCCGCGCACCCTCTTGCGTGTAGGCGACGCCGTTGTCGATGTCGACGCTCAGGTCCGGCCCGAGATGGTTCTCGACTACGTTGAGTCCGTCCATGATGCCGACGAACACGTTGTCGACCGACTGGTCGTGATCGGCGAGCTGCGCTTGCGCGAACGTCCAGTCCATCACGGTCTGCGTGACGATCTGCCGGAAGTAAAAATCAAACAGGTTCATGGCGTCCCTCCTACGACGTCAGCATTGTCGAGACGTCGAGTTCGCTTACACCGAGCACCCACCCGTCGGGCCACGGAAGCGGCGGCGCTGTCCTGATGTTGATCAAGTGCGTGTGCGCCGGTTTCATGTAGTCCGCGATCCTGCGGATGATTGCCTTCGTCTCAGAGTCTAGATCGGTTTGTGTTTCGATGTCGAAGCAATACAGCGTGTACGAGTCATCCGGCGCGAGGATCGCGCCACCCGTGCCGCCATAGGTGTCGGTGTCGAAGTCGAGCACGTCGTTCGCGGTGCCGCCGTCGACGCGCACCCACGAATCGACTCCGGCGGTGCTCGAGTAAACGGCGACGCGCTTGGCGTCGGTGCCGGTCGCTGTCGTGCCTGGCGCTATGCCCAAACCAGCCAGCGCAGAGCCACTGACGAACACGATCTCCGCGTCCGCTCCGGTGTGGATCGTCTTGATGCCGAACGTCGCGCCGTCCACGTAGACGACGACGCCCTCGAGTTCGGCCTCGAGCCTTGCGGCGACCTCCTCCGGTGTCGCTGCTCCCGGCACGCCGAAGTCGCCCACGTGAAACACGACGCTGTGCGCCTCGCCCTGGATCGTCAAGTCGAGCTGCTCGCCGCCGAGGAGCGCGAACGGGCCAGCGGGCGAGGTGTAGATCGCTGGCGTGCCTGCCGCGACGACGTAGGCACCGCCGCCGACGATCTGTGCGATGACGACCGCCGCGACCTCCGACGCCAAGCCGTTGAACGGGTCGACGAAGTCCGTCGGGTCGAACGTGATCGTCTGCGGTGGCTCCGAGTCGACCTCGAGCAGCAGCTCGCGGGAAACCGAGAAGTCGTACGGCTCGCCCGCGTCGCACAGCACCTCTGCGATGTTGCCTTCGCCGAGCTCGTCTTCGCCGAGCACCCAACCTTCCGCCGCGTACTCGACGACGGTCACGTCCTCGCCGAGCAGGAAAAAGATCGTGTCTTCGATGCCGGGCGACGTGCCCTTGAGCTTATAGATGTTGATCAAGTAGCGCAGCAGCTTGCGCCGCTGGTCCGCGTCCAGCTCGAGGTCGGCCCACTCGAAGGGATTGCCGTCGTCGTAGAGCATCGCGTCGATGACAGCATCGCTCGCAAGGTCTTGGTCGAACTGGTCGGTGAAGCGATCGATCTGGTAGAGCAGCAGCTCGACTGCCTCCTGCGCGCAGAGCGAGAAGCGCTCGAGGTCGCGGGCCTCGTCTTCGATCCGATTCTTGAGCGGCACCATCTGCCGCCAGTGGTCGAAGAAACGGCACGCTGGCACGTCGGGCTGGAAACCGTAGAACAGCGTCGACGAGCACGTCACGTCCATGCTGTTGCCCGACGAGTCTTCGATGAGCGGGTCGACGTCGATGCGGTAGAGACAGCCGGGCGTCATCTCCCACTGGAACGTCAGATCGAATTGAGTGCCGCCGCTGCCCGCTACCTCGGCGACGTCGACCACTTCGAGGCTCACGCCGGGTTCGGGGTCGTCGTTGAGCCGCACGATCGTGTTGATCCAGTTGTCGACGTCGAGCACGCTGCCGGGTCCGGTCGTCGCCATCTCGTCGTCGAAGGTCACGCGCGCCGTGAACGGGTCTACTGTTTCGGCCGAGACGATGCACGGCGGCGTCAGGTCTTCGATCGTGAACTCGTACTCGACCTTGATCGATGCCGCCGCTGGCGGGTGTCCCCACGGGAAGTGTCCCCACGGCCCATATCCCCAACCCGATCCGAGGTACACCTCGATCTCGACGTTGACGATCTGCTCGCTGCTGAACACTGGCGGCGCGGGTTGCTGCAGCACCACATACCAAC
>Ga0272444_10002608_pt1 | contig 16563 bp, 15 predicted proteins | sample SSMForm13_FD_201033 | JGI IMG/M metagenome (GOLD analysis project Ga0272444, IMG submission 201033) | Marine sediment archaeal communities from Little Sippewissett salt marsh, Falmouth, MA, United States - SSM-Form-13 | ecosystem: Environmental > Aquatic > Marine > Wetlands > Sediment ...
TGGAAACCGTCAACAACCCTACCAAGCTGACAGAACTCGAACCTGGAATGAAATTGACGGGCACCGTCAAGAAAACCGAGATCTTCGGTGCCTTCGTGGATGTTGGTGTTGGTACGGATGGTCTCATACATATCTCGCGCCTGAAAAAAGGCCATGTCAACCGGGTGGAGGACATCGTCGAACCGGGCCAGGAGATTGACGTCTTCGTTCATAGCGTCGACTCCAACGCCGGCAGACTTGAACTCACCCTGCTCAAACCGGTCAGCCTGAAGTGGAATGCCATCAAGCCCGGCATGCGTCTCAAGGGCACCGTTGTCCGCCTTGAACGGTTTGGCGCCTTCGTCGATCTCGGCGCAGAGCGACCTGGTCTGGTTCATGTCAGCGAACTGAGTAATGACTATGTCGCCAACCCGGGCGATGTCGTCAAAGTCGGCGACGAAGTCGAGGTCACCATCGTTGACATCGATCGAAAGAAACGCCAGATTCGCCTCACCATGAAAGAGGAAAATTTCCAGGGCATCGTTGAGGACGACGAAGAAGAGGATGAACCTCTTCCCACCGCGATGGAACTCGCACTGCGTCAGGCGCTTGACGGCGACAGTGACGATGAAAACGAGCAGGCGGCAAGCTCATCCAGCAAGGCGTCCGCAAAGAACGATCGTGACGAATTGGAAGACATCCTCTCAAGGACCCTGAAGCACCAGACAAAGTCCACTGGCGGCTAAAGCCACGCGACACGCAATCCAGGAGAATCAACAACGCGCCTGCTCAGGCGCGTTTTCGTTCTCCATTGATCATGTGGGGTCGTACGGCATCTATCTAATACTCGTCGTCCTCATCCCAATCATCATCTTCGACGTCATCAAGATAGTCCACATCATCATCGTCCCAGACATTTTCGAGGTCGTCGTCCTCCCATGCGTCCTCATCCGGCACTTCGCCCAGACGGGTATACGTCAGGCACCCCTCATCTGGATCAAGGGCGACGTTGTCTGTGATGCAGTAGCCATCCTCGAGATAGATGCAGTCGATATAACGACATCGTATCCTCGGCATCGTTCCCGCCTCCTACCGGCAGCGATAACCATGCTTCGCATTGCGGTCTGGTTGTGTTGTCGGTTTGATGTTTCTACTATTGCAGAAAACGCCCGCAGTCGCAAGACCCAAAATGAAAAGAGCTGTCGCAGCGACAGGCTGACTACCCCGGACGGATCCGCCGCGCTTCCAGCACATTGGGCAGGGCTTCCATTCGATTCAGCACGCGGCTGAGCTGGGACACATCTGAAACTCCCATAACGAGGTCAAAGATGGCGATGCTGTTCTTCGTTGACAGGTTCACCGCCGTTAGCCCGATCCCCTCATTTGCGACAAGCGTGGAGATATCCCGCATCAAGCCGGAGCGATCGTAAGCCTGAACCCGGACCGAAACAGGATAGGTATCCTGCGGCCGCCCCCAATTGACGCTCACCAACCGCTCCCGATCGCGGATGCGCATCACATTTGGGCAGTCCTGGCGGTGGATCGTCACGCCGCGCCCGCGTGTGATATATCCCACAATGGGATCTCCCGGCGCAGGCTTACAGCAATTGGCCAATTTGGTGAGCAGACCGGAAACGCCAAGAATACTGACATCGTCTCCGTCCAGCGTGGTTGTGGTTGTGCCCTGCTCCGTTTGAAGCAGGTCAAGACTCTCCTCATCTTCGGCGGCAGCCTGTGAAACTATTCTCGTCAGATTGATGTCGCCGCAACCGATGGCTGCAAGCATGTCATCAACATTCGAAAAGTCCATCTCGCCCGCGATTTCATCATAGCGGACATTCTGCAGGCCCAGTCGGCGCAGCTCACGTTCCAGCAGGAGGCGGCCATGGGAAATGTTCTGTTCACGATCCTGCCGCTTGAACCACTGACGGATCTTGCTCCTTGCGCGCTGGCTTTTCACCATCTCCAGGCTGGGGTTCAGCCAGTCCCGGCTCGGCCCACCCCGCTTCGCCGTCAGGATTTCAATCGAGTCGCCCGTTCGCAGGTGGTAATCCAGAGAAACCAGCTTCCCATTGACTTTCGCCCCCCTGCAGCGATAACCGATATCCGTATGGATATGAAATGCGAAATCGATGGGCGTAGACCCTGCCGGCAGATCGATGATGTCGCCCTTCGGTGTGAAAACATAGACACGGTCGTCGAAGACATCCGTTTTCATCGCATCGACGAAGTCGCTCGCGTTCTCGACCTCGCTTTCCCACTCCATCAACTTTCGAAGCCAGAGCACACGCTGCTCAAAGGCATCATCGCGCGGGCGGTCCTCTTTATAGCGCCAGTGGGCCGCAATGCCGTATTCGGCATTCTCGTGCATTTCCTGTGTGCGTATCTGTACCTCGAGGGTCTTCCCATCGTCGTAAATCACGGCGGTATGGAGGGACTGGTAGAAGTTGTCCTTCGGCGTAGCAATATAGTCATCGAACGTCCCGGGGATCGGTCGCCAGCGGCTGTGAATGGCTCCCAGCGCCAGGTAGCACTGGGCATCGTCTTCCACAAAGACACGGATGCCGCGCACGTCATAGACATCCTCAAAATCCAGCTCTTTTCGCTGCATCTTGCGGTAAATGGAGTAGAGATGCTTTGGACGCCCGTAGATTTTCGCGTCGATGGAAGAAGCCGATAATACCTCACGGATGCGGACGATAATCTCTTCGAGCACTTTCTCCCGGTCCACCCGGCGTTCTGCGACGTCCGCCGCAATTTCCTTGTACTGATCCGGGTAGACATAGCGGAAAGCCAGGTCTTCCAGCTCCCATTTCATCTGCTGGATTCCGAGGCGATTGGCAAGGGGAGCGAAGATTTCAAGCGTCTCCTCGGCAATCCGCTTCTGCTTGTCCTCTGGAAGGTGAGATAGGGTCCGCATGTTGTGCACACGGTCCGCGAGTTTTATCAAAACCACGCGCACGTCATCACCCATGGCGAGGAAGGTCTTTCGAAGCGTTTCCTTGGCGAGTTCGCCCTGGCTTGCCCGCACAGACTTGATCCCGGCCGTGGATTTACTTACACGGGGTAGATGAGTAAGCTTGGTAACCCCGTCAACAAGGGATGCCACCTCACCGCCAAAATCGCGCTCCAGTTCCTCGAGACTGATCGCAGTGTCTTCCACGGTATCGTGCAAGAGACCAGCGACGATGGCTGTTACCGGCGCCCCGAGTTCGAGGAGGATGGCGGATACAGCTAGGCAATGGTTGACGTACGGCTCTCCGGACGCGCGTTTTTGTCCTTTGTGGGCGCGCGCAGCAAGACGATACGCGCGACGGATAAGGTCGCGGTCCGCCGGTGTGGTGTCACTCGGAAGGGAAGCTAACAGATCTTCAATTTTCATAACACGGTCTATGAATCAGTATAGCCGCATGAGAGAAGCACAGCAAGATGTCCTCCATCTCACACGCCAGTCCTGATATGAAAAAGAGGACATGGGAGTTGAGCGACTTCCCATGTCCCCGTGGTGACCATAAAGAGAGCGTCTACTATTGAATGCGTACCGGAGGATCTGGAAGATAGTCCTGCCAATCCTCGGCGATGACGATGTCCGCGTTTGCCTTCAACTCAGCAAGGATGCTATTCCAGCGCTCGCTGACAAGCGTCTGTACAGCTTCAGCACTCAACTCGCGGTCCTCATGCCCCAGTGATTGGAAGATATGCCATCCATCCAAAGCCTGAACCGGGGCGGAAATGTCGCCCTCATCCAGCGCATAAATGGCAATGGCAATATCACCGTACAGTGTGTTCAAGTCGGTCAGCGAGAGCCAGCCAAGGTCACCATCGGTTTCCAGCGTGGCTTCGTCGATCGAGTACTCGAGAACCAGATCTTCCCATGCTTCGCCATCATCAAGCCGTTCTTTGACCTCCAGCGCCGTGTCCTCCGTTTCAACAAGGATATGTTCAAGTTGGACATGGTCCTGAACAAGCTCGATATCGCCTTCCAGATCGGCCATGATGGCTTGTTCATAGAGGGAAATGGCGATCATGGTCTGGTAGAAATCCGGATCGTATCCATATAATCGCTCAATCTGCTGGAGGTACTCTTGCGCAGCCTGATCGATCTCGGCTTGCTCGGGCTCTTCTCCTCCACCAAAAAGATCTTCCACCGACGTCCCGCCAGAAATATAGGCGGAAAGGATGAGCGATTCCTGATATAAGGCTGTGTTGATTTCCTCATCCGACACGGTAATACCTCTTAAGGCGGCTTCTTCCCGGATGAGCGTGTTTTCGATCATATCCTCCAGCGCTCTTGCACCGATCGAAACAGCATCGCTGCCGGCGTTACTGGAGTAGTACGATTCCACCCACGCCTGAAACTCCAGGGTAAAGTACTCATCGCCATTGACAGTCAAGATCTGCGTCCGTGGAAGAATCCATACCTGCTCAACCAGGCTGTACGCGACGAGGACAATCAGGATCGCACCAATCACTGCGGCGGCAGCGAGCAATCGCTTGCGGAGGATTGCTTCGCGCTGAGCGCGCGCCAGGTGTTTTTTCGTAGGCTGTTTGCTGGCTGTTTGCTTGGCCATGCTGGAAGCCTCCTGTTGTTTGAATGGGAAGAATGGTGGGGCTTGCGTGCCCCACACATGTCATCCGTTGCGTTGGTTGCTTAGCGCCAGTTATCCGCTGCGAACGGGAGGATGGCCATATGGCGGGCACGTTTAACGGCGCCTGCCACCATGCGCTGATGTTTCGCACACGCGCCGGTTTCACGCCGGGGGCGAATGCGGCCGTCTTCCTTGATGTAGCGCTTCAGCAGATCAACCTGTTTGTAATCCAGCGAATTGATCTTCTCTGCACAGAAATGGCATGTCCTCCGGCGCCGTGTGAAGCGGCGTCGTCCGCCGGACGAACGTGAAGATCGGCGGGGTGCTTCATTCCTTGTTCCTTCGGTCTTTTCAGTCACAATTCGTACTCCTTCACCGAACGGGTCGGTGATGATGTGAGCATTCAGGGTTAGATCGGGTATTCGCCGTCTTCCCCTTCTTCCATGTCAAAGGACTCGTGGTCGGTGTCCTGGCCCTCACCAAGCATGATCATTTCTTTGGCGACCAGTTCTGTCGTAAAGTGCTTGTTGCCCTCCGCATCTTCCCAGCGGCGGGTTTGCAGACGTCCCTCTACATAGACCTGTTTTCCCTTACGCAGATACTGGTTGCATACTTCAGCAAGCCCGCCCCAGGCGACGACGTTAAACCATTCGGTTTCTTCGTGGTGTTCCCCGTCGGCGGAATGCCAGGAACGGGAGGTTGCCACGCTGAATGTCGTCACGGGTCGTCCGGACGGTGTGTAGCGCATTTCCGGGTCTCGGCCCAGATTTCCAATGATCATCACCTTATTCAAGCCGCGGCTCATGCCAGACTCCTTTCGTCAGGTTCCGCTTGCTCGGTCCTGGTCAGGCTTCCTGCAAGGTGATCATGAAGCGAAGGACCGATTCGGTCAATCGCAGGTCACGTTCAACTTCTGCGCCTGCTGTCGGGGGCATTTCGGCGTAGATGAAAGTATAAATGCCGTCATGATGGTCCTTAATTTCGTAGGCCATCCGCCGTTTTCCCCAATGATCGACTTTCTCGATCTTCGCGCCGGCTGCTTCCAGCCAGCCCTTGACCCGCTCCTCGAGTGCAGACAACTTCTCCTCGTCGAGGTCCGGATCAGCGATGTACGCGATTTCGTAATGACGCATGAAATGTGCTCCTTTCCACGGGTTTGCCCCTGCCTCACACCTGGTGTGTGTACAGGAGCGGAAAGTAGAGGGTCTTCTACTTACAACGGAGGGAAGTGTAACACGAAGGCCCTGCTTTGACAACGCCGACTAGTCCATGCGGGTCAATCAGGGTATAATCCCTTCAGTCCGCGACGCATCAACTTCTGGTGCTTCAACCGGCCTGACCACCCTGCAGAATCCTCGCCGGGCAACCCGACATGATGCGTCCAGCAGGTTGTCGGCCAGGTGTACGGAAGCCTGGCTGATTTGGTACGTATGGCGCCTGGAACATCCCCCCAGTTGGAGGAAATCGAATGACCGCCTCACAAATCAAATTCGGGACTGACGGCTGGCGCGGCCGCATTGCGGACGTGTACACCTACAGCGCTGTTCGCCGGTGTGCACATGGGTACGCGCTTTACCTTCGCAATCTTGAGGGCACAGATCACCCGGTTGTGATAGGGTATGACAAGCGCTTTGCATCCGAGGATTTCGCCCGGGTCGCTGCGGAAGTCATCGCCGGGCATGGCCTGCACGTCCTTCTGACCGACGGTCCAACTCCTACTCCGACCATTTCCTACGCGGTCGTTGCCAACAAGGCGGCTGGAGCCATCAACATCACGGCTTCCCACAACCCTCCAACAGACAATGGATTCAAGGTGCGCGACAAACACGGCGGAGCGGTTTCGCCGAAGGGCTTGAAGGAAATCGAATCGTTGATTCCCAGCACTGACGACGTCGTTCCTCGACTCCCGTTCGAGGAAGCGGTCGAGCAAGGAGCGATCATTATCTTCGATCCCGACCCGGCATTCATCGAGCAAATGGAACGCCTTGTCGATCTGGAACCCATCCGGCAGGCAGGCTTGACAATCCTCGTGGATGCGATGTGGGGGAACGGCGCCGGCTGGTTTACCAAGCTGTTGGGTGGCGGGAAAACCCGCGTGATTGAGATGCACAACATACGCAATCCCATCTTCCCGGACATGAAACGTCCGGAACCGATTCCACCCAACATCGACACCGGTCTGGCGGCGACGCTCGAACACAAGGCTGATGTCTTGCTGATCAATGACGGGGACGCCGACCGTGTCGGCTTTGGCGATGAAAAAGGGCAATTCATCAACCAGTTGCAGGCCTATGGACTGCTCGCCTACTACATGCTTGAAGTGCGCGGTGAGCGCGGACCCATCGTCAAAACGCTCTCCACGACATCCATGCTCAACAAACTCGGGGACCTCTACGATGTCCCCGTTCATGAGACCGGTGTGGGATTCAAATATGTCGCACCAAAAATGCTGGAGGTGGACGCCCTGATCGGCGGAGAGGAGTCCGGAGGCTACGCGTTCCGCGGACACGTCCCGGAGCGAGACGGCATCCTCGCCGGGCTGTATTTTCTCGATCTGATGGTCCGTCTGGACAAGAAACCCTCCGAGTTGCTTGCGCTCCTGTTTGAAAAAGTTGGCGCGCATTTCTATGACCGCATCGATTCACCACTCGACGCCTCGAAGCGTTCGGAATATAAGGCGAATATCGAGAACGCCCATCCGGAGACCATCGGAGGCATTCCGGTCAAGGGCTTGAACACCACGGATGGATACAAGTTTGAACTCGAGGGAGGGAGCTGGCTGCTCATCCGCTTCTCGGGAACCGAACCCGTCGTCCGTGTCTATTGTGAAACACAGGATGAGGCCGCCGTACAACCCGTGCTGGAGGATGGTCTCCGCATCGTCGGCCTGAAATGACCATGACCGGCGCCGTCCTCGCCGACACGCACTGCCATCTCAACCTGAGCGCCTTTGACGCCGACCGGCAGGAGGTGCTTCAGCGGGCACGAACAGCCGGTGTTGCAGCAATCCTTGTACCCGGCATCGACATTGCATCCAGCCGGGATGCGGTCACGCTGGCAGAGAAGGAACTCGGTGTGTTCGCTGCCGTGGGCATTCACCCCCACGACAGCGCAGGCTGGTCACCACAGGCGGAGGATGCTCTGGTAGCCCTCGCCGCCAACCGTCGCGTCGTCGCGCTGGGAGAAATTGGCCTCGATTATTATCGCGATTACGCGCCGGGGGAGGTTCAGCGAAAAGCCTTTTCCCGGCAGTTGGAGCTCGCCGCAGACCTGGAACGGCCGGTGGTCATCCACCAGCGCGACTCGCTCGACGATGTCCTATCTATCCTGTCGGACTGGGTCAAAACACTGCCACCATCACTCACAGGACGGGCGGGTGTGCTGCATGCGTTTTCCGGCGACAGCAAAGACGCCGAAGAGGCTATTCAGCTTGGTTTCTATCTGGGCATTGGCGGCCCTGTCACCTTTCGAAAGGCGGACAGGATTAAAAAGGTTGTCGCGGATGTCGATCTGGACCACCTGCTGCTTGAGACCGATGCACCTTACCTCGCGCCGCATCCGATGCGGGGTAAACGGAACGAACCGGGATATTTGACGTATACTGCGGAAGCCGTCGCCGCAATTCAATCGGCAACGCTGGACGATGTCCTGCATGCGACGGCAAGAAACGCCAATCACCTTTTCCAATGGAGTGAAGACCCTGGAGACAACCCGCTTTCTTGACCTGACTCGCCAGAGTATGGATGCTGTCGAACACCGCATGCGTTCCCAGGACGGTTTTGAACATCATCCAGACCTCATCCAGGCGCTGGAACACCTGCTTACAGCAGGTGGTAAACGCATCCGCCCCCGGCTGGTGCTGCTTGCTGCAGAGATAACAGGCGCGGATAAAGATGCCGCGATCACGCTTGCCGCTGCCATCGAGATGCTGCATACGGCGACGCTCGTGCATGACGACTTGATCGATGGTTCACTGCTCCGCCGTGGCAATCCCACGTTGAACGCACAATGGACCGCCGGCGCCACAGTGCTCACGGGTGATTACATCTTCGCACGCGCTGCGCATCTCGCTTCCCTGACACAATCCATCAGCTTGATGAAGCAGTTTGCCCTGACCCTGATGACCATCGTCAACGGGGAAGCCACACAGCTTTTCTCCCGGGAAGACCAATTTTCGTATGACGGCTACCTGCGCCGGATTTATGCAAAAACAGCAGCCCTTTTCGAGATTTCGGCTGAAGGAACCGCACTGCTGCCGGAAGGAAATGTGGATTTTCAAATCCCCCTGAGAGCTTTCGGGTACAATCTCGGAATCGCATTCCAGGTAACAGATGATATCCTCGATTTCACGGGGGATCCGGAGAAACTGGGCAAGCCGGTCGCCAATGACCTGCGGCAGGGCTTGATTACCCTGCCCACCCTGTTGTATCTTGAACACAACCACGCTGATCGCAAGCTGGCGCATGAAATCCAGCACCGGCAGCTCTCAGAAGACGACATTCTTGACCTGTTTGCATCGATCAGGGAGTCAAACGCCATCAAGAACTCGCAAGAGAAAGCCGACCACTATCTCGACTTGGCGGAGCAGGACCTCGGACAATTCCCTGAATCATCCGCCCGCACCGCACTTCACGACCTGATTGGATCCTTGCGGCATCGCCGCACATAAGCAGCGATCCATCAAAGCTTTCACAGGAGGCTCAAGTGAAAATCAGCATCAAAGAATACAAACGTGTCAGCGTTGTCTCCATATCAGGACGGATCGATTCCGCCACCGCAGGCGACTTCGAAAAAGCACTGATCGAACTTGCTGAACGCGGTCGCAATAACATCGCACTTGATATGTCCGATGTGGAGTTCATCTCATCTGCCGGTCTGCGTGTCCTCGTGACTATCCGCAAGACCGTACAAAGTGCTGGTGGCGACCTTGTCATCGCGGAACCCTCCGAACGCGTAACAGACACCCTGGAAATCGCTGGGCTGGACGTGCTATTCAACACGTACGACGATCGAGAATCAGCCATCGGCGCTTTCTAGTTACGATGCCAAGCTGCACGATCACCGTCCCGGCACGGATGGACCAAATCAAGGTGCTGGGACAGACGGTTGAGGAATACGCCGAATATGCAGGCTTCGACCCACGCACTGGCTATGCTTGCCAGCTTGCCGTCGGCGAAGCCTGCGAGAATATCATCATCCACGGTTACGGCGGGGAGTCGGAAGGCCCCATCACCCTGACGGTCACAGCCGAGACAGGAGACCTGAGCATCAAACTCTGCGACTCTGCCCCGCCGTTCAATCCAGCCCAGAAGCCAGCCGACCGGGAATTCGATCTGGACGACCCTCCTGTTGGCGGACTGGGGCTGGTCATCATCCACAAAGTGATGGATTCCGTGCGATACACACGCACGAGCACACAGAACTGCCTCTACCTCAACAAACGCATCACAGCATCCTTGCTGAACAGTCATGCCTCTTGATCCAGCGCTGCTTGCGGTGGTTCTCTTCGCCATGCTGCTTCTTGCAGTGGCAGGGGCAGCGGTCTTCATTCAACGGTCTCAGCGCGAAAACGCCAGTCTGCTCCAGGCGCAAATGGATCGTACAGAAACGTTATCGGATGTCCTGCGCTCGATTGCAGCCTCGCCGACCGAGTACGATGAATTGGTCGAGACTCTCTATGTCGGCGCCGCTCAGCTCCTCGAAACGGAATTTCTCCAGCTTGGCATCTTTGAAGGCAATGAATACCGCACACTCATCTGGGTCCGCGATGGCTCCCGTCAGCCTAATACAAGCTTCCAGCATGATGAGGATTCGCAAGGCATGGTCGGCTGGATCCGGGAAAACGGCGAGCCTATCCTGGTTCAGGATTTCCTGGAAGAGATGGACCGCCTTCCAGCGCAACCTTCCTATCAGGCTGACGATCCCCCCCGCTCCGGCGTGTTTGTCCCCATTCACGTCGACCATATGATTGATGGCGTCCTCTCCGTCCAGAGTCGCTCGCCCCATACGTTCGACAAGGAAGATCTCCATCTTCTCAGCATCCTGGGAGACGCTGTCGGCACGGTCCTCCAAAAAATACGCACCGAGCAACTGATTGAACTGCGCACTCTCCAGTTGCTTCTGCTTCAGGAAACCGGCCGTCAACTGATCTCGCTGGATCCCATTCCAACGCGGATCGCCCATATCCTGTCTCTCATTGCCCAGGCGTTCAATTTTGAGGAAGTCGCGTTTTATGACCTTGAAGACGGCGGCCTGGTCCTCATGACCTCCTCATTGGAGAACGCCCCTGAAAACCCGGAACAACGTAATGCCGTCCTGGATCTCGTCTCGCGCGCCGCCGAATTCGGACAATCCGTCGGATTGGATACAAACCATCTAGCCGACGATCCCCAGAAACTCGACGAGCCGCATCAACTTGCCATGCCGGTCAAGGTCAAGAACCGTGTCCTGGGTGTGGTGTATATCCACTGCGCGCCGGATCAGGTGCTCACTTCAGAAGAGGTCGACCTCACCGAAATGCTGGCCGCCCAACTCGCTATCGCGAAACTGGAAGCGCACAACTACACACAGCAGCAGGAGGAAGCGTGGATCACCACCGTCCTGCTCGAGGTTGCAAAACACGCGTCACAACCCGGGAATACCGAGCAGGCGCTCCAGGCCGTCCTACGACTGACCAATATCCTGACCGGCACCAACTGGGCGATGATCCTCCTTCCCGATGCGCAGGATGGATCGTTCCGGATCGGACCGAATGCAGGTATCAACCGGGCGCGATCCGAGCAGTTCGCCGACGTTCATCTCCCGTCCGACAGCATTCCCTTTGCATCCACGAACGAAGAAAGCGAAATTCCCATCGAGGTTGATGTACCCGGCCCCATTGCAGCCATCATGGACTCTCGGCGAGCGCTGTCTCTCAACCTGAGTGACGGGCAGAACGTCCTTGGCATCCTTCTTCTTGAGGCTCAACCCATGACAAGCCGCCGTTCGAGCTTGATTGGAAGCATCGGACACCAGGTATCGCTCCGGCTGGAAAATACCCGTTTGATTGAAGAAGCGGCAAACCGCCGTATTCTTGAACGGGAACTCGCCACAGCAAAAAACATTCAATCCAGCTTCCTTCCCAAAGAGGTTCCTGATGAAACAGGATGGACCTTTGGTGTGAGCTGGCAATCCGCCCGTCAGGTCGGCGGTGATTTCTATGACTTCATCCCCATCATGTCCGGCGGACGTCGCTTATGGACCGTCGTCATCGCAGATGTCGCCGACAAGGGCATTCCAGCAGCCCTCTACATGGCACTCTGCCGGACTCTGATCCGCTCCGTCGCAAGGGAAATGCTCGACCCTGCCGAAATGCTCAAACGGGTCAACCAATTTCTCTTCACCGATACTGAAGCCAACCTGTTCGTCAGCGTCTTCCTGGGTGTCCTGGACCCCGAGACCGGCATCCTGACGTACGCGAACGCAGGACACAACCCGCCTGTGTTCGCCACCGTCGACGACGATCCTGTCACACTGGATCGGCATGGCATCGTTCTCGGCGTTCTCCAGGATGCGACGTTTGAATCGTATTCCGTGGAGCTAGAGAGGGGAAGCCTGCTCGTCCTCTACACAGATGGTGTGACGGAAGCCTGCGCTGAAACAGGCGATTTGTATGGCATGGCACGTCTGAAAACCACGATTGCGGAGATGGACTTCTTCCATTCCGATCCAGCGAAATGCATTGAGGAAGAAATCATCCGGTTCTGTGGACTGCAGGACCTCTATGACGATATGACCATCATCACCATCATGCGAGATCCGACAAAGGATGAACTATGATGACCTACGCGAACGTCCACGCATCGAACCACCCACTCGTCGCACATAAATTAACCAAGCTCCGCGACAAGAACACCAACCCTAAAAAATTCCGGGAGCTCATTCGCGAGATTGCAGCACTCCTGGCATATGAGGCAACGCAGGATCTCGGGACACAGCCGATTGAGATTGAGACCCCGCTGGAAGGGACGAAGGGTGTGCAGCTCCGGCAGAAAATTGGGCTTGTCCCGATCTTACGCGCCGGCCTTGGGATGGTAGAAGGCATCTGGGGATTGATGCCCTCAGCCGAGGTGTGGCACATCGGTCTCTACCGCGACGAAAAGACGCTTTCGCCAGTTGAGTATTACAACAAGCTGCCTGTGGACCCGACCGTGGCCGTCTGCATGATCCTGGATCCCATGCTCGCGACCGGCGGCTCTGCTGTCGCCACGGTCGACATTCTCAAACGCTGGGGGGTGGGAAAAATCAAGTTCATCGGGTTGATCGCTGCACCGGAAGGGATCCAGCATCTTCATGAACATCACCCCGACGTTCCAATCTACCTTGCCTCAATCGACTCGCATCTCAACGAGAACGGATACATCGTCCCCGGACTGGGAGATGCCGGCGATCGACAATTCGGCACCGCATAATCCATCTGCCGCGGACATTGCCACGCATCAAAACGCCCCACCAATGTGGGGCGTTTCCTTGTTGACGACCATGGAGCATTCCTGCCGTAGCAGGTCAGCGGAGATCATTCAGCCGCGGCGGCTTCCGCAATCGCGATGAAATCGTCCGGCCGGAGGCTGGCGCCGCCAACGAGTGCGCCGTCAATTTCCGGCTGCTCAAAGAAGGGTCTTGCATTTCCAGGCTTAACGCTTCCACCATAGAGGATGCGCATCCCGTCTGCAGCTTCTGCCCCGAGCACCTCGGCCAGCGCAGGGCGAAGGGTGTCTGTATGGACGGCATTGGCATCCTCCGGTGTTGCCGCCATGCCGGTCCCGATTGCCCAAACTGGCTCATAGGCAATGATGAGCTCTGCGCCTGCTGCAGCATCCAATCCTTTCAGACCCTCGACCACTTGACGGTGGACGACATCCGCTGTCTTCCCGGCTTCGCGCTCCTCAAGTGTCTCACCAACGCACACGATGGGCTTGATACCGCCAGCGAGAGCTGCCTTCACGCGTTTGTTCACCGTCTCATCCGTTTCGCCAAAATACGTTCGGCGTTCCGAGTGACCGATAATGACGTGCGTGCAGAATTCCTTGACCATTGCTGGTGAGATTTCGCCGGTAAACGCGCCTGCTTCTTCCCAATGCAGGTTCTGCGCGCCGACGACGATGTCGGTGCCCTGCAACGCCTCTGCAACAGCAGGAAGTGCTGTATAGACGGGGAAGACCATGCGTTCAATCGAGTTGATCTGCTGCAAACGCGGGAGCATTGCCTCAATCAGCGCCTTTGCTTCTCCCGCCGTTTTATTCATTTTCCAATTGCCGGCTACGACCGGTATACGAGACATGATTCCTCCAGATGATTGTATTCGTTGAGTTAGAACGACTCTCGCAGATCCTCGACATACATACGCAGCCAATCCGGGAGTCGATATTGATCGAGCTCAATCAGCACACTTTTTGCGGTTTCTTGGTCCTCGAGCATGAGATTGTACTCCGCAAGGACCGCCAATCCGATCGGATCGTCAGGATGTTCCTCCATATACGGGAGCAAGATGCGCTCCGCGCCGGGAATCTGATCCCGATGCATGAGCGCACGTGCGTGCAGTGGAACGATGTCCGTCCATTGCGGATATTCTCTCCGTAATTGGGTGAAGAGCTCTGCGGCGCGTGGATGGGGAGCTGCCAGGAACAGCACCATGACAAAATCCTCGGTGAAGGCTGGATCCCTGAGCAGGATGCCATCGCTGAGGTACAACGCTTCCGCATAGGATTTTGCTGCATTGAAGGGTATGCCGTTGTCCCGATACACATTTCCTATTTCGATGTGTCGGATGCTGGCTCCTTCTGTATCCGCTTCGTCGAGGGATTGGATTTCGTTGAGAAGGGTATCGATACGCGCCTGGTCTTCCTCAGACAAACGGACCTCTTCGATGATCTCCTCGGTCACGGAGTCCGATCGGCTCTCAAATCGAGCATCACCGAGCGCGCCCAGGAAACCGATCAAGGAGAACAAGGCGATGACGAGGCCTGCGGCAATCCAGATCCAGGACAAGCGTCGCTTCGGTTTCGCATGGGGGGGTTCAGTCGCAGCTTGCTCGGGCAACGCCAGCGTGGATTCCTCCACACGCACATCCTCCATATCAAGCGGCTTGCCTGTCACGGCGTCATTGAAGGCGTCGACCAGCTCTCCGACGGTCTTGAAACGATCGTTGCGATCCTTAGCCAGCGCCTTGAGCAGTACGCGCTCCACGTCTTGTGGAACCTTTGGATTCAGGCTGTGAGGGAGCGGCAGGGGTGTATAGATGTGGTCGTGAATGATGGAAAACGGGGTGTCTGCATTAAAGGGAACACGGCCGACCACCATTTCATACAGGACCACGCCAAAGGAATAGATATCGGTACCGTTATCGAGATTGCTTTCTCCCCGAGCTTGTTCCGGTGAGATGTACTGCGGTGTGCCTAGCATGACATCGCTGGAGAGCGTGGAGGTACCCCGTTGAGCAATGCGTGCCAGCCCGAAATCGGCAAGGTAGACATCTCCATCTTCTTCAATCAACACATTAGATGGTTTGATGTCCCTGTGAAGGATGCCCAACCCGTGGGCATAGTCCAGTGCTCCTCCCATCGCCTCGATGATGGCTAACGCTTCCTGCTTGTTCAAAGGGCCGGCTTGAAGTCGTGCTTTCAGGGTCTTGCCCTCGATGAATTTCATCACGAGGTAGGGCTGTCCTTCATGTTCGGAAAAGTCATAGACGGGGACGATGTTGGGGTGATCAATCTTCGCGACCACCCTCGCTTCGCGTTGAAACCGCGCCAGGAAGTTGGGATCCTCTTTGAACGCCTGGTGAAGCACCTTGATAGCGACATAGCGATCCAGCGCAGGGTGATAGGCTTTGTAGACCGTGGCCATACCACCCTGTCCCAGTTGTTCGATGATCCGGTATGGACCTACATTGGAGCCGTTTTCAAAGCTCATACTCGCTCCCGGTTTAACGACGGGCACATTATAGGTGAGGACCTGCCATGCGACAACAAATGCATCCCTTCAATCAGCTTACGATAGAGAGAAGGCGGCAGGTTTGCTATACCTGCCGCCGCTTCGCCGTGAAAGGATGTCCAGCGCACGCTTCCCGGGAACTAGCAATCAGCCAGTGCGGCAACACCGGGAAGGGTTTTCCCCTCGAGAAATTCGAGGGATGCGCCACCACCGGTTGATACGTGACTGATCCGGTCTTCGAGGCCTGCCTTGCGAATTGCCGCTGCGGAATCGCCCCCACCAATAATGGTGACAGCATCACTCTCCGCAAGCGCTTCCGCAAGCTTGTAGGTTCCGACCGCGAATGGCTCCATCTCGAAAACACCCATCGGTCCATTCCAGACCACGAGCTTTGCTCCATCCAGCGCGGTCCGGAACACATCCAGCGTTGCAGGTCCGATATCAAGTGCACGCCAGCCAGCGTCAACACCATCGGCCGACTTGACGATCCGGGTGTTCGCATCCACGGAAAACGCATCCGCGATAACCAGGTCTGTGGGAAGGAGCAGCGCGTCTCCCCCCTTCTCCAGCAGTCCCTTTGCAGTCTCGATGGCATCATCCTCGACCAGCGATTCAGCCATCTCGTATCCTTTGGCAGCGAGGAAGGTATTGGCCATACCCCCTCCAATCAGCAAGCGGTCTGCCATCTGCAACAAGCGCTCGACCACACCGATTTTGTCGGAAATCTTCGCCCCGCCCAGGATGGCCACGAAGGGATGTGCAGGATCATCCAGCGCGTCGCCCAGGTATTCAATCTCCTTTTCGAGGAGAAACCCGGCAGCCGCCGGCAGATAGTCCGTCACACCGACCGTTGAAGCATGAGCCCGATGCGCGGTTCCGAAAGCATCGTTGACGAATGTATCCCCGAGCGATGCAAGTTCTTTCGCGAATGCAGGATCGTTCTTCTTTTCCTCGGCATGGAAGCGGGTGTTCTCAACCAGGAGGATCTCGCCAGGCTGCAATTTCTCGGCTGCAGCATGTGCTT
>Ga0272444_10002613_pt1 | contig 16551 bp, 14 predicted proteins | sample SSMForm13_FD_201033 | JGI IMG/M metagenome (GOLD analysis project Ga0272444, IMG submission 201033) | Marine sediment archaeal communities from Little Sippewissett salt marsh, Falmouth, MA, United States - SSM-Form-13 | ecosystem: Environmental > Aquatic > Marine > Wetlands > Sediment ...
GGGATCAGCCCGCCGATGACGGCCAAACAGGCCCCGGCGCAGGCCGCGGCGGATTCGGCGATATCACCGAGGACGGAATGTTCTTGAATCATCGAGGCTTCGACGTAGCGAGTGGGGAAGCCGATGCCGAATTTGTACATTTTGCTCGGCGAAGCGTTTTCATTGACCCAGGTGAAGACGATGTGGTCGCCGACGTTGCGCATGTCGGTCGGTTCGTCGCGGTGCCATTTGGTTTCGTTGGCGGTGACACCGGGCGGGAAGTGGTAACGCATCGTCAATTTAGTCGTACCGGTGGTGAAGTCGCTGCCGAAGTAGGTGTTACCGAATTCGACGCTGACGTAGGATTTATCGTCGTCGTCGTAATAGATCATCTGCGGCATGGTGAACTCGACCTTGAACGCGCTTTTTTTTCCTTTGGCGATGGTGTGATTGCTAAGCGGAATTTCCACGCCGGGTTTGACGTACTGGCTGGGACGGATGGTCGAAAGCGGATAACCGTTGATCCAGGCTTTGAAGGTGCTCAGGTCATAGTCTTTATGGGGGACGCCGATGTCGACGATGTCGAGCGGATCGCTGCTGAGGTTTTCGAAAACGATCGTATAAACGATGCGCATCATGCCGTCCGGCTGTGGGTGCGCATCGACGGTCATCGAAGGCATCGAGAAGTAATACACGTGGCCGGCCAGCGCGGTGACGCCGGACGCCAGGGTTAACAAACAAAGAAAAACGACGATCAGCGAAATGCGCTTTACCATTTTGGCTGCTCCGTAATCTGGTAACTGGCGCTGCAATAGGGGCAGCTAATAACGACCGAGCCGTCGCCGGCGACCTTGATGGCCTCCGACGGCAGCGGTGCACCGCAGGATTTGCACTTCATTTGTTCCAACTCGGTGTCACCGGCCAGGTCGATCTTCTGGACCACGGTTTTTTCGATTTTCACTGTCGGCAGGAACTTCAAGGTCAGCACCAGGATGGCAATGCCGATGCCGGTGAAGAAAAGCCCGGTAAGTACGGTAGTAGTCGTGTTGGTGTTTTGCGGGCTGGTGGAGGCCCAGAGGAACAACAAGCCGGTCAACATGAAAATGACGGCGAACGCGAAGCCGATCAGGCGACCCAATCGCATCCTATCCTCCTGCGGTGATTACTTGTTTATACCGCGTCATTGCCTGGGTCACAACCGCTGCGGCAAGCCGATTGCGCTTTTGCGCCCGTTCTGTTAACCAAAGGCGTACCGTTTGCGATGGAGTGACCATGATTGACCTGACCCAGGCGAAGTGGGAAGACCATCCGGCCAACCCGATGATTCAGCCGCCGCGTCCGGATTGGATGGCGGCCGACCCGACGGTGCTGACGCCCGACCTTTCGCCCGATGGCAAATGGCATCTGTTCTGCAACAGCGTCGGCTACCTGCGCCACTACGCATCCGATGACGGCATTGTCTGGGACAAGCTCGGCGGACGCATTTGCCGCGGCATCCGGCCGTTCATTTATCACGAAGACGGCGTGTACTACCTGATTTACGAATTGCACAAACCGCTGTGGCGTTCGGGCATCGCTCTGCGCACCAGCCGCGACCTGATCGAATGGGACGAACCGCAGTGGTTGTTACGCGCCTCGCAAACACGGGACGGCTCCACCATACGCTTCCTCGGCAATCCCTGCCTGGTTAAGGTCGATAAGGAATACCGGCTGTATTTCAGCAACGGTTGGATCTGGCTGTGGGATTGCCTGTACTTCGAACCCAAGTACGTCGGCCTGGCTGTCGGTTCTTCACCGGTCGGACCCTTCGAACGCCGCGGCGAACCGTTGATCAGTCCGCGTGCCGAGCACCCGTACCTTAATTTCGGCGCCGGTTCGATCAAGGTGATCAGCGACGGCGAAGACGGTTGGTGGGTGTTCAACAATGGCATTTACAAAGACGGTGAAGGACGTTCGCGCTCGGCGATCATTCTGTTGCACACTGACGACGGCGTCACCTTCGAGCAGGTTGTGGACAAGCCGATTGTCGCGCCCGAGCCGGGTTGGAAAAAAGCTTTCGTTTACGCCTTCGACCCGGTTTTCTACAACGACAAATGGCGTCTTTATTACAATGCCCGCGACGGTTGGCTGCGCGGCAGCGAACGCATCGGCATGGCGCAAGCCGTGTTGCCGAAAACACAGGAGACCAAGTAATGGACAGCAAAAAGACCTACGAAGAAGTTATCGCCTGGACCAAACAAATTGCGGTCATCGGCGACGTCATCGGGCATTTGCATTGGGATCAGCGCGTCAACATGCCGCCGAAGGGCATCACCGGGCGCAGCGAGCAACTGGCTTTTCTGGAAGGGCTGTCGCATCGCAAACTGACCGAGCCCGAAATGGTCGCCAAAGTCAACGAGTTGAGCGAAGTCGCCGACCGGTTGGACGACGATGCGCGCGTCAACATTCGCGAGATCAAGCGCGACGTCGATCAGGCAACCAAGGTGCCGACCGCACTGGTTGAGGAAATCAGCCGCCACACCAGCTTGTCCAACGCCGCCTGGGTCGAGGCGCGGCAGAAAAACGACTTCAACCACTTTGCGCCGTTTTTGGAAAAGATGATCGACCTGAACAAACAAAAGGCCGCGGCGCTGGGTTTTGCCGATAAGCCCTACGACGGCATGCTCGACCAGTTCGAACCCTTCGCTACCGAAGCCAAGGTCAAAGCATTGTTAGATGACCTGCGCGAACGGCTGGTGCCCTTTTTCCACAAGATTCTCGCCGCGCAGCCCTACGACGTTTCCTGGTTGACCGGCAGGGTCTACCCCACCGACAAGCAACGCGAGTTCGGCCTGGACGTCATTCGCGAAATCGGTTTTGACTTCGAAGGCGGACGGCAGGATATCAGCGCACATCCGTTTACCGTCGGCACCAAAGGTGACGTGCGGGTGACCACGCGTTTCAACGAAAGCGATTTGCGGCAAAGTTTGTTCGCGATGATCCACGAAGCCGGGCACGCTCTCTACGAACAGGGCATGCCCGACGAACACCTGGGCACGCCGTTGGGGCAGAGTGTGTCGCTGGGCGTTCACGAAAGCCAAAGCCGTTTCTGGGAAAACATCGTCGGACGCAGCCGCCCGTTCTGGCAGCATTTTTATCCGCAATTGCAGAAAACGTTCCCCGAGCAACTCGGCTCGGTCGAACTTGATGATTTCTATCGCGCGGTCAACACGGTGGCGCCGTCGCTGATTCGCGTCGAAGCCGACGAGGTGACCTACAACCTGCACGTCGTGCTGCGTTTCGAGATCGAACGCGCTTTTGTCGCGGGCGAAGTGAAAGTCACCGATCTGCCGGAATTGTGGAACGCGAAGGTCAAGCATTACCTGGACATCGACGTGCCGGATAACGCCGCGGGCGTGCTGCAGGACGTGCACTGGTCGGAGGGCTTCATGGGCTATTTCCCGACTTACACCATCGGCAACCTCTACAGTGCGCAGTTGCGCGACAAAATGATTGACGACCTCGGCGATTTCGATGGTCTGTTGGCCAAGGGCGAGTTCGCGCCGATTCTCGATTGGCTGCGCAGCAACGTACACGCGCACGGTAAACGCTACCACGCCGACGAGTTGATCGAGCGCATCACCGGGGCGAAGCCGAGCGCCGAGCCGTTCATGAATTACCTGGCCGAAAAGTACGGGCCGCTTTACAAGCTGTAACCAACCGATTTCGCGGGGACCCACATGCACATTCTCCTGACCTATCCCAACATAGGTACCAGGAACGGCCCGCATTATCCGCACGGCGTCGGTTCATTGGCGGCGGCTGCAACGGCAGCGGGCCACAAGGTGCATGTTCGTTTGCTTGAACAAATGCCCGACCGCGAACAATGGCAGGCAATTCTCGATGAGAGCCAACCCGATTTGCATGCATGCAGCTTCGGCTCGCATCAGTGGCCTTATGCACGTGAATTGATGACCTGGACACGCGAAGATGAAATTCCGACATTGGCCGGTGGGGTGCACGCGACCTTCGCCGCCGAGCAGGTGCTGGCCGCCGACGTGTGCGATTGGGTGTGCGTCGGCGAAGGCGAGGACGCATTGATCGACTTGGCCAATGGAATGAAACCGCGCGAGATCGCCAATCTGCGCGGGTATGATTTTACCAACCCGCCGCGTCCGTTAATTGCCGATCTGGACGAGTTGCCTGTTTACGGTCGGCGCCATTTTCCGATGGAGGAGATCACTCGTGTCAACGGCGGCGAAATGACGGCGCTGATCGGTCGGGGTTGTCCTTATCCGTGCACCTATTGCTGCAATGCCGCCTGGCGCGAGTTGTACCGCGGGCAGGCGTGGGTGCGTTGGCGTTCGCTCGATCATTTGTTTGCCGAGTTGGATCTGCTGCGGTCGCTGTATCAAGTCGATTCGTTTTATTTCGAAGACGACATCTTTACGCTTAACCGCGAATTTCTCGACGGCTTTCTGGAGCAATATCCGCGCCGGTTTGGTGTTCCTTTTCGCGCCTACTTGCGCATTGGTTCGGTCGAGCGCGATGATCTGCGCCGCTTGCGCGACGCGGGTTTGGTGATGGCTAACGTCGGCATCGAGCACGGCGATGAGCGTATGCGCGTCGAGGTGCTCGGGCGCAAAATGGACAACGAACAGATTGTGGATTTTTTCGATTGGAGTCGCGAGTTGGGCATCCGCACGCGGGCGTTTCACATCGTCGGCGTGCCCGGCGAAACTCCGGCGACATTGCAGGCGACGCGTAAATTGTGCCGCCGCGTGGCGCCCGATGAAGTGCAGGTCAGCCTATTCGAACCCTATCCGGGCACGAAGTTGTACCGGCAATGCCTGGAGGACGGCTCGTTCAAGGGTATCGAGCGCGACACCTATTTCGACGAGCAAGCAGCGATTACGTTAGTCGATTTTCCGGAAGATGAATTGATTGCCACGTATCACGCGTTTTGCGATGAGGCGAAAGAAATCGAAGACCACGCCTTCGTGCTTGCTTTGCAGTATCGACGCCGGGGTGAGATCGATCTGGTTGCTGAGTGGTCGCCGGATTGCGTTCAGCAAATGGGTGCCGAACCGGTGGCGCGTAAGCGTGTGCGTTTCGGCAACGACGAGCGCTTTTGTCTGTTCACTCATCCGCGAAGTTTGATTGCCTATGATATTCCACCGGGGCGCTATCGTTTTCGCGCCGGATTGGCGCTCGATCCGATCTGCCTGAACTGGGGCGGCGGCGGCGCGCGTTTTCTTGTGCAAGTTGACGAACAATTGTTGCTGGATCGCATGATCGACCCGAAGCACAATGAGCAAGATATGGGTTGGACCGACGTTGACATTTCGTTCACGGCAACCGCGCCGACAACGTTGCGTTTACTTACCCAACCGGAAAGCGACGACCTGACCGCGTTATGGGCTCTGTGGGGTCACCCGCATTTGGTGTGGGAGGGCGACGCATGAAGCTGTGGTGGGTTTACCTCGATGTCGGCACCGGCAACTACGTGCATTACAACCACGGCGTCGGGCAGATCGATGCCTGCCTGCGCCGCGCCGGCCACGAAAGCGAATTGCTTTACCTGCGCGAACACCTGGAGCGCGACGAATTCATCGAACGGTTTAAGCGCGTGCAACCGGATGCGGTGCTGTTCCCGATCAACACCCACCAATGGGTCGATACGCCCCGCTATGCTCAATGGGTGCGGGAAGTTTCCGATGTGCCACGCGTCTTCGGCGGCATCCACGGCATTCTCGATGCGGAAAAAGTCATCGAGCATCCGGCGGTCGATGTATTGTGCGTCGGCGAAGGCGAAGAAGCGATGGTCGAATATTGCGATGCACTGGAGGCCGGGCACGAGCCGACAGGCATCCGCAACCTGTGGCGCAGACTACCCAGTGGTGAAGTCGAGCGCAATCCGATGAGGCCGTTGATCGAAGACATGGATGCGTTGCCGATCGACGATCGCGAAATGTGGGACCACGATTGGATTCTACGTGACTCGCTGTGGGAAGTCGGCGTGATGGGCGGGCGCGGCTGTCCGTTTTCGTGCACCTATTGCGCCAACAGTGCACGGCGCATCAAGTATCGCGGGCTGGGCAAGTTCGTGCGCATGTGCAGCCCGGAACACATGATCGATATCGTAGCTCACCTTGCTCCTCGTATTCCGTTCCGAAAAATCTTTTTCGAAGACGACGTGTTCACGATGGATCACGACTGGGTGCGGCACTTTTGCGCCTTGTATAAAGAGCGCTTCGACTATCCGTTCAAGGTTTACATTCACGTGCAGACGGTTACAAAAGAGATTTTGCAGACGCTGAAAGACGCCGGTTGTTACATGGTGATGGCGGGTGTGGAAGCGGGCAACGAGAAACTGCGGCGCGAATTGCTCAATCGACAGATGACCAACGCGGAGCTGATCCGCGCTTTTCGTTGGTGCGATGAGGTCGGTCTGCAGACCTGGACTTTCAACATCGTCGGCTTTCCCGGCGAGACCGAGCAGACGATTCAAGAATTGTTCGACCTGCACCGCACATTGCATCCCAACGGTGCGCAATGTTCAATTTTCTACCCGTATCCGGGGACGGCGTTGTTCGATAAGTGTGTGGACGAAGGGTTGTTCACCGGCGACGACCGCCCGACCTATTTTGAAAAATCGGTGCTGGAGATCGGCACGGTCAGCCGCGAGCGTTTGGAGCAGGCGTTCTGGGAATTTCGCGAAGTGACTTTGCGCCTCAAGGCGGAAAAGGAAGCGCGTGGCTCGGTGGATTTGTTGGTCGAGTTGCCTGCTGCCGAAATGACCGAGCAAGAGGCAAGCGAGCCGGCGCGCTTACATTTGGCCAAGATCGACGGCGACGAGCGCCTGTGTTTGTTTGCCCATCCGCGCAGCAACATCGCCTGGAAAATGACGGTTCCCGATTGTGCGCGGTTGCGGGCGGCGATCGCGCTTGATCCGCTGTGTTTGTCGTGGGGCGGGCGCGGTGCATGGTTTGAGGTGCGAGTCGGGCAAGACATTGTGTTCCGTCAGTACGTCGATCCGAAGATCAACCCGAACGAACATCGCTGGCAGGAAATCGCGGTCGATTTGTCCCCCTATGCCGGGCGCGAGGTGAAGTTGACGTTGGCGACGTTGCCGCACGCCTCGGGCGACCTGACCGGATTGTGGGCGCTTTGGGCGAAGCCGCGCATCGAAATCCGTACTTGAATTCTTCAAATACCGCCTGTTGCCGCTGACCAAACTCGCCTTTATACTAGCGGCGCGAAGAAATTATGCCCTGGAGGTCGTTCGATGAAGGGTCCGCGGCGGCTTATTTTTCTATTGGTTCTTTTGTTGATGCTTGGTGTTGCCTGCACGGAAGGCGATTACAACGAAGACGACGAAGACGAGAACGACGGCTTTGACGATGAGGAAGAGGACGACGATGCTGACGGCTCGGCCGTTCCCGGTCCGGGCGACAACGATTTCGACGACGACATCATTGGCGACGACGATGACGACGACACCGCCCCGGAATGTTCCGGCATGGTGCTGTTTGTGCTGACGCCCGGCGAGCGCAACATGCCGTTTCCCACCGACATGCTGACCTACGACGACCCGACCAGCGTCACCGGTAAACGCATATTCATGACCGGCGGAAACGTGGCCACGTTCCTCGATCCACTCATTGAATTGCTGCCGTTCATGGCCGAGGGCATGAACCAGATCAACGGCTTCGGAATGCGTGCTGCGTTGCTGGTACCGGTGAGCACGCCGCCTTCGCGCGGGTTGCTGCCCTGGGGCGAAGATCCGGGCGCCGGGGATACAGCGGTGTTGGTGGTTACCGATCCCGACAGTCCGCACGACGGCGAATTCTGGCCGATCCGTGGCTGGTACGACGATGTTTTGAAAGCGATCGCGCTGGATCCGGTGTTCACCCTGCCGGAAGAAACCACCTTTACCTTTGCCGTATTGGACGGCTTACGCACCGCGGACGGCGATTGCTACCGCGCCGACGATCATTTCAATTACCTCAAGCGCGAAGAAATCGACTCGACGCATCTCGACGTGCAGTTGCTCGAACCGGTTCGCTTGATGTTCGAGCCGATTTTCGCCGACCTGGCCGAGGCCGGCATCGACCGCGAGAACGTGTTGGTCGCCGCGCAATTCACCACGCAGAACATATCGTTCGTGATGGATTCGGTTCGCGAGCAGTTGGCCGATAAGGCGGCGAAAAATCCGCCCGAGTGGTACGACCTGGAAATCCAGCCCGGCGGCGAAACATCGCCGGTTGACGTTTACATCACCGGCAAGTTTGACGCGCCCGATTGGCGTGATCGGCAAACCGACTGGTTCAACCAGGATGAAAACGGTGCGCCGTTTTCCACGCGGGAGAACGCCGTGCCGTTCCGCATGACCATCCCCAAGGAAACCGAAACCTACCAACAGCCGTTCCCGGTTTTGATTTATGGTCACGGCATTCTCAGCTCGAACAACGAGGCGCGGCGGCTGGGCGAATATCTGGCACCTTACGGCATCGCGGTGATCGGCATGGACATGGAGTACAACGGTCAGCGCAGCGTCGGTGAAGTTTGGCTCGATGCGCTGAACCTGATCGACGTGTTCAACCCGGTACGCATGCGCGACAATCTGCGCCAGTCGGCGACCGAGCTGATGTGGCTGTATCACGTGGTGCGTAACCTGGACGACCTTGATCTGGTGCCGGGTGGGGGCGGCGACGAAATTGACGACCTCGACGTCAATTACATTGTTTACGGAGGCCATAGCTGGGGTTCGCTGATGGGCGCGCAGATGGTGGCGTTCATGTTCGACATCGACACCTTCGCTCTCGACGCTCCGGCCGGCGACTGGATCACCATCGCGCAGGAATCGGACAACGTCGATTACATTTTCGAGATCATTGCGGTGGTGGAGAGCATCTTCGGCACGCACATCCTCGACAACATTTGGGCTGCCGTGCCGATGATGGAATGCGTGTTGGATGCGGTTGATCCGGCAACGATGGGCCAATTTTACCGTGAACAGCGCGCCGATGATCCGCGCGAGATGATCAACATTCAGCACCAGTTCATCGCCTACGATTACACGTTGCCCAACAGCGCTTGCACCGAATTCGCAATGCAGTTCGGTTACCCGCAGGTCGGCGACGTTATCACGGAGATTCCCTACGCCGAAAATGTTGCCGCGCCGCACGAAGGTTCGGGCGTTTATCAGTATGACACCGACGAGCACAATCTGATTATGTACAACGACAGCAATCCGCTCGCTGCCGCGCACCATCACCAGATGGCGCATTACATCCGCAGCGGATATGAGACCGGCACGCCAGAGATTATCGATCCGTTTGCGGAATAGGGGCGGTTAGCCGGAAAGGCCTTTGATCAGCAGCGAGCGCGTGCGCGGACCGTCGAATTCGCAGAAATAAATTCCCTGCCAGGTGCCCAGCACCAACCTTCCTTTTTCCACGATCACTTGCAGACTGGGGCCGATGACGCTCGATTTGACATGTGCCGTGGAATTGCCTTCGGCGTGACGGAAGTGCCGGTCGTCTGGAACGGCTTTATCCAGCGCGTAAAGCATGTCGTGAACCACTGAAGGATCGGCGTTTTCGTTGATCGTTACCCCCGCGGTGGTGTGAGGCACAAAGACAGTGACAACACCGTTTTGTAAATCCATTTCCTGTAATACTTCGCGGATCACGTCGGTGATGTCGATGAATTGTTCGCGGCTGGATGTTTGTACGGTTCGTTTGATCAACATCGCTAGAATGCGTAACCCGCGCTGATTCCGGCGAACAGGCCGTTGTAAAAGCCCAGATCGACTGACAGGCGAAAGTGCGGGTCGGGGTAAAAACGGCAGCCGCCCATGAATCCGGCTGTGGGAACGACGGGGGGAATTTGCTTATCTTGCGGGTCGTCGACCTTTTTGCCGGTGTCGGTATCGACTTCGTAAACGTTCAGGTCGCCATAAAGAAAGCCAAGACCTAAAGTCGGACCCACGTAAGGTTCGACCGCTTCATGCACGCGCCATTTCCACAGAATCGACATGTCCAGAGCAACCATGCCGAGGTCCGGCTCGACGTAGAAGCGATCTTCGTTGGTGCCGCCGCTGGTTTTCCAATAGGCGTCATCGATGAAAAGCGTCCAGTTGCTGATACGCCCCAGCAGGTCGTAGGCACCGAAGCCATAGGAGGTCCAGACACCGTAACCCGCGCCGGAAATCGATGCGTATTCCGAGTAACCGAATTCCATGAATCCATCGGGGACGAATGCGTAGAGGCCGAAAGCACCGATGGCCGGTTTTTTTTCTTCGACTACTTCAGCAGCCGAAAGAGAACCGACAAACAGCAGGACAAGAACCACCGTAAAGAGCAAAATATGCGCGCGCATCGTAAGCCTCGCAATCGATACCTGGGTTAAGTTTACGAATCAGTAAAATACGGTATTCAATTCTCTTCTGTCAAACCAGAGATTCAATGAAAGGACAAGGTAGATAGCAAAAAATAACCCGGACTCTGTTCCTTAATCGGTTCAAAGTCCGGGCAGATTTTTGGACCTTTTCCTGTCATGCCCAGGACGTCTTTTTTGTTTGCAGACCGTCAATGACTTCTTCGAGTCGCAATTGGGCCTTTTATTGTCATGCCCGGGACAATCTACAGCAGCCTTCCGAGCAATGGGCTACACGCGGAACCGAGAAACGTTTCATGGTTGTTACCTCCAGACGAAACCAATTTTATTTACTATAAAAACGATAGAAATAGTTGTCAATAGCTTTAATCGCTGAGAAGACAATGTTTTTCAGATATTGGAGGCCAACATCCGAAAAATTAATTTCCCGGCTATAGGGCTCAGTGTCTTGTGGTTGGTTTGGGAAATTGAAAAACCCTTTTTTTTTATTTTTGTTCGCTATATGATGCGCTCCGGATGGACAATTCCCAGTAACATGAAAACCAAGGGGGCTGCGGGTGCGACGCATTGCCGTGATCCTTTGTTTGTTGATGTGTATCGCAGTGTCGGCATGGGCCGGCGATTCAGAAAAATGTCTGTTTTTCTATGAAGCGCGTGGTTTGAATCTGTTGGCCGCGTCGCCTGCCGACGGTGGTGAACCGGTGTTTCTAATCTTTCCCGATACCGGACGTTTCCCGGAACGATTTGCCAATGAAGTCGGAGAAGGATTGGTCCCCGGCGATGCCGGCCCACGGGCGGAGGCGATCCGCGATTTTCAGACGGCTTTGAATGAAAAGCATAATTTAGCCGTTAAAGTCACCGGCGTTATCGGGATGGATACCATCCAGAAAATTAGGCAGTCGGCCGATTCGTTTGAAATTTTAAATCGGATCGGTCCGTTTGCCCTGGTCAATCTGAACAAAGCCTTGCGTAGCGATCAGGCTGACGATTCAATTTTGACTTTCCTACAGATTACCACCGGCGGGGGACAACTGGAGTTTACTGACGAACAGATTAATCGTTGCCGTCCGACCATGGAGCGCAATCTGACGTTGTTTGTCGAAAGCGGGCAGCCCCGGGTCATTCGCGGTAAATTGCGGGGCGTTTTCGGCTTGGCCAGCTGTAGCGAAGATCGCAGTGACACCGACAACGACGGCCTGTTGGATGTGGATGAAATCAATTTATACGGTTCCGATCCGAAAAAGGCCGACAGCGACGGAGATGGTCTATCCGATGGCCGGGAAATCGAATTGCAACGCCGCGGATTGACGGTTGATGTCAATACGGCCGATACGGACGGCGACGGCCTTAGCGATGCCGAAGAAATCGACCTGCGCGAAAAAGGAATCATGGTTGATCCGGCGCGTGCCGACACCGACGGCGACGGCTTGAACGATCGGCAGGAAATTCAGACCAGCTATAAAGGACGCAGCTTCGATCCGACCAACCCGGCCAGCTTCCCCGGTGGTTTGAACGATGCCGAATTCTACGAAAAGAAGATCGCCGGCGGCGAAGGGTGTGGCACCGGATCATATCTGTTGCTTTTGGCGGTTCTCATTATTGCCGGTGCTATTGCCTACGTTATATGGAAACAACTGTCGCAAGGTGGTGAGACTGCCGAGCGCCCGCAAGCAACGTATGTCGATGTTTCTGCAAGCGTGAAAGCTCAGCCCCAGCCGGCAGTACAGGAGCCTGTAAAACCGGAGCAACCGGAGTCAGTCGCCGACGAGGAAGTCGAGATCCCCATCGAAGTAGAACCAACGCAACCGGTTGCCGTCGAGCCGGTTGAGGACGTTCAAGATCAAGCGTCGATTAAAGAAGAGAACATTGCGACCAAGGTCGAGTTGCAGGATGTTGTTGAGCAACTAAATTTTTTGGCGGGTGCGGTCGGCAGTATTGAAGAGCAACTCGGACAGTTGAATGATTTTCGCGTTGAAATCGATTCGTTGAAGCAGCAAATGGCCGAAAAACAACCTGCTCCTCCGATTGTGCCGGATGCCGACGAAGAGGCGACGATGCAGGGGCGGCTGGACGCCATGGGGCGGGTGCTGTCGCAAATCAATGAGCGATTGAACGACTTTGAATCGCAACGCCCGGCGTCAATGAGCGAAGAGGACGCTGCCGGTGTAGGTCGGTTGCATACGAAAATCAGCGAAATGGAACGCATGGTCGTTCGCTCGATGAGCGAATGGGGCCGACTGCTCAACGATTTGGATGAGCGCATCAAGCGACTGGAACAAAAAAGAAATTAGTCCAATTTATTTTTGATGAACGATGTGACTGCCGACGCCAGGAAGGCTTCCTGTCCATACCAGAAGTGATCGGCAGCAGGTGTATGCGCCAATTCGTAGCTGACATCTTCCAATGACGGTAACAACCGGTCGATGTTGCAGTATTCGTCCCGGTCGCCGGCGACAATCAACAAAGGCTTGCGGGTTTGTGAAATAAACGAGTGATCGAACATCGCGTTCGGCGGACTGACGGCGATGAGCGCCTTTGGAAACGGCAGATCAAGCGCGGCTTGTAGACCGACCCAGGCACCGAAGCTATAACCGCTCAGAAAAAAGGGCAGGTCGGAGTACATCGTTTTGATTTGTTGTGCCGCTTGACGAACATCTTCCACTTCTTCTTCACCGCCGCTGCTTGTTCCCTGGCTGTCGCCGACACCGCGGAAATTAAAGCGTACGGCCGCTAGACCTGCATCGGCCATCGTTTCGCACAACGTCAACACAATGTTGTTGCTCATCGAACCACCGTAAGCCGGATGCGGATGGGAGACCAGTGCGGCGCCGCAAGGCGGGTCGGTCGGCAGGTGCAAACAAGCCTCAAGTTGAAGTGAATCGACGTAAAGGGAGAGCGCTTGGCACTGCGCGCTCATGGTTGAATGTCGGCGTAGGTCTGATTACGGGCGGAACTGGAAATCCAGCCCATTTCATACGCCGTGTTTTCACCGATGATGGCGTCGTCGAGCGTATTGATCCGGTGAATTTCGAAAGCCTTCGCCGGGATGTAACATCCCATCAATTCGGCTTTTTCCTGCGGATGGCGTTGGATCTGTTTCGGCTCGGCATAGCCGGTGGGGAACAGCGGGAAGCCATTGTTGTCCAGTTGAACGGTGGCTCCCATGATACGGGCGATGTAATGAGCGACAGCCATGATGTAATAGTCGGTACTGTAAATCTGTTGCACCGGGAATTTTACATAACCGATGTCATCGTGCCACATCCCGAGAAATTCCATGAAGTCGTTTTTTACGCCCGAGGTCTGCACCAGTTCGACGTACATCACGATGTCGTAGGGATCCAATTTCAGGTTGTTGATATCGTTGAGTTCCGCGAAGAATTTTTTAAACTCGCGATTGGCCTTTATCCCGTCCATGGAAACGTTCCCCGAGTTATCGGGCTCGGGTATTTCATCGCCGATTTGATAAAGGCCGTAGATATCAATTTCCAAGATGTCGACGCTGTCGTCGCCGGTCAATCGCTTGTATTCGCGTTGGAACCAGCCGTCAATATCTTGAATGGCGTGCTCTTCGCCGTAAACGTACTCGCGAGGTGACTCGCTTTGAGTGATTTTTGTATATTTTTGCGCCATGGACTCATCCAGTTCATGGGCGACAAGCACGATGGCGACTTTCGACGTGCTTAGCGGTTTCATGTATCGCACCATGCGTAGAATCGGGTCGGAGAAGGTAAACCATAAAGCAACAAGGATGACCAAGCCGGCCACCGACCCTAGAGCAATGACGACGCGCCGTCGTTTGAACCGGCGATAGCAATCGGGGCACAGCAATTTGCCGTTGGCCTCTTTTACACAGATTTCACAAATGAATTTGTCGCAACCCGGCTCTTTACAGCGTGCACGTGCGCGACGGTATTGGTGCGTACTGCAAAAACGACCGGCTTTCGGGCCGATCGGCAGCACTTCGACTTCTCCGCCGGCTTCGCGAATGGCTTCAGCAAAGGTTTCACCGGCTTCGATCGGGATAGAGGGAATCAGTTCAATAGGCAGTTCTTCAAGCAGTTCGTCAGCTTCTTCAAAGGTTACACCCAATTGTGAAGCAAGAACCTTAACGACTTCGTACTTGTCTTTGTCAAGCGGGATCGAAACCAGTACGACTTTTGCTTTTTGCGGTCCGATTTTTTCTTGATCGTCGACCATGTACGCCTCCGCCTACACGCGTCATTATTAGTTTTGTAAATCAATGCATCCTAGCACATCATGAACTTGAATTTCCACGTCCTTGCCGGTGGATACATGAAAACGAAAAAAAAAGAAACTATAGGCTTTATCTTTCAAGCAGATAGGCATAAATTAAAGCCGAGGGGTCTACAGGGGAAGAGAAACCTTGAGCGCACCTGAGATGACTGCCCTGACCGTTATGCCGTCAAGCGGGGTTTTAGTCCGTGAAAACACCGCGAAGCAACCGGTGCGCCTTCCGGAAGAACAGAAAAAGTCGACGGATGAATCCCCTCGCGAACTAACCGCGGGCAGCCGGGAAAGCCGTCAAAACCAGCAAACCAGCAGTGGCCCGGCCCTGATTTTGAGTGACGTTATTGCACTCAACCAACAACGGGGACCAAGTCCCTGGCAGGCGAAAATCCCGCAAAGCGCCATTTTTTATGATGAAATGGCACGGATGGAGATCGGGCTCGACCAACCCGGACTCCTGGTTTCCGTGCGTATTTGAGGCGCTTGCATCCCAGCGATCATTCCGCCATGATCGGTCACTGTCGGCAAAGGAGGAAATGTTGCCCAAACCAAGGCGTTTTTTCTGGCTACTGATTGTTCTTCTTATCTTGACCGGTGCGATGATTGCTCTGGCGCAGGCGGAGTTGTCGCTTTATCGCGAAGAGTTGATGGTCACCGTGCATTATCCCGGCGGCCAGCAAGAGAGCGAAGTGATCAAATCCTGGATCAAAGGCGTAAAAATGCGCACCGATGCGGGCGGTGGCGACGACATCACCATCATTCGCCCGGATAAAAACCTGGTCTACAACATCAATAAAAAGCGCAAGGAATACACCGAATCGCCACTCTCGCTTTATCGCAAAGCCGCTAAGCTTTCGATGGCGATGCTCGGGGCCGATCCGACTTATCGATGGACCAACCGCAAAAAGAAAATCGGGCAATGGTCTTGTCGCGAGGTTGTAGTCGCCGAAGAAGACAACGAATTCGGGCAGAAAATGAAAACAACATGGTGGGTCAGCAATGACACCGGCCTTGATCACACGCTGCTTAAACAAATAATGAAAATCACCCTAGGCGACGACATGGATGACGCCACCATGCGCTTCTTTGAAAAATTGACCGCCATCCGGGGATATCCGGTGCAGACCGAAAGCCAAGTCTCCCATCGTGGTCAGATCATTAAGAAGATTCACACGTTGCGCAAGTTGGAGCGGCGGGAAATCCCCGATTCAATGTTTGAGTTGCCGGAAGGGTTGACCAAGATTGTCGTACCTGTTCCCGAAGGATTAAACCCCTGATATCGATGCCGACGCTTTTCATCGAAGGAGAGCGCGATGTACACAAGAAGACCGCGTAACGAAAAAGAGCTGCAACTGGACATCTGCATCAATGAAGATGTCAGCCCCTGGCAGACCAGCGGATTCGATCGCTATTTCTTTATTCACGAGGCGTTACCCGAGATCGACCGTGACCAAGTGAATGTGTCCACCGAGTTTCTGGGTAAAAAATTATCGGCTCCGTTGATGATTGCGCCGATGACCGGCGGCATGGAAATGGGAGCGAAGATCAACCTGCATCTGGCCCAGGCTGCGCAGGAACTGAACATCGCCATGAGCGTCGGCAGTCAGAAAGTTGCGATGGAGAATCCGGACATTGCCGACACCTTTCGCGTGCGCGACGTCGCGCCGGACATTTTACTGTTCGCCAACATCGGTGCGGTGCAACTCAATTACGGTTACGGCGTTGAGGAGATGCAAAAGGTAGTCGAGATGGTCGGTGCCGATGCGTTGTGCCTGCATCTCAACCCGTTGCAGGAAGCGTTGAAAGAAGAAGGTAACGTCAACTTCGCCGGCTTGGCCGAGAAGATCGCGGTTGTGGCCAAGGAGTTGTCCGTCCCGGTCTTTGTGCGGGAAGTCTGCAACGGCATCAGCCCGCGCACCGCTCATCTGTTGGTTGATG
>Ga0272444_10002614_pt1 | contig 16551 bp, 13 predicted proteins | sample SSMForm13_FD_201033 | JGI IMG/M metagenome (GOLD analysis project Ga0272444, IMG submission 201033) | Marine sediment archaeal communities from Little Sippewissett salt marsh, Falmouth, MA, United States - SSM-Form-13 | ecosystem: Environmental > Aquatic > Marine > Wetlands > Sediment ...
GATTAACGCCGGTCAGGTCTCCGGTTTGAGCACCATAAAATAGAGCCGGCCGGGATGCTGCAGATGTCCGGCCGCAATTTCGGCATAGGGGCCATGGCCCCAAAACAGGTCTCCCCGGCCCGCTCCCCGGATGGCGCCGCCGGTATCCTGATGAACGACGAAGCGGGCCAGATCGCTCCACTGCACGATACGGCCGTCGCCGCAGATCAAAGGTTTTTTTGCCTCCATGTACGCCAGGGCCCCCATCGGAAAAATCCGTCGATCCAGGGCGAGGGAGCGGCCCGGCGTCAACTTGGCGCCCATGTAGCCGATGGGTCCGTCGGGTTCCTGCTTGAAAAAGACGTAACTGGGGTTGGTGTTGAGAATCCGGCCGATATCATCTGGGTGTTCCTGCAGGTACTGCCGAATGCGCTGCATCGACATTTCGGTGCGGGCAATTTTGCCCTCTTCGATCAGCAGCCGGCCGATGCTGCGATAGGCCCGCCCGTTGGTGGCGTGATAATGGGCGTGCAGGACGCGTCCGTCTTCCAGATAGATCCGTCCGGATCCCTGGATGTGAAGAAAGAACAGATCGACCCGATCCTGCAGCCAGGCCAGGGCATCGGCCTTTCCGGCCAGCGCCCGGTGTTCTTCGATCTGCCGTCGATCGGGGTATGGCAGCACCTGGCCGTCGACGCAGCGGGCGGTGATCTTCTGGCCTTCGTAGGCGGACCCGAAGAGGGACAAATCGACGGTCAGCAGATCCTTCGGCAGCCTATAGAGCGGGTATCGGAACCGTGGCGTTTGTTTCGAACTGCCGGTCAACACCGGTTCGTAATAGCCGGTGAACAGGACCCGGCCGACCCCGTCGCTGCCCCGCGAGCGATAGACGCGATAGTGTCGCCGGATGAAGCGGTTCAGTTCCCGACGCGAGGGTGTTGTTTGCAAAAAGCGCTTCAGCCGACCCATCGAGCGCACCAGGTGGCCGGCCTCGTAAAGGTCCGGACCGAAGCGGAACGGCCGCCCGGCGGGCATTTTGCCGAGATAGGCCATGCTGCGGTCCATGGCCTCGGCCAGGCCGTCGAAACCAAGATCGTCGGCGAAGTCCGGATAGCGATGGAGGGCCAGCCGTTCCAGGGCCGGCGGCTGTTTTTCGGCCGCCGGCGGACGGACCGCACAGCCGGCCGGCAGGAAGACCCCCAGCACCAGGGCAAGCCATGCGCAGATGGCGCCGAAAGCCGCTTGTGTCAACCCTCTGTGCATCGCCGCTCCTATTGCGCGGAACCTCTTTGGAAGGTGCCGCTTCGCCCGCCGGACTTGGCCAACAGGCAGATGTCCGATATGATCATTTCACGATCGACCGATTTGCACATGTCGTAGATGGTCAGCGCCGCCACGGAGACGGCGGCGAGGGCCTCCATTTCGACGCCGGTCGGGGCCACGACCGTCGCAGAAGCCTCGATTCGAATGGTCCCGGCGGCGGGATCCGGGTGAAAATCGATCCCCACATGGGTCAGGTTCAAGGGGTGGCACATGGGGATCAGATAGCCGGCCTGTTTGGCGCCCATGATGCCGGCGATGCGGGCCGTCTCGAGAACGTTGCCCTTTTTGACCCCTCGGTCCAGGATCATGGCCAGGGTTTCCCTGCCCATGGTCACCATCCCTTGGGCGGTGGCCGTTCGAACCGTGGCCTGTTTGGCGGTCACATCCACCATCCGCACCCGTCCGCGGTCGTCCAAATGGCTGAATTGCGGCATGCTCTTTCCTTATATAAAATATTCGGTCTTGTGGGTGACCGTGGTTTTAATGGCCTCTAACGTTGTTTGCAGGGTTTGGATGACGGTTTCACGGATGTCCCCGGCCACCGCCAGGACCATCACATCTTGGCCCACCGCCAAATCCCTGTCTTCGGCGATCTCCACCTGAATGTCGAGAATGCCGGGGGTCTGCCTCTGGGATTCGAGCAGCAGCGCCAGCCGTTGGTGATCGACCGTCACCCTCAGCCCGCTGACCTTTCGTCCGTCCCGGGAAGTGGCGCGGACGACGCCGTTGTGGCACAGGATCATGCCGACACCGGCGAAGCCGGGGTGCTGTCTGATGCGATCAATGAGATGCTGTACCTTCATGTCGACTCCTTGGATGCGATCCGATCCTTTCGGCCTCCGGCAAATCACGGGGTGAATTGACGTTGAAAAAAGAGGTCAATTCCGGATCCCATCGGCGTAAGGCGTGTTCCCCGATCCGCTTGGTCCTGACCTTGCGGTAAAATTCGAGGATTTTAAACTGCTTGATGTCCAAATTGTGTGCGATCGATGCCAGACAGCGTTTGGAATAGACCGCACATAGGGGCTCTAATCCCGCCGTGGTCTGGGGAACGATCACATCCAGACGCGGTTCGATGGCGTCCAAAATATGGCAGACCAGGTTTTTCTGCAAGAAGGGGGTATCGCAGGCGCTGAAAAAAGCGTATGGCATGCGGGCGTAAAAGAGTCCGGCATGGATGCCGGTCAAGGAGCTGCGGGTGTCATAGAGGTCGGTCACGATGGTGACGTCCCACGGCAGATACGCCAGGGGATCGTTGGTCACCAGAATGACCTCTTCGAACAACTCGTCGAACAGCCGATAAATGCGGTCGAGAATCGGTTCGCCCCCCACCAGAAGCAGGGCCTTGTTGCGGCCGGAAAAGCGTTTGCTCTGCCCGCCGGCCAGAATGACGCCGGTGCAGCCGTATTTCATGAATGGCAAAATCCTAAAATGATAGGAACGGTTGATGTGTGCTGTCGGGTTTCGATATATGAAAAACGGGGCCGAAGCGCAAGGGCAAAGCGCAGGCACACCCCGCAGCCGGTGCCCATGAGCGCCGTCCGGGTGTCGGACGCCGAGGCCGAAGCGGACCACGGGAAAGAATTTGGGCCAAAAGACCGGGCGGGTCTTGATCTATGGCCAAAGCATGATATAAGCAGCACAGGCGGTGAGGATAGGGCCCCGGTCGATGGGGCTCGAAAAACGGTGCCGCCGCCGCATCATCATGGACGAAGCAGAAAACATATTAGACGCCGGCGACATCGATCGGATTTTGACGCGCATGGCCCACCAAATTCTCGACGCCCGCCGGGGTGCGCAGCGCCTGGCGTTGGCCGGCATTCAGACCCGCGGCGTTTTCATCGCCCAGCGGCTGCAGGAGAAAATATTCGGTATCGAGGGGCGGCGGATTCCCGCCGGCACCATGGATATCGCCCTTTACCGGGACGATTGGACCCACATGCGCCACAATCCCAAGGTCCAATCGACCGATCTGCCGTTTGCGGTCGACGGTCGCGAGATCATTTTGGTGGACGATGTTCTGTTTACCGGCCGCACGATTCGGGCGGCGATGGATGAGATCATGGATTTCGGGCGGCCGGATCGGATCGATCTGGCGGTCTTGATCGACCGCGGCCATCGGGAACTGCCGATCCAGGGCAATTATGTGGGGCGCTACGTTCGGACCCGCCGATCGGAAACCGTCAATGTTCAACTGCAGGAACACGACGGAGAGGACCGGGTCTTTATCTGTTAGGTGCTGTGGATGGGAATGCGGGAGCATAAAAAACAGGCCCCTCGGCGGGTGACGCTGGGCATCATCACGGCGTCGACCACCCGCACCCTGGCGGAAGACCGCAGCGGCCACTGGATGCGCAAACGGGCCGAAAAAGAGGGTCACACGGTGCTGTGGCATGACGTGGTACCGGACCGCCAGGCGCTGATCACGACGACGGTGCTGAAGGTCGTGCGCGACCAGCAGCCCGATGCGATCCTCATGACCGGGGGAACCGGCATCAGTGCCGCAGACGTCACCATCGAAGCCGTTCAGCCCCTGTTTGACAAGGAGTTGACGGCGTTTGGCGCGCTGTTTGCCCAACTCAGCTTCGAAGAGATCGATGCGGCGGCCCTATTGTCCCGCGCCGCCGCAGGGGTGATCGGCAAAACCGTTGTGTTCTGCATGCCCGGCAGCCTCAACGCCTGCAAACTGGCCTGCAAGCTTTTGATCTTCCCCGAATTGTCCCATCTCGTCAAACATGTCTGCGAAACCTGAGGAGCATCGGGGCTCCCCGCTGACGGCGGTTGTGGCCGACGGCGACGGCAACATTTTCGAGCTTCCCGGCTATGGCGCCCTGGGCATGGCCGGAGATGCCATGGCACCTCTTTCCAGCCGCGACACCCTGCCCCTGCCTTACGGCAGTGAACTCATGTTTCTGCCGGACCGGATGCCGGTGGTGCTCGATGTGAACTCCGGCCGGTTGGAGGTCCTGGCCCGCAATCCCCACGATCCGGATCAACCCATTTTCCCGGTAGCGGCGTTCAACTCGCCGGGATATGTGAATCTGCATGTCGCTGCCTATCGGGAAAACCCCAAGGCCGCCTGCCTGCCCCTCTTTTCTTACGGGGCGGTCGGCTGGCACCGGGGCCGTTTTCGCAGCGCTGCGATGCGGGTCGATCGAGAAAAACGCCAGGATCTGCGTCATATGCCCCAGGAAAAGATCACGGCCGGGATTCGCCTCCTGCGAGAGCGCCTGCCGGACAATCGTCTGTGCCGCCACCTGGAAACGTGTGCTCTTGAATACGGCTGCCCGGCCGGCAAAAACTTTTTTTTGGGGCGCTTCGAGGCGCCGCTGCCCACCGCCAGGATCTGCAATGCCCGCTGTCTGGGATGCCTTTCACTGCAGGCCGACGGTCATATTCCCAGCAGCCAGCGACGGATCGCTTTTACCCCCTCGGCCGAAGAAATTGCCCAAGTGGCCCTGCTGCACATCCGTCGTGTGCGTCATCCCGTGGTCAGCTTCGGCCAGGGCTGCGAGGGGGAGCCCCTCCAGGCTGCCGATGTGATCGAACCGGCGATCCGCATCATTCGGGCCGCCACCCGCCGGGGAACCATCAACTTGAACAGCAACGCCAGCCGGCCCGAAACGGTGGCCAGGTTTTTCGACGCCGGACTCGACAGCCTGCGGGTCAGCATCAACAGCCTGCGTCCGGACTGCTACCGGAGCTACTTTCGACCCCGCGATTATGATTTCGAGGATGTGATGCGCAGCATCGCCGTGGCCCGCCGGCGCACCAAATTTGTTTCGATCAACTATCTCAACATGCCCGGCTTCACGGACAGCCCCCAGGAGATGGCCGCCCTGGAGCGGTTTCTCGACCGTTACGGGGTCGATATGATTCAATGGCGCAATTTGAACTACGATCCGGCAAGATATTGGGCCGTCATGAACGGGGCCGCCTCCCACGGTCCGCCCATGGGCATCGATCGGCTGCTGCACCGCATCCGCCGCAGATATCCGGACGTAAAACACGGTTATTTCAATCCTCCCAAAGAGAAATTTAAACCGCGATGAAATGGATCGAAACCTGCGTCGTGTTCGACGCCCCGGACCATCGGCTGGCGGCCGAATTGGTCGCCAATTGCTTTTACGACCTCGGCCTGAAGGGCGTGGTATTGGAGGATCCCGAGGAGGATGACGCAGCCGACTGGAGCAGCGGGCGCCCTCCGGCGGCCGAGCGGCATGCCGTCACCGGCTATCTGCCGATGAACGACAGGCTCCAGGAGCGGCGTCGACGCCTGACGGCATGCCTGCAGCGCCTGGCGGCGCATCAGGGGTTGCGCTGGTGGATCGATTGCCGCACCCTCGATCAGGAAGATTGGGCCGAGGCCTGGAAAAGCCATTTCCATCCCCAGCGGGTCGGCCGCCGGATCGTGGTCAAACCCACCTGGAGAGACTATGCGGCCCGGCCGCAGGACATCGTTTTGGAGATCGATCCCGGAATGGCCTTCGGAACCGGCACCCATGCGACCACGGCCCTGTGCATCTGTCTGCTGGAACGTCACCTGAAATCCGGTGACCGCGTCCTGGACGTGGGCACCGGTTCCGGCATTTTGATGATCGCTGCGGCCAAACTGGGGGCCTGTTTTTTACGGGGCATCGACCGCGATGAGACGGCGGTGGCGGTCGCCGCCCGAAATTTGACCCTCAACCGGATTCCGTCGGAACGGTTTGAATTGACCGTCGGCCATCTGCTGGAAGGCATTCAGCGCCCTTTTGATCTGGTCGTCGCCAACATTTTGACCGAGGCGATTCTGGATCTGGTCGATCCGGTGGCCGCGATGCTGTCGCCGTCGGCCACCTTTATCTGCTCTGGCATCCTCGAAGAGAAACAAGAGGTGGTCCGCGCGGCCCTGGAGGGAGCGGGTTTGGAGATTTTGGAAATTCTCAACCGGGACGGCTGGGTGGCCATCGCCGCCGCCGGGGCGCCGACAGGGCCATCCCGGTCATGTTCGACCTATCCCTGAGCGAGACAGCAGACTTCGTCTACGGCCTGTTCCGGGGTCAGGCGGTCCATGTTGCAGACCATGTGGTAGTTGGAGGGGGCATCGTAGCGATTGAATCCGAAGGTGCGGTAAAGGTTGGCCCGGCGTTTGGTTTCGTAGGAGATGGTTTTCTGAGCTTCCAGGCTGTCAAGATGGTAATGGGTTTCCAAGAATTTGATGCGATATTCCATGCTGGCCGTCAGCAGCACATGATAGGTGTCCGGTTCGTTTTGCAGCACGAATTGACTGCCCCGGCCCAGAATGACGACGTTGCCCTCACTGGCCACGTGGCGGAGTATTTTCTTGAGGGCGTCCACGTAAATCTCTTCTCCGATGAATTCGGCCTGGCCGCTGCTCAGGCGTTCACTGAAGGTTTTGGGTACCAGACTCGTCAGATAGGATCGCAACTTGCCGTGGGCCTTTTGTTCGATGGCGGTGACCACGTCGGCCGAGGTTTTGGCTTCTTCCGCCACCATCTGGATCAGTTCGTTGTGAATGAAGTCGTAGGATAACGTTTTCGCGATCGCCTCCCCCAAAGTTTTGCCACCGGCGCCCATCAGTCGTGAAATTGTGATCACAGACATAGCATTCTCCTTTTCGGATAGCGGCCATTCCGGGGGTGTTGACCGCAAACCTTGCTGAACGGTCCGCCCGGCACCATCAAGCACTGCCCCGGCCCCGCACGAGCATCGGATCTGTTCAACGGGAAGGGTGCTGGAAGCAAAGAAATACGGTCAAAATGTTAATGAAAGTCGATGCCACGGTCAAGTATTTTCTGATGTTTCAGGACCCTCCCAGGTATGCCTTCAGGGCACGGGCCGTATGCGACCGGGTGCCCCGCGCGACGAACTCGTGGGGTGCTCCGGCGGCCACCACATTACCCCCCGGCTCGCCTCCCTCGGGTCCCAAGTCGATAATATAATCGGCCTCCAGGATGACATCCAGGTTGTGTTCGATGACGGCCACGGTGTGGCCCTGGTCCACCAGGCGCTGCAGTACCCCGATCAGCCGTTGGACGTCGGACAGATGCAGGCCGGTGGTCGGTTCGTCCAGGACGTAAAGCGTGTGGCCGTTGGCGGGTTTGGCCAGTTGGCGGGCCAGCTTGATGCGCTGGGCCTCCCCTCCCGACAGGGTCGGGCTGGGCTGGCCCAGGGGCAGGTAGCCCAGTCCGATATCGCACACGAATTGGGCGGCGCGTCGGATCGGCGTGATGGCGCTAAAAAACCGCAGGGCTTGTGCAAACGTCATGTCCAGGATGTCGGCGATGGTTTTGTCCCTGTAGCGGACCGCCAGGGTGTCGCGGTTGAAGCGCCGCCCCCGGCAAACCTCGCAGGTGACATAGACGTCCGGCAGAAAGTTCATGGCGACCTTGGGACGGCCCTGCCCCGCGCAGGCGTCGCAGCGGCCATCGGCCAGATTGAACGAAAAGCGTCCCGCTTTGTATCCGCGGCTGCGGGCCTCCGGGGTCAGGGCCATCAGACGTCGGATGTCGGCCAGGCATCCGATGTAAGTCGCCGGCACGCTGCGCGAGGTGCGGCCGATGGGGCTGTGGTCGACCTCCAGCACCCGCCGCACCTGACGCCATCCGCTAAACCCCCGGCAGGCCCCGGCCGGATGGCGCTGATCGAGCAGGCGGTTGCGCAGGTTTTTGTAAAGAGTTTCCTGGAGCAGGGTCGATTTTCCGGAGCCGGAAACACCGGTCAGACATACCAGTCGACCCAGGGGAAAAGCGACATCGATGTTTTTCAGATTGTTGGCCGTGGCACCCCGGATGTCGATGCTGGGGCAATCCCGGCAGGGCCTCCCCCGCGAGGTGATGCGGTGTGCATGCCCCCCCAGGCAGGCGCCGGTGACCGAACCGGCCACCCGGGACAGATCCGTCAGGCTGCCGTTGGACACCACCTGCCCGCCGTTGTGGCCGGCTCCCGGACCGAGATCGATGATTACATCGGCGGCTCGGATGGTGGCCTCGTCGTGTTCGACCACCAAGACGGTATTGCCGCGATCGCGCAACTTCTGGAGGGCTTCGATCATCCGGCTTCCGTCCCGGGGATGCAGGCCGATGGTCGGTTCGTCCAGAATATACGTGACCCCGGTCAGATTGGAACCCAGTTGGGCCGCCAGCCGCACGCGCTGGGCTTCGCCGCCCGAGAGGGTTGCGCCGCTTCGCCCCAGGGCCAGATAAGACAACCCCAATTGATCCAGCAGATCCAAGCGGTTGCGGATTTCGGACAGAATCGGAGCGGCAATCGGGGTCTGCTCGGGGAGCACTTCCAACGCCGCAAGCAGGCGCCCCAGTTTTGCGGCGGGCTGCCGGACCAGATCCCAGATGGAAAAGCGCCCGATTTTGACCGCCAGGGCCTCCCGGCCCAGCCGGCTGCCGCGGCATTGGGGGCAAGCGCCTTTCCGGGAAGAGGCGTCGTCATGATCGCCGCCGAGCTGCCCCAGTCCCCCGCAGCCCGGACAGGCCCCCAGTCGGCTGTTGAAAGAAAAGAGCCTCGGATCCAGTTTCGGCATGCCGATGCCGCAGGACGGACAGACGCCGTGCACGCTGAAGACCGTTTCGCCTCCTTTGAGGTCCAAGACGATCAGGCTGCCGTCGCCCTCCGCCAGCGCGCGGTCGACGGCGGCCGCCAGCGCCCTGGGGCCGACCCGTGAGGGCCGGATATCGGCCACCACAAGCTCGATGGTATGCTCTTGATAGCGGCTCAGGGCCATGCCTTCGGTCAGCGGGATGATGAGGCCGTCGATGCGGGCCCGGCCGATGCCTCCCGCCAGGGCGCGGGCCAGGACATCTTTATGAAAGCCCTTGCGGCCGAAAACCCTGGGCGCCAGAATACGGATCTTGCGGCTGCGGTACCGCTCGCGAATGCGATCGATCACCAGGTCCCGCGATTGGGTCATCAGGGGACGGCCGCAGCCCGGACAATGGGCGACACCGATTTTGGCAAAGAGCAGGCGCAGAAAATGATAGATTTCGGTCAGCGTTGCCACGGTGGAGCGGCGTCCGGCATGGCTGATGCGCTGTTCGATGGCCACCGTCGGCGAAAGACCGCTGACCAGATCCACCTCCGGCCGCTCCAAAATTTTCATATACTGCCGAACATAAGGCGCCAGACACTCCAAATAGCGGCGCTGCCCTTCGGCGAACAGGATATCGAAGGCCAGGGTCGACTTGCCGGAACCGGAAACGCCGGTCAGCGCCACCAGCCGGCGGTGGGGGATCGACAGGCTGATATTCTTGAGATTGTGTTCCCGGGCGCCCTTGACCGAAATGCGATCGGAGGCGGCAGAGGGCCGGAAGGGATCGATGGGTTCGGCGACCTGCCCCGGCGTGGGCGTCCCGCAGGCCAGCCGGTCTGTTTGTGCCAGGTGTTTCGCCAGGTATCTGCCGGTATGGGAAGTCCCCAGCCCGGCCACCTGTTGGGGGGATCCGCAGGCGACGATTCGTCCGCCCTCGGGACCGCCTTCGGGACCCAGGTCGATGATCCAGTCGGCGCTTTTGATCACATCCAGGTTGTGTTCGATCACCAGAACCGTGTTGCCGCGGTCCACCAGCCGTCCCAGGGCTGACAGAAGCCGGGCGATATCTTCGAAATGCAGGCCGGTTGTGGGCTCGTCGAATATAAACAGCCGGTCGCCCGCCTGACCGCCGCCCAAGTGGCGTGACAACTTCAGCCGCTGGGCCTCTCCGCCGGAAAGGGTGTTGAGGGGTTGGCCCAGGCGCAGGTAGCCCAGCCCCACCTCCTGCAGAGGCTGCAAGGCGGCCTGCAGGCGCTTTTGATCCGCGAACAGGGCCAGCGCCTCGGCAACCGTCAGAGCGAACATGTCGGCGATGGATCGGCCTCGGTAGGTGACCTCCAGAACCTCCGGTTTGAAGCGCCGTCCGCGGCAGACGGGGCAGGTGATGAAGACGTCCGAAAGAAACTGCATCTCCACCTTTTCAAACCCCTCTCCTTTGCAGGCTTCACAGCGACCGCCGTCGACATTGAACGAAAAATGGCCCGGACCCATCCCGCGTTTGCGGGCTTCGGAGGTGGCCGCCAGGAGGCGCCGAAGCGGATCCAGGGCCTTGGTATAGGTGAGGGCGTTGGCCCGGGGCGTGCGGCCGACGGCCTGCTGATCCACCAGAACCACGTCGGCCAGTTGTTCCGCTCCGAGAATGCGCCGGTGCTTTCCGGGGCGGCCCTGGGGGTCTCCCGTGGAACGTTTCAGGGCCCGGTAGAGAATCTCTTCGGCCAGGGTCGACTTGCCCGAGCCCGATACGCCGGTCAGGCATACCATCAAGCCCAGGGGAATGGGCACATCGATCTGCTTGAGATTGTTGGCGGCGGCGCCCTCGATGGTCAGCCAGCGGTCCCCCTGCGGCCGCCGTCGGGTCCGGGGCGGTGCGATGCGGCGCCTGCCGGTCAAGTAATCCCCCGTGAGCGATCCGTTGACGCGGGCGGTGGGGCCGCTGTAAACCACCTGTCCCCCCGCCCCTCCGGCCCGGGGACCCATGTCGATCAAACAATCGCTGGCCGCGATGATGTCCGGATCGTGCTCGACCACGACCAGGGTATTGGAAAGGGCGCCTAAATTTTTAAGGATGCGGATCAGTCGGTGGTTGTCCCGGGGGTGCAGGCCGATGCTCGGCTCGTCCAGCACATAGAGGGTGTTGACCAGGGAAGCGCCGAGGGCCGACGCCAGGGCCACCCGCTGGACTTCCCCCCCCGACAGGGTGCGGGACTGGCGGTCGAGGGTCACATATCCCAGGCCCACGTCTCTGAGGTAAGCCAGGCGCGTGCGGACCGCTTCCAGCACCATACGGCCGGCCTCGTCCCGGCAGCGGTTTTCGATGCGGTCACAAAAATCGCCGGCGTGGTCCACATCCAAGGCAACCAGCTCCGCGATGTTGAGGCCGTCGATGCGGTATTGCAGGGCTTCGGGTTTAAAGCGGGTGCCCCCGCAGGCGTGGCACCGGTTATAACTGCGATAGCGGGACAGAAAGACCCGTACCGGCATCTTGTAGGTACGGGTTTCGAGCCAGCGAAAAAATCCCCGGATGCCATAATACGATGGGGTTCCGTCGATGACGGCGGCTTGCTGGGCGGCGGTCAGGGATTCGAAGGCGGCGTCGAGGGGAATCTGATGGCGGCGGCAGAAGTCGGTCAGCTCTCGGTATTCGAAACGCTTTTCGGCGCGGCCGCCCCAGGGCTTGACGGCGCCCTGGGCGAGGGAAAGGGTCCTATCCGGTATGACCAGATCCAAATCGACGTCGATGGTACGGCCGAAGCCCCGGCATGTCTCGCAGGCCCCGATGGGGCTGTTAAAAGAAAAGAGGTTAGGAAGCGGCGGCTGGTATGTGATCCCGCAGGCCGCGCATTCCAGGTGCCGGCAGAACGACCGGCGGCCGTCCGGCGGCTGCCAGATGTCCAGGCGGCCGGATCCCCAGCGAAACGCCATCTCAACGGAATCGACGATCCGTTTGCGGTCCCGGGGATCGAACCGCAGGCGATCGACCACCACCTGCAGCTTCTCTTGTATCCCGGGCTGCCATGCGTCGAGGGGCTGGATGCGGCCGTCCCGAAAGCAGCGATCGAATCCCATCTGAGCCAGCGTGCGTCCCAGGCCTTCCGGCGAGTCGCCCGGATCCAACAGACGGGGAAACGTGATCACGATTTCGGACCCGGCAGGGATGGCGCCGATGGCCTGCCACACCCGGTCGGGGCTATCGGGCACGACCGGCTGACCGCAGGAGCGGCAATGCAGGACCCCCAGCCGGGCATAGAGCAGTTTGACGTAGTCGGTAATTTCGGTCATGGTGCCCACCGTCGAACGGGAGGTGCGCACGGGATCCTTGCGGTCGATGGCGATGGCCGGCGGAATTCCCCGGATGGCATCCACCCGGGGGCGGTCCATGCGGTCCATGAACTGGCGGGCGTAAGGCGAAAAAGTTTCGACGTATCGGCGCTGCCCTTCGGCGTAGAGGGTGTCGAAGGCCAGGGAGGATTTGCCAGAGCCGCTGACGCCGGTAACCACGGTGAACCGCTTGAGGGGGATGTCCAGATCCAGATTCTTGAGGTTGTTTTGCCGGGCACCCCGGACTTGAATGACCGATGGTTTCATCGTGTGGATCAACTTTCGTTTGGATCTCTGAGCATGGCGACAAGAGAACGATCGATGTCGGATTGACGAAAGCCGTGTGGATAACCGCAAGGCACTATCATAACCATCGATGTCTAAAAAGTCTTGAGAAAGTTTGTTATTTAAAATACCTGGTTATCTGGAAAGATTAGGTGACGCGATGGGGCCGGCCTGCGGCCCGATACCCCTCGGCCTCATTTGGGAGGGTACTTGGGCCTTGTAGACAACAAGCTTAACATCAAATCTAACGGTTCATCTCGTCGGTGGCAGCCTTTGACACCCACGGACGGCAGGCAGGCGAGCATGGTCTTGAGGTCCCTATATGGCTTCAACCGGCTCGTCGGGGGGCTTGTATGCGCCTTTTATTGATCGAAGACGACTTGAAAATCGCCGATTTTATCACCAAGGGCCTCAAGGCGGCAGGATTTGCGGTGGATCACGCCGCCGATGGTGAGGGCGGAATGGATCTGGCCCTGAGTGAACCCTATGATACGGCCATCATCGATCTGATGCTGCCCAAACGCGACGGATTGTCGATCATTGCGGCCATGCGAAGAGAAAAGATCAATACCCCCGTGATCATCCTGAGCGCCAAAGACGCCGTCGACGATCGGGTGCGGGGTCTCCAGACCGGCGGCGACGATTACCTTACCAAGCCCTTTGCCTTTTCCGAGCTGCTGGCCCGGGTGCAGGCCATGATCCGGCGAGCCAGCGGCGTTGCCGAAGCGACCCGCCTGAAGGTCGGCGATCTGACAATGAATCTGCTCAACCGGGAGGTGACCCGCGGCGGTCGTGCAATCACGTTGCAGCCCCTTGAATTTTCACTGCTCGAATATCTGGCCCGCAACGCCGAGCGGGTGGTATCCAAGACCATGATCATGGAGCATGTCTGGGATTATCATTTTGATCCTCAGACCAATGTGGTCGAGGCGCGCATCAGTCGCCTGCGGGACAAGATCGATCGTGATTTTGCGACCCGAATGATTCATACCGTGCGGGGAGTGGGCTATGTTCTCAAGGCGTCTGAATGACATTCGCCATACCCTGGCCTTCCGGCTGACCCTCTGGTATGCGGGCCTGTTTACGGTCTCTTCCTGCGTGGCCTTCCTCTTTTTCTACCTGTTGATCACATCTGTGATCCGCGAGCGCATCGACCAGGATCTGGGGGAGCAGGTGACGGCCTTCTCAAAGGTATTGACGGTTCAGGGGCCGGAGGCGGTCAAGCAGGTGGCGATTCTGGAGGCCCGGGCCGCCGGGGTCAAAAAGATATTTTTCCGGCTGCTGTATCCCAACGGAGTGGTTTTTTCGTCTTCCAATATGTCCTACTGGCAGGACATTAAAGTCGGCCGGGAGGCGATCCGGCGGCTGATCGACCGGCACCGGCCGGTTTTCGAAACCATCGTCATCGACCGACGGGGGGAGACGGTGCGAATTCTTTATGACTTTTTGGGGCCGGGCATGATCCTGCAGTTGGGACAATCCATGGAGCATTATGCGCGCTTCATCGAAGCCTTTCGAAAAATATTCGTCGCCACCATGGCGGCCCTGTTTGTCCTGGCGGGCCTGATCGGCTGGTTCATGGCGCGGCGGGCCCTGAGTGGTGTGGCCGCGGTCACCCGGACGGCCGCTCAAATAGCGGGCGGCGCCCTCGATCGCCGGGTACCGGTGGGCGGCGACGGGGACGAGATCGATCAATTGGCAAGCACCTTCAACCATATGCTAGATCGCATCGAGCGTCTGATCGGCGAGATACGGGAAATGAACGATAACATCGCCCATGACCTGCGAAGTCCGATTACCCGCATCCGGGGCTTGGCGGAAGTCACCCTGACCACTGGTGCCTCCGGGGCCGAGTTCGAACAGTTGGCGGCCAGCACCATTGAAGAGTGCGACCGTCTGCTGGATATGATCAATACCATGCTCGATATCTCCAGGGTCGAAGCCGGTCTGGACGAGATGCGGCCGATGCCGGTGGATCTGACCGGGGTCGTCGTCGGGGCCCACGAACTGTTCGGTCCCTCGGCGGAAGATCGCGGCCTGGAGCTGGTGCTGCAGCCCCACGGGCCGCTTTTCGTCGACGGGGACCGGCGCAGGCTGCAGCGCATGATCGCCAACGTGGTCGATAATGCCATCAAATATACCCCCGCCGGGGGCCGGGTTGAAATGGCGCTGGCGGCCCCGGAGCCGGGGTGGACCCAGGTTGCGATCAGCGACAGCGGCGCCGGCATCTCTGCCCGAGACCTGCCCCGGATCTTCGATCGCTTCTATCGCTGCGATCAAAGCCGTTCGGCGGCCGGAACCGGTCTGGGCCTCAGCCTGGCCCGGGCCATCGCCAGATCCCACGGCGGCGATATAACGGTCCGCAGCCGGCCGGGGGCCGGCAGCACCTTCATCGTTTCCCTTCCCCGCAGCACCTCAGCTCCCCAATAATGTCCAACATGACCAAATGGTAATCTTGGTGTCATCTTCCGGTTAACCCGCCGCATTATCATCGCTTCATGAAGATGGCAGACGGTGCCATCGAGCGGCGTGCCGGAGACAGACGCCGCCGGGAGCAGACCGTAATTTAAGAGGAGGCAACACCATGAAAAAGATCGGAAAAACATCGGTTCTGGTTGCGGCCGTGACAGCGGCAATGATCGTCGGCCTATACGGCCCGGCGGCACAGACCGCTGCGGCTCAAACACCGGCGGCCTCGGGGGCCGCCAATTTCAGCGAACTGGCCGATCGGGCACGCCCAGGGGTCGTCAACATTCGGACCGAACGGACCGTCAAAGGCGGCGGCCGCGTCTTTCGGCATTTTTTCGGCGGCCCTTTCGGTAACCGCAGCCCTTTTGACGAGTTCTTCGACCGGGGGCCGTCACGGGATTTCAAACAGCGCAGCCTGGGCTCCGGGTTTGTCTTCGATCACAAGGGCCACATCGTGACCAACAACCACGTGATCGAAGGGGCGGACCAGATCAAGGTCAAGTTGGCCGACGGTCAGGAGCTGGATGCGGCTCTGGTGGGCCGGGATCCCAAAACAGATGTGGCGATCATCAAGGTGTCGGGTGCCGAGGGCCTGACCCCTTTGTCCATCGGTGATTCGGATCGGCTGAAGGTCGGCACCTGGGTGGTGGCCATCGGTAGTCCCTTCGGCCTGGAGCAGACGGTTACGGCCGGCATCGTTTCGGCCAAGGGTCGCATCATCGGATCCGGACCCTATGATGATTTCATCCAAACCGATGCCTCGATCAACCCCGGCAACAGCGGCGGACCCCTGCTGGACCTGAATGGACAGGTGGTGGGGATCAACACTGCGATTGTGGCCCAAGGCCAGGGCATCGGTTTCGCCATTCCGATCAATCTGGCCCGCGGCATCATCGATCAGTTGATCCAAACAGGCCGCGTTACCCGCGGTTGGCTGGGCGTCGCAATCCAGGATCTGACCCCCGACCTGGCACGCTACTATGGGGTCGATGAGGAGACGGGGGGAGTGCTGGTGAGCGAGGTGTTCGAGGGCGATCCGGCGGCCCGGGCGGGAATACGGCCGAATGACATCATCCTGGCGGTCGACGGCAAAGCCGTCCGTTCGAGCCGCGAACTGTCCGGCCTGATCGCCGGCCTTACGGTCGGTCAACAAACCCGAGTGGCGCTGCTGCGCAACGGGCAGTCCGAAACGGTCACCGTCACCATGGCGAAACAGCGAGACGGGGGGGCGGCCGAAAATGGTTCGACCGAACAGGTGGAGCCCCTCGGCCTGGGGTTGGCGGATCTCACGGCCGAATTGGCCCCGAAATTCGGTCTGGAAACCGAGGACAAGGGAGTGGTGGTTACCCGGGTGGATGAGGGCAGCCGGGCCGCCGAAGCCGGAATTCGGGTCGGCGATGTGATCAAGGAACTCGATCGCCGCGGGATCGACACGCTCCAGGACTGGCAGCGGCAGGTGGAGCGGATCCCCTCCGGCCAGGTGATGCATCTTCTCGTCAAACGCCCACGGAGCGGATTTCTGGTGTTTAAAATGCTCAAATAATCCGGTTGCGGCGCCCACCGCCCTCGATCAGTGGGCGCCGCCCCGCCATTAAGAAGGAAGACTGGCGCCCCACAGGGCAATTCTGTTC
>Ga0272444_10002615_pt1 | contig 16547 bp, 15 predicted proteins | sample SSMForm13_FD_201033 | JGI IMG/M metagenome (GOLD analysis project Ga0272444, IMG submission 201033) | Marine sediment archaeal communities from Little Sippewissett salt marsh, Falmouth, MA, United States - SSM-Form-13 | ecosystem: Environmental > Aquatic > Marine > Wetlands > Sediment ...
ATTTGCATGGCAACATCGACAGTGGCCCGGGCACCTTTTCGGTTGGAGAGATTTCCCACGACGACATCGATGTCATCGATCAAAATTTCAGCCGGATGGGTCAGGGTTCGATCCTCGAAAATTAGGCGCCAGTCCCTCACCGCCATTTTCTTGAGCGTTAGGTGCCAAGGTTGCGCGGGAGGTGTTTGGGTATCGGGTTTGTCGGCAGCCTTTTTCTCCATCAACTTCTCTATATCCGGCAGAAACAGGTTCTGGATGGCAAAGGACCCGTCCGCCGCCAGCCACGATCTGATTCGCGCATTCGCCGTTTGAATCGATTCGACGTTGATCTCACGAGCCTGCAAATCAGCCCCGATTCCATCCATGGTGAAGGTTGGCAAGGCAATCAGGACCTCTTTCTTGCCCTTTTCCACCAGCCTGAAATCCTCGAGTTCGAAGGCTCCGTTTTCCAGCCGGGCATTGAGCCGGCCATCGACAATCTCCACCGCATAGCCACCAGACACCCCCATCGTACCGCTGATAATCTGAAATGAGACGGAGTCTTTGAGATGCTCCCAATAGTGGCTGATCCGGGTGCCGGCAATGTCATAGCTTCCCTGAGCCCTGACCGGATTGACCGTGATTTTGCCATTGACCTCAAATTGCCCGCCCATGGGGCCCACTCCTACAAAACGGTATTCTCCCTGACGCTCCGGCAGCGTGCTCAGGTTCTCCAAGGTGAACGAAATGGGAGCGAATTCCTCTCGGATCGGCTCTTTTTCCGACAGATTCTCAACGACCGCTTTACCGTCAATGACCTGGAACTTTTCGATGATGGCCCGCGGCAAACCGGCCTTCTCCGTCGGTTCCGGTTTGGGCGCGCCCAGTTTGGCCAGGATGTCATCGATATTTAGCTTGTTTCCCGGCAACAGCTTCAGCACACCGAAAGGGCCCCGAACGCGAATCTCCCCGATGGTAAAGGCCCAATTGATTATGGATGAAAGCTGGGCGTTGGCGTATAGCTCTTCGAAACCGGCGAAGGCTTGCCCATCGACCTCACGAACCGTCAGGTCGGATATCGTCGCGGCGGGGAACAGAGGATTGAGCTTGATTGCGCCGATGGTGACCTCACGGCCCAACAGAGCAGACAACTGCTCTTCCAATTTGGGCTTGAGCAGCGGGGGAACGACCCAAAAAACGATAATCGTGTAGAGTAAGAAAACTCCCACGACAATTATGCCGATTTTACCGAGCCGTTTAATGCGTTTGTTTTTCCTTTCACGAGCATCAATCATGATGATCATCCTCTCGATTTGCAGCGCGCCCTCCTGTCGAGCGTCCCACTATGGCCTCCGTCATATCCCGAACCACGGGCGGATCGCCACCCCGCCTCGGGTGCAGCTGTCTGCACCGCCGTGGACCAGGGTGGCGGCCTCAAGCGGCCGGCCGCTGAGGGCGCACCACCAGCGCAGGCCGGCCAGCATGTCGCCGGCCACCGTCTGACCGGACTTGATCTCCACCGGAAAAAGCTCGCCGGCTTCCTCTATGATCAGATCCACCTCGTGCCCGCTGCGGTCGCGCCAGAAATAGAGCGGCGGGATCCGGCGGTGGTGCAGGTAGGCCTTGGCCGTCTCGGCCACCACGAGGTTTTCGAAAAGTGCGCCGCGCAGGGGATGGGCCGGAATCTGGGCGGCTTGCCGGATGCCCAGCAGGTGGCACAGCAGTCCGGTGTCGTAGAAGTAGAGCTTGGGGGTTTTGATGAGCCGCTTGTTGAAATTGCGGTGGTGCGGTGGCAGCAGAAAAATGATGAAGCTGGTGTTTAGCACCGAGATCCAGCGCCGGGCGGTGTCCACTGCGATGCCGGCGTCGGCGGCGAGGCTGGAGTAGTTGAGCAGCTGGGCCGCCCGGCCGGCGCATAGCGCCAGAAATCGGCTGAATAGGGTGAGGTCGCCGATGTTGGAAAGGCTGCGCACGTCGCGCTCGATGTAGGTCTGGACGTAGTCGGAAAGCCACACCGCAGGCGGGATGCCCTGGTCGTGGATGCGGGGGTAAAAACCGCTGTGCAGGATGGCCCACAAGTCCAGGCCGGTCCGCAGATTGTCGAATAGTTCAGACGGCCTGCCGGGTTCGGCTTGGGGCTGGTCTTCGAGTTCAGCCCGTGAAAAGGGCAGAAGGTTGAGAATGGCGCAGCGCCCGGCCAGCGTTTGGCCGACCTTGGCCATGAGCAGAAAGTTCTGGGAGCCGGTCAACACGAAGCGGCCCGGGGCGGGATCCTTGTCCACCGCGGCCTGGATGTAGGACAGCAGGTCGGGTACGTGCTGGATTTCATCGAGAACAACCGGCCCGTCCAACTGGGCCAGAAACCCCCGCGGGTCCTCCCGGGCGAAGTCCCGTCGATCGAGGGCCTCCAGCGAGAGGTAGCGGTGCGAGGGAAAGGCGGCCCGCACCAGGGTGGTCTTGCCGGACTGCCGCGGACCGGTGAGGGTGACCACCGGGTAGTAGCCGGTATCGCGGAGCAGGTAGTCTGTGAGGAGCCTGTATTTCAGGTGGAACTCCATGTTGCTAATCTACGATCATATCGGCGATTAGTCAATATTGCGTGTGCGCCATGCAGCTCAACCCCCGCGAGGCTCCAGTAAGGATGCGAATGCCGCGGCTTACGCTCAACCAACGTCGATGCCGCGTCCAAAACCCTGAACGGGCGGAAGTAGGCGGCTTCAGGAAAGCACGGCGATCAGTTCCGGGGAATCGTTGCGGACCGCGTTGACCGCCGTCGACACCGGCCAGAACCGGAAGTCCCGGTGGGTGCGGTGGGCCAGGATATGCGCGAGATCAGGGTCCTGTAGCTGGGGGTCGAGCCAGGCGCGATAGGCGGCGGGCTTCAGTATAAGCGGCATCCGGTCGTGGATCTCCCGCAGGGCGGAACTCGCCGTGGTGGTTAAAATCGTGCAGGTCTTCAAGGGGGCCGCGGCTCGGCCCCGGTCGTCCCAGACCTCCCACAGGCCGGCGAAGGCCATCGGAGCCTCTTCCGGCAGGGTGATGTAGACCGGCTGTTTGCGCCCGCGGGCGCCCCGCCACTCGTAAAACCCGTCGGCCGCCACCAGGCAGCGCCGCTTTCTGAAGGCCGCGCGGAAAGAGGGCTTGTCGGCCGCCGTTTCCGCCCTGGCGTTGATCAGGCGGTTGGCGATGGCGGCGTCCTTGGCCCAGAAGGGCACCAGGCCCCAGCGGAGGTGTACGAGCAGGTTCTGATCCTCCCGTCGGACCACCGCCGCCACCGGCTGGCTGGGGGCCACGTTGTAGCTGGCCGCCACCGGCGCCTCCACGCGGTCGATGGCAAAGTGTACCACCAGCCTCTCGAGATTGCTGAAGACCACGAATCTGCCGCACACGGCGCCACCTCTCTGGAGCCCTGAATTTGCGGGGTTGGCACTGCAGAAAAACCCCGGCAGTCCCTCCCGCGCGGTTTTATCCGAGCCTTCCGCCGCTCCCACCTGCCGGCCGCCTCGTCACCCGGCCCCTGTCTCAGCCGTCCACCATTCTGGGAACAAAAAGAACGATCTCCGGCAGGTAGGTCATCAGCACCAGCAGAGCGATCATGATGGTCAGAAACGGCGCGATGTGCCGGATGATTTCGGGCAGCTCGATGCGGGCGATGTTGCAGGCGATAAACAGGCAGATGCCCAGTGGCGGCGTCAGCATGCCGATGGCCAGTGCGGTCACCATGATCACGCCGAAGTGCACTGGGTCGATGCCGAACTGCTGCACCACCGGCAGAAAGACCGGCGTGAGGATGATCAGCGCGGCCGATGTTTCCATGAAGGTGCCCACCACCAGCAGGCACCCCAGGATCAGCGCGTAGAGCGCGGCCGGGGAGGCGCTCATGGTGACCAGGTGGGCGGCGACACTCTGGGGCACCCGCTCGGCGGCCAGAATCCAGCCGAAAATGTTGGCCGTGGCGATCAGCAGCATCACCGTGGAAGTCGAGACGGCGGCTTTGGCCAGGATCCGCGGCAGATCCCGGAGCTTCAGCTCGCGGTAGACCAGGAAGCCGACCGCGGCCCCGTAGAGCACGGCCACCACGGCGGCTTCGGTGGGGGTGAAGATGCCGCCCAGGATGCCGCCTAAAATGATGATCGGCATCAGCAGGGCCCAGACGGCGCCGCCGAAGGTGCGCACGATTTCCCGCCCGCCGCGGAAGCGGTCGCGGCCGTAGCCGGCACGCCTGGCGAGAAAATAGCTGGCGGCCATCAGGCCGAACCCGATCAGGGCCCCCGGGACGAGGCCGCCCATGAAGAGTTTGCCGATGGAGACCCCTCCCACCACCCCGAAGATGATCATCGGAATCGACGGTGGGATGATCACGCCGATGGCGCCGCCGGCGGCCTGCACCGCCGCGGCGAAGCCCCTGGGGTAGCCTTTGCGGATCATGGCCGGGATCGATACCGCGCCGACGGCGGCGGTGTCTGCGGCCGCCGCCCCGGAGATCCCGGCGAAAAACATGGCAGCCACCACCGCCACCATCGCCAGCCCCCCGAAGACGAAGCCCACCAGGGCATGGGCGAAATCGAACAGGCGCCGCGAGATGCCGCCGCACTCCATCAGCTCCCCGGCCAGCATGAAAAACGGGACGGCCATCAGCGGAAAGGAATCGGTGCCGGTGAAGAGGCGCTGGGCCGCCAGGGCCAGGGGCAGGTCGGCGCCGAACTGCAGGGCGGCCACCGAGGCCACGCCCAGGGAGAAGGCGATCGGCATCCCCAGACCGAAGCAAACCAGCAGCGTAACCAGAAGGGTGGCGGTCATACCCGCAGCTCGCGGTCCAACGGCCGGTTGCGGATGGCGCCGACCGACACCCGCAGCGAGTTGATCAGCATCAAGACGGCGCCCACCGGCACCGCCAGGTAGGGGTAGCGCATGGAGATGTGCATCGAGGCGGATTCCTGGAACTGGACGATTCCCAGGATTTTAAAGCCCCCCCAGACGATCACCACCAGAAAGATCTGGACCATCAGGTTGACCAGCACCACCGCCAGGCGATAGGGCCGGGCAGGCAGGATTTTCTGCAGCAGGTCGATGCCCAGGTGGACCTGGTAGCGGACCCCGGCTGCGGCGCCCATGAAGGAAATCCAGACGAACAGATAGCGGCCGGCCTCCTCCGACCAGGCCAGGGGGTCGTTGAGCACAAAGCGGCACCAGACCTGGGCGCTGACCACCGCCACCATGGCCGCCATCAGCAGGGCCAGGCACCAGTTGACGGCGCGGTCCATGAGGTCGAAAACGGTTTTGAAGAACACCCTGCCCCCTTCAGTACAGGGCCGGCGGGGTGTGCCGCCGGCCGGGTACCTGCGGCCTGCCCGGCGCGGATGGCCCGGCCGGTTTCGACAATCGGGCCGTTTCCACGGCGTGTGTTCTGCGGCCCCCTATTTCACCGCGGCGCGCACCGCTTCGATCAGCTTCCAGCCCTTCTCGGGATTGCCTCCGCCGATGGCCTGGATCACCGACGGGGTGCGGTAGACCCCGGCGACCGCTTCCACAAACGGCGCTTTGTCCGGATGGGTGACCGCCATGCCCGCCTGGGCCAGGGCGGCCTCCAGCTCCCGGTCGGCCTCCTGGGAGAGGTTGCGCTCGTAGTCGCGGGCCTCGGTGGCCGCTTCGGCCAGGATCCGCTGATGCTCCGGGTTCAAGGTCTGCCAGCTGATCTCGCTGACCAGCAGCACCGCCGGCGAGTAGAAGTGCCCGGTCATGGCCAGGTGCTGCTGGACCTCGAACAATCGCGAGGAGTAGATGACCGCCAGCGGGTTTTCCTGGGCGTCGACGACCTTTTGCTCGAGCGCTGTAAAGAGCTCGCCGAAGGCCATCGGCAGTGGGCTGGCCCCCAGGGCCTTCATGGTCAGGATAAAGACGTCGTCCTCCATGACCCGGATTTTGAGGCCCTGCATGTCTTCGGGGCTGGTGATGGCGCGTTTGGAATTGGTGATGTTGCGAAAGCCGTTTTCATACCACCCCAGGGAGCGGATGCCCACCCTGGTAAAGAGCGCCGCGATCCGGGTGCCGATCTCACCGTCCAGGACGCGGTAGCAGGCCTCGCGGTCCCTGAAGAGAAACGGCAGGTTGAAGAGCTTGACCTGGGGAACGAAATTGCCCAGCGGGCCGGTTGAGGTCAGCGTCATCTCGAGGGAGCCGAGCTGCAGGCCTTCGATCATGTCGCGCTCGGAGCCGAGCTGGGACGCCGGAAAGACCTGGATTTCGATCGCCCCGGCGGTGCGTTCGGCGACGATTTTGGCAAGATATTCCGCCGCCTGGTTGTAAATGTGGCTGGGTTGGGTCGCCGTGCCGCACTTGAGGATGATTTTGGCGTCGCTCGCCGGGCAGCCGGGCGCCAGGGTTGCAAGCAGGGCAAAAACGACAACCGTCACCAGTACTCTGCACATAATTTCCTCCGCGCTGTGGCCAAAAAGGGTTGGTTTCAGCCGCAGCCACCCGAGAGGCGCGGGCAGGTGCTGCAAACGAAACGCTTCCCCGTTTTTGGATTTGACAAGATTGTCCGGTGCGAATATACGGTTTGGATGCCGCCGCTATCGGATAACGCCTCAAATTTGACGTGCTGCCGCCGACTTTTGGGGGCCCTCCAGGCCCTCGGCCTCGTTGCACTCCTGCTTTCCGGTTGTGCCAGCTACAACAGCCACCTCCAGGCGCAGAGTTTCGCCGAGTCGGCCCGTGCATACGGGCTCGCCATCCAGTGGTCCGATTACGATGCGGCCGTCAATTTCCTCAAGCACCCCCCTCCGCCCGAAGACCTGGCACATCTCCAAGCCTTCAAGGTCACGGCCTATGAGATCCGCACGGTCAAGTTCCTGGATGACATGTCCCGGGCCGATCAGACCGTCGCCATCCGCTACTACAAAATCGACGAACTGATCGAACGCTCGGTTGTCGACCAGCAGACGTGGGTGTACCACCCCGAGGCGAAAAACTGGTATCTGCAAAGCGGGCTGCCCGATCTGGGGTGAGCGCCGCGCAGGGCTCCTCCCGGTTTCGTTTCGGAATTGCCGACGGCCATCAGCTTGGGCGCAGGCGCGCCGCGATGGCCTCGCCCATGGCGGCAGTGCCCACGGCGGCCCCGCCCGGGGGGGCGATGTCGGCCGTCAGGATTCCGGCCTCGAGGGTCTCCACCACCGCTTTTTCGACGGCATCGGCCGCGGCCGCGTGGTCGAAGCTGTGGCGCAGCATCATGGCCGCCGAGAGAATCTGGGCCACCGGGTTGGCCACCCCCTTGCCGGCAATGTCCGGGGCCGAGCCCCCGGCGGGTTCGTAAAGTCCGAAGTGCGTGCCGTTGAGGCTCGCCGAGGGCAGCAGCCCCATGGAGCCGGTGAGCATCGCGGTCTCGTCGGAGATGATGTCGCCGAACATGTTGCCGCACAGCAGCACGTCGAACTGTTGCGGGTTGCGGATCAACTGCATGGTGGCGTTGTCGATGTAGATGTGGCTGAGGCTCACGTCGGGGTATTCGGCCCCCAGAGCGGTGACGATTTCACGCCAAAAGACCATATTGGTCAGCACGTTGGCCTTGTCCACGGAGGTCACCCGGCGGCGCCGCAGGCGCGCGATCTTGAAGGCCGCACGGGCGATGCGCTCGATTTCGCGGCGCGTGTAGACCATGGTGTCGAAGGCCTTTTCATCCGGTCCGTTGCCCTCCCGGCCTTTTGGGGCGCCAAAATAGATCCCGCCGGTCAGCTCCCGCACGCACATGATGTCGAAGCCGTCCTTCACGATTTCGGGTTTCAGCGGGCTGGCGGCGGCCAGGGATTTGAAAACCCGGGCAGGCCGCAAGTTGCAGAACAGTTCGAAATGTTTCCGCAAAGGGAGCAGGGCGGCCCTTTCGGGCTGTTCGGCCGGCGGAAGCGCCTCCCACTTGGGGCCGCCCACCGAGCCGAAGAGAATGGCATCCGACGCCTGGCAGACCGCCAGGGTGTCGGAGGGCAGGGCCGTTCCGTGGCGGTCGATGGCGGCCCCGCCCACGTCGGCAAATCCATAGCTCAACCGGAGCGCGAACTTTTCCTGTACGACGTCCAACACCCTGAGGGCCTCGCGCATCACTTCAGGTCCGATGCCGTCTCCGGCCAGTACCGCGATCTTTTTTTCCATGAGGCGTTGCCTGCTCCATTGATGGGTAAGGGTCCGGCGCCGGGGTGTTTCTCGGCCCGATGCATTCCCTGAACGCGTGCCCACTATACCGTCAAGATCGGGAGCCTGTCCACCCCATTTGCGGCGGTCTGGCCGGGGACGGTTGAAAAATCAGTTCAAGTCGCCCGGGCAGACCGCCGATACCTTTAGCATACAGGGCGCAGACAGATTTCACCGGCCCAGCTGCGCTTTGCACCGTTTGCAGGGCGGCTCTTCCGAGGGCCGCCCTTTCTTTATGAGTCGCTGCGTTCGTTCCTGCCGGGCCTTTTGTTTTGACACTTGCAGCGTTATGGCGTATGGTTTCCGGCGTTGGTTGAAAGTCCGAACGGCCTATCCCCTAGCCCGTGCGCTTTTCCTGAACCCGACCGCAGCGCGTCGCTTCGCCTGCCACACGGAGCTCGCCCGGGGTAAGGCCTCCCCTCAGATGCCCTCAGGCAGCGCGGTCAGGAGGCTTGGATGCTGGCGGGGTTCGAAAAAATCGTCGAGGAGCGGATCCGGATCGCCCAGAAAAAGGGGGCCTTCGACAACCTCGAAGGCCGGGGCAAGCCTTTGGTGTTCGAGGATGACCGCCACGTGCCCGAAGAACTCCGCCTGGCCTACAAAATCCTCAAGAACGCCGACTGCCTGCCGCCGGAACTCGAATTGAAAAAGGAAATCCGGCAAACCGAGGACCTTTTGGCCGGCATGAGTGACACCGCCCTGCGCTACCGTACCCTGAAGAAACTCAATTTCCTTATCCTCAAACTCAATTCCCTGCGCAACACCGCCATTGCGTTCCAAGAGCCCCAGCATTATGTTGATAAATTGGCGGCCCGAATCGAAAACGGCCCATCCGCCAAGGGTGGCAGCCATACATCTTGAAAACCATGATTGAGAAAAAAGAAAACCTTGGTTTGTTCAAAAGCGTGATGGTGGCCTATTGCATTTTACTCCTGCACGTCTCCGTGATTGCGGTGCTGGGGATTCTGGTGCTTTTTTTCCGCGGCATCGTAAACTACATGCTGTGGATTTTCTTGTTTGGATCGACGGCCATCGCGGTTTTCGCGTACCTCTTTTTCCGCCGCATGAAGCGCGAGGGCAAATCCTTGCGCGAGATGCTCAACACCCCGGTATTCAACGGTCGGCCGGTGGAGGTCAGCCTGCTGGGGGGGCTTGCCTCCTTCCGGTTGGGCGGCCGGCCGGGTTTCCCGGCGCTGGAGGGCGATTATCTGGGCGCCAGCCATCAGCTGGAAGACCCGGATGCCGTTCGCCTGCGCGAACTCGTGGAACTGGGCCGAATGTTCGATAACAACCTGATCACCTTCGAAGAATTCAATCAGGCCAAAAAGAAGCTCCTCGAGGCATAAGGTGATGAAAAAAACGCGCGTCGCCCTGCTTTCCGGCGGGGTATCCTCCGAGCGGCCGGTCTCCCTGGAAAGCGGCAACCAGGTGTTCGCGGCCCTGGACAAGCAAAAATACGATGTCCGCCGCTATGACCCCCAAAGCGACCTGCCCCGGCTGGTGGCCGAGGCCGACCAGATCGATATCGCGCTGGTCATTTTGCATGGCCCTTTCGGGGAGGACGGCACGGTCCAGGGGATGCTGGATCTTCTGGGCATTCCCTACCAGGGCTCGGGCGTGCTGGGCAGCGCGATCGCCATGAACAAGCTGGTCTCCAAGCAGCTTTACGAAAAATTCGGCATCCCGGTGCCGCCCTATCTCGCCCTTGCCCGGCATGACCGCCTGGATCCCGAGGCGATTGCGCAGCGGCTTGGCTTGCCCCTGGTGATCAAGCCGGTTTCGGGCGGCTCCAGCATCGGTATGTCGATAGTCAAATCGCCCGAGGCGCTGGCCGCCGGGGTCGCTCAGGCGCTGCAGTACGATACGGGGGTCCTGCTGGAAGCCTATCTCGCAGGGGTCGAGCTGACCTGCGGCGTGATCGGCAACGAGCACCTGGAAGCCCTGCCCCTGATCGAGATCGTCCCCGACAAGGCCCACCCTTTTTTCGATTACACCGCCAAGTACACCGCCGGCGCCACCCAGGAGATCTGTCCGGCGCGGATCGATCCGGCCCTCGCCGAAAAGGCCCAGTCATACGGCCTGATGGCCCACCGCGCGCTCAATTGCCGCGGCTACAGCCGAACCGACATGATTCTCAGGGACGGCGAGATTTTCGTTCTGGAAACCAACACAATCCCGGGCATGACCCCCACCAGCCTGCTGCCCCAGGCGGCCCGCGCGGCCGGGATGAGCTTCAGCCAACTGCTGGATCGACTCATCGCCCTCGCCCTGGAGGACCGCCCGCCGCGAGCAGACGGGCCGGTTTGAAGCCAAGCGCCCTGATCGCGATCTGATCCGGGTCCTTCCGGGTTTCATACCCGCCCAACGTTTTCGGTCGGCTGCCGCATTTGACCCCCCATGGCTGCCGAAACCTCACGGTTGGGGACTTGCCGCTTCCACGACGATCCAACCGCCCGTCATCGGGTCGGGCGCAACCCATAACCCGCAGCGTTGTCGAGAGGGAGGCGTTGTATGAAAGTGCTGGTAGTGGGCGGCGGCGGCCGCGAGCATGCCCTGGTCTGGAAGATCAAGCAGAGCCCCCGGGTGAACAAAATTTTCTGCGCGCCCGGCAATGCCGGCATCGCCGAGCTGGCCAGCTGCGTACCGATCGCGGCCGAGGATATCCAGGGGCTGGCGGCCTTTGCCAAGAGCGAGCAGGTCGATCTGACCGTGGTCGGGCCGGAGGGCCCGCTTTCCATGGGGATCGTGGATCTTTTTGAAAATGAAGGCCTGCGGATCTTCGGGGCCTCCCGCGACGCCGCACGCCTGGAAGCGAGCAAATCCTTTGCCAAGAACCTGATGAACCGTCAAGGGATCCCCACCGCCGTCGGTCAGAGCTTTACCAGCCGCAGCAAGGCCCAGAGCTACATCCGTAAGATCGGGGCGCCGCTGGTGGTCAAGGCGGACGGGCTGGCGGCCGGCAAGGGGGTCATCGTCTGCCGCACGGTCCCGGAGGCCCTCAAGGCGCTGGACGCCATCATGGTGGAGAAGACCTTCGGCGATGCCGGGCGTACCGTGGTGGTGGAAGAGTGCCTGGTGGGCGAAGAGGCCTCCTTTCTGGCCTTCACCGACGGTAAGACCGTGCTGCCGCTGCCCTCCTCCCAGGACCACAAGCCGGTTTTCGACAACGACCAGGGGCCCAACACCGGCGGCATGGGGGCCTACTCGCCGGCCCCGATCGTGGACCGCTTCATCCACCAGCGGATCATGGATGAGGTGATGCTGCCCACGGTGCGCGCCATGGCCGAGGCGGGCTGCCCCTACAAAGGGGTCCTCTACGCGGGGCTGATGATCGATCGGGACCGGATCAAGGTGCTGGAGTTCAACGGCCGCTTTGGCGACCCGGAAGCCCAGCCGCTGCTGATCCGGATGAAAAACGACATCATTCCGGTGATGGAGGCGGTCATCGACGGGCGGCTGGCCGAGTGCCGGCTGGAGATCGACCCGCGGGCCTCGGTCTGCGTGGTGATGGCGGCGGGGGGCTACCCGGGAAGCTATTCCAAGGGAGCACCGATCGCCGGTCTGGAAGCCGTCAAGCGCATGCGCGATGTGGTGGTGTTCCACGCCGGCACCGTCCAGGGCGAAAAGGGGGCGGCAACCGCCGGCGGTCGCGTCCTGGGTGTCACGGCGCTGGGCGAAAGCATCGAAAAGGCCATCAAACGCGCCTACCAGGCGGTGGCCAAGATCTCCTGGGACAAGGTCCACTTCCGCACCGATATCGGCCAGAAGGCCCTTGCGCGCCTCAGCACCCCGCCCCTGGTGGGGATCGTGATGGGCAGCGATTCGGATCTCCCGGTGGTCGAGGGGGCCGTCAAGGTCTTCAAAAAATTCGGCGTCCCCTTTGAGATCACCGTCGCCTCCGCCCACCGCAGCCCCCAGCGGGCGGTGAAATTCGCCGCCGGCGCCCGGCAGCGGGGGGTTAAAGTCCTGATTGCCGCCGCCGGTCATGCCGCCCATTTGGCCGGGGTGATGGCGGCGCACACCAGCCTGCCGGTGATCGGGGTGCCGATCGCCTCCTCGGACCTTTCGGGCTTCGATTCCCTGCTCTCCACGGTGCAGATGCCGCCGGGGGTACCGGTCGCCACGGTGGCCATCGGCAAGCCGGGAGCCCACAACGCCGCCATTCTGGCGGTGCAGATCCTGGCCCTGGCTGACCCGGAGCTGACCGCCCGGCTGGAGGCCTTCAAAGCCGAAATGGCCCATCAGGTTGAAGTCAAAGCGGCCCGACTCGCAGATTATCTCTAACCGCTTCGCGGTCGACTCCCACCGGCCGGACCCGGCGGTCATCGAAACCGCCGCGGGAATTTTGCGCCGCGGCGGGGTGGTGGTATTTCCCACCCGCTGTCTCTACGGCCTGGCCGCCGATGCGCTGAACGCCGCCGCGGTGGCGCGGGTCTTTGCCCTCAAGCGCCGGCCGGCCGACAACCCGCTCCTGGTGCTGGTGCAGGACCGGTCCGGGGTGGTGCCTCTGGTGCGGCGGGTGACATCCGCAGCCGATCTTTTGATGCGCCATTTCTGGCCGGGGCTGGTGACGGTGGTGTTTGCGGCGCGGGAGGGCCTGCCGCCAAATCTCACTGCCGGGACCGGCAAGATCGGCATCCGCGTGCCGTCCCACCCGGTGGCGGCCGCCCTGGTCCAGGCGTTCGGGGGGCCGCTGACCGGCACCAGCGCCAACATTTCCGGCCAGCCCGGTTGCGCCCGGGTGGCGCAGCTGGACCTGGAACTGGCCGCCGGCGCGGATGCCCTCCTGGATGCCGGGCCGCTTTGCGGCGGCCCGGGCTCCACCGTGGTGGATACCACCGGGGAGGCGCCGCGGGTGCTGCGCGCGGGCAGCGTTTCAGCCCGCGCCATATTGCGCCTGTTGGTAAACCCTCAGCGGCAATTGGATTGACAAATCGGCCCGATTTGCATATAAGCCGACCCACGCCGGAGTGGTGAAACTGGTAGACGCAGAGGACTCAAAATCCTCCGACCGCAAGGTCGTGTCGGTTCGATTCCGACCTCCGGCACCACCTCAAAACCCCGGGGTCGCGATGCCCTTCGCGGCCCTTGTGGTTTTCTGGGGCCGGCTTGATTTTCCGCCCCGATCCGCGTCCTAAAACCCACCCGCGATCCGTTTGCTGGGCCTTTCCAAACGCCCGGGAGCGGGTGCTGCGACCATCCGACCAAAACCCGCACCTGTGAACCGGATTCCCCCCGTTTTCCTCTACCCCGAGGCCTTTTCTGCCCGGGCGCATGCGGCCGAAAATCGCGTCAGAATCGAAACCGCTGTTTCCGCATCTTCCGACCGGATCAGGAGGTGGTCCATCCGAAAAGCGCACTGCGGAACGATGGCGATTTTGGCTTGGGCCAGGCGCTCGGCCGCCGGCAGAAGGTAACCGCTGACGTTCAGGTCGATCTCGAGGTCGAGCGTCACCACCCGGTAGGGGCCGGCGAGCGCCAGTGGGTGGACCTTTGGGAAGGACGATGACCACGCCTCGCGCCGCAGGGTCAGGGAGACCGCGTCTTTTTCGACCATCAGCGCCGCGAATTGATCCGCCCTGGCAGTCGCCAGCAGGGTGGCCGTCTTGAGTGCGTCATGCGGCAGGCTGACCAGCAGATAGTCCCCCGGCCAGGTCGTGATGCGTGTTTTGGCCCATAAGGCGCGGACGGTTTCGTTCAAAGCGCGTTCTTTCCAATCAAAGCGCCCCCGGGACGAAGGTCCTCGGCCGGCATTCTTTTTTCCGGTTCACTCGGCTGGTACCAGTTTGAAGGACTTTTCAAAATCCTGGTCCAGCCGCTGCCGATTCAACCGGTCGGAAAGCGGGGCGTAGTAGTAGGCCAGCTTGGCGCGGCCCTCTTTTTCATAGTGTTTCAGCTTGATGGTGACCTTACCTGCCTGCCAAATCAGAATCGTGCTGCCCAACCGCAGCTGGGCCCTTGCCTCCCCGTACTGGCCGGTGAGGGATCGGCGGGCCTGCTCGAAGGCTTCCCGGCCGTCCAGGTTGAGGTAGGCGGCAAAGAAACGCTCCTCGAAGAACCCATAACGCACCGGCCCGGAATAGACGTTGGGGAGGTGGTAGACTTCCCGGGGGCGGAGGTGGTAGCTGAGATCGCCGTCGCGGGCGAGCTGTTCGAGTCCTTCAACCGCCGAAAGGGGTGTGCCCCAGGCAATGCCGCCAAAACCTTCCCGCACGTCGGCTGCGCTTGCCAGGCTCGCCGCCGGAAATATCAACAGGCCGAGCGTCCAATAGACTATCTGTCGCATAGGTTCAGTCCTCCGCTTTTGAAGGCGGCATGCAAAACGGTTACCTGCCATAGATTTGCAGACCGTTGGGTTCAGAATGCCCTGCACGCGTTGGGATAGACCACCCTAAGGGCTGCCGCTAGGGTTGTCAACGGCTGCCTGCGCGGGCCTTTCAGGCCTCTCTCGGGTCCGGCACGAGGCTCATGGCCGCGGGGTTCAGCCGCAAGTGCACCTGTTGGCCGGGTCCCGGCGGCGGCGGGCTGTTGGGCAGGGTGAAGATCAGCGTGATGCCGTTTTCCGTTGTTGTCCGCAGGAGGTAGTGCTGCCCCTGGAAGAGGCGGGCCGTGACCCGGACCGCGATAACCGGTCCGCCAGGGTCGGCGAAACCGACGGGGGCTATGGAGGCGGCTTCAGGCCGAATGAGTAAGGTAACCGGCGCGCCCCGGGCGGCCTTGGCGTCGGTGATCGGAAAGCGACCCAGGGGGGTCGCCACCGCACCGTCTGCAACAACCCGACCCGCCACCAGGTTGTGCAACCCGATAAATCGCGCCACCAGCGGGCTGGCCGGCCGGCGGTAGAGGGTTTCCGGGGGGGCGATCTGGGCGATCTGCCCGTCGTGGATGACGGCGACCGTATCGGCCACGGCAAAGGCCTCGGCCTGGTCGTGGGTCACCATGATGCTGGTGACCCCCACCTGTTTCAGAATCAGCTGCAGGTCGGCCATCAGGCGCTCGCGCAACGCGCGGTCCAGGGCCCCCATGGGCTCGTCCAGCAGCAGCAGCCGCGGTTGGGGGGCCAGGCTGCGGGCCAGCGCCACCCGTTGGCGTTCGCCGCCGGAAAGCTCCGCGATGCGCCGGGCGGCAAACCCCGCGAGGCCCACCCGCGCCAGGGTCGCGGCAACCCGGCGTTTCAGCTCCGGTTGCGGCAGCCGCTGCAGCTCCAGTCCGAAGGCCACATTCTCGAAAACGTTTTTGTGGGGGAAAAGGGCGTACTCCTGGAACATCATGCCGAACTGGCGGCGGTGGGGCGGCAGCGGCGCCAGGTCCCGGCCGTCGAAGGTGATGCTGCCGCTGTCGGGGCGCTCCAGTCCGGCGATCAGCCGCAGCAGGGTGGTTTTGCCGCATCCCGAGGGGCCCAGCAGGCAGAGGATATCGCCCTCGGCCAGGCTCAGGCTCACCTCCCGGATGAAGGGCTGGTGGTTGAAGGTTTTCGAGACCCGCTCGAGGTTCAGGAGCGCCATCTCAGAACCCTCCGGATGTTTCCGGGCGGAGCTTTTCGAGCAAAACGAAGCCGGCCGCCGTCACCATCATCAGCAGGCTGCTCATGGCCATGGCCTGGCCGTAGTTGAGGGCCCCCGGCTGGCCCAGGAAGCGGAAAATGGCCAGCGGCATGGTGGGGGTCTGGGGGCGGGCGACCAGGGCCGTGGCACCGAATTCGCCCATGCTGACCGTAAAGGCGAAGACCATGCCCACCAAAAGCGCCCGGCCGATGATGGGCAAATCCACCGAGCGCCAAACCTGGCGGGGCGAGGCGCCCAAAAGGCTTGCCGCCTCCCGCAGACTTTCGGGGATGCTGCGCAGGGCCGGCAGCAGGCTGCGCAGGACAAACGGAAAGGCCACCAGGCAGTGGGCCACCGGGACCAGCCACGGGGAATTGCGCAGGTTGAGCGGGGGGCGGTCCAGGGCGATGATAAAGCCAAAGCCCAGGGTGACGGCGGAGGTGGACAGCGGCAGCATGAAGAGCGGGTCCAGCAGGGCGCTGAGGCGGGACGGTGGGCCGGCCAGAAAAAGGGCCGCCGGCAGGCCCACGGCCACCGCCAGCAGCAGGGCGGTCAGCGCAAAACCCACGGAGTAGCCCATGGCATGGAACGGCGGAACGAAAAAAAGGGACTGCGAGGGGTTTTCGACAAGGGCGCGGTAAAAGGCCAGCCCGAGCCCATTCTCCGTGGTGACGGACTGCAGCAGCAGGGCGGCCAGGGGGGCGCTCAGGAAGACCGCCGCGGGCAGCAGGCCGAGGCCCAAAAAAAGGCGCTCGCCCGCGGTTTGCACCGCCCGTCGGCCGAATGCGGGGGCCGCCGGCATCAGCGCCAGCGCGCTGCGGCGCTGGAGTGCGGTGTAGGCCC
>Ga0272444_10002617_pt1 | contig 16545 bp, 10 predicted proteins | sample SSMForm13_FD_201033 | JGI IMG/M metagenome (GOLD analysis project Ga0272444, IMG submission 201033) | Marine sediment archaeal communities from Little Sippewissett salt marsh, Falmouth, MA, United States - SSM-Form-13 | ecosystem: Environmental > Aquatic > Marine > Wetlands > Sediment ...
AAATATATTGTTGCAACATATTTTGAAACATTTGAAACACTATGAAACATCAGCTCAGACCCAGAGCCTTCATGCGCCGCCACAAGGAGGTGCGGCTGATGCCCAACAGGTCGGCCGCGGCCTGGCGGCGGCCCTGGGCCTGGGACAGGGCGTCCAGGATGGCCCGGCGCTCGGCCTCGTGCTCCCCGGCCGGGGTTTGCTCCTCGGGCTCGGGCTCATGGGCCCCGCCGCGCTCCCGCCAGAATTCTCCCAGGGCGGGCAGGTTGGTGGTTAGGATCACCGGGCCCTTGACGAACACGTAGGCGTGCTCCATGACCCGCTCCAGCTCGCGCACGTTGCCTGGCCAGGCGTAGCCGGTGAACAGGCGCATGACCTTGGGGTCCACCGAGCGCACCTGCTTTTTGTAGCGCTGGTTGAGCTGCTTGATGAAGTGGGCCACCAGCAGGGGGATGTCCTCGGGGCGCCGCCGCAAGGGAGGGATGGTCAGGGGCACGGTGCGCAGGCGGTAGAAGAGATCCTCGCGGAACATGCCCTGGGCCATGGCCCGGGCCAGGTCGCGGTTGGTGGCCGCGATGATGCGCGCGTCCATGGGGATGAGCCGGGTGCCGCCCACCCGCTCGAACACGCGCTGCTCCAGCACCCTCAAGAGCTTCACCTGCAGCTCGGGCTTGAGCTCGCCAATCTCGTCCAAGAACAGGGTGCCGCCCTTGGCCAGCTCGAAGCGCCCCACCTTGGAGCGCACCGCGCCGGTGAAGGCCGCCTTTTCGTGGCCGAACAGCTCGCTCTCCAGCAGGGTCTCGGCCAGGGCCGAGCAGTTCACCGCCACAAAGGGCCCCTGATTGCGGGGCGACTGGGCGTGGATGGCCCGGGCGAACAGCTCCTTGCCCGTGCCGCTTTCGCCGGAGATGATAACGCTGGCCTCGCTGGCGGCCACGTCGGGCATCATGTCGAAAAGCCGGCGCATGGGCTCGCTGGCCCCCACGATCTGCTCATAGGAAGTCTTGACCCCGCCCACAGGGAGCTGCTCCAGGCCGTCCAGGGGCCGGAAGCTTTCCACCGCGCCCACCACGCTGCCCGTGCGGTCGCGCACCACGCTGGTGTTGACCAGCACCCCCAGGCGGCTCCCGCCCTTGCCCAGCATGCGCACGTCCTGGTCCATGCGGGTAACCCCGGTCTCCAGGGTGGTGCGCAGGGGGCAGCCGCTGCCGCAGAGATCGGAGCGGAAGATGTCCCAGCAGTGACGGCCCAACACCTCCTCGCGGTGAAAGCCGGTTATCTGCTCGGCCCTCTGGTTAAAGGAGGTGATGCGCCAGCGGGTGTTGATAGTGAACACGCCCTCGGCCAGGTTCTCGAAAAGCGACTGATAGCCCAGACGCGGCATGTTGGGCAGGATGTCGCTTGGGTCCAGGCGGCCCGAGCTCAGGGGGGCGAAGTCCAGGTCGCGCAGGTTGATCACCGCGCCGGTGACCTGACGGCCCGGTCCGAACAGGGGGCTGATGGAGTACTCGCAGGTAAACTCCTGGCCCGAGGCGTCCCGGGCCGTGGCCCGCAGGTTCGCGGCCGAGCGGCCCTGGGCCAGGGCGGCCTCCAGGGCGTCTTGGGCCTGGGCCAACTCCGGGCCCCGCAGCAGGCCGGCCAGGCTGAAGACCTCGCCCGGGTCCAGGTCGTTGCCCATGAGCTGGCGGGCGGTCTGGTTGCCGCCCATGATGCGCCGGGCCGAGTCCACGGCCACCACCGCCTCGCCGGTGACCACGACTCCGTTGGATTCCGGGGAACTCATGCCGCCTCCCTGCCCTCATCAGCCTACAACATACAGGGCGTTAAGCAAACAGGCGGCGGCGCGGTCCAGGCGGGGGCGGACGCATTGGCCGGGCTAGAGCTTGACGCCCAGGGCCACCTCGACCTCGGGGTCCTCCAAAAAGGAGGCCACATTCCAGCAGACAGCCCGAAGCTCCCGGCTGTTCAGGCCGGGGTGCATCAGGGCGCCGGCGTCATGAAAACCCCGGCTGGCGGCAAGCTGCACCAACTGCCGCAGGGGCGCCCTGCCCCGTAAACCATCCGCATGGGCTTGGACATAGGCCCTGGTCAGGGCATTGACCCTTGCCACCGAGCAACGCTTGCAAGTGCGATCAGGACTCACGGGCCTCTCCATTTATGGATGAAGCGCTACGTGGATTTGGTTTGCCGCGACTAAAATATATTGTTTTAGTCGGTTTTGGCAAGCCCAACCCGCGCGGCGGCCTTGGCTCCAGTTTTTAGGGCTCCCCACGTCCTCTGGCGGCCGGGAGGGGTTAGCCCGGATATTTCATGAGGGCCGTGTGTCCGGCTGCGCCAGCCACCGGCATACGGTGTTGCTGGCTGCGCTCGGGCCTCGACGTAGCTTGGGCTACGCCTTCAGCCCTCGCTTGCCAGCGTGCCGCTGGGTGCACAGCGGGTCGAATAGTTTGGTGCCTTGGCCAACCCACGTTGCCCCCGGTGTAGCCATTTGGTGGCCCAAGCCTTGGGCCGCCTTGTCTGCCGGCGGCTGGCTGTGCCGGTTCGGGTACAAACTGTGCCGTTATAATGCGAGCCCTTCTTTCATAACGGCCCCATGAATACGGGTTCGTTGTTTATTGCCACCCAACCCTCATGAAATATCCGGGTTAGGCGGCGCGACTTGTAATTTAATGGAGGCCGGGCGGCCATGGCATCCGCCAGGGTGCTATGCGATACTATGCAGTGAGATGGACCCAGCGGGCTGGCGTCGCGGCCGGCAAAGGAGCGACCCAAGCAGTGGCCAGCCCGGCAAGGGGCTGGGGACCCGCAAAGCGCCAACCATCAGATAGGCCGGAGTCATGTTTGAGTTTCACCAACGTTCGCCATGGGCGGCCCCCACGGTAACCGCCTCTGCTTCGGAGGCCTTTCAGCCGGTGCAGGGGGTGACCGACGCCTCGTTGTTGATCTGGGGCGAGCATTGCAACGAGTGCGCCGAGCCCTCCTGCTACAGCACCTGCGAGCTGTACGAGAGCCGCCCGGACCGCCGCTGCCGTTTGTTCACCCAGGGCGCGGTGCCCAACCACGCCTTCACCTCCTGGCGGGGCGACGGGGTGGAACTGGTGTTCAAGCCGTGGAGCAAGATGGAGAGCCGGGGCAACACCCAGATGGCTCCGGCGGCCAAGGTGCTCTCCCGGGAGCGGCTCATGCGCCGCGCCGCGCCCCTGTTGAACGCGGCGGGCAGGGTGGTGCACCAGCTGCGCAAGGACGACGTGCGCTGGTGTTACTTCTCGGTGCCCCTGTATCACCGCATGCTGCGCAAGCTGCACCGCCAGCGGGACGGCTCGCAGCCCCATGCCTTTCTCTTGGAGGCCATCAACCCCGGCTCCGAACCCTTGCCGCTCATGCTGTGGATGGACGTGGCCCAAAAGGAGCTGCCTCCCGGCTGCGCCCTGAGGCCGCCCTACCCCTTTTTCAAAAAGACCATAACCCTGGCTCCGGGCTACAACCGGGCGATCATCCCTTACCAGGAGTTCAGCCAGGTGACCGACTGCGGATACCCCTTTGACATCGCCCTGGCCCCCCAACAGGAGAGCGAGGTCAAGCTGGTCATCCTCAGCGCCGACTTTGTGCGCTTCAGGCCCGAGGCCGCGGCCGCCCTGCTGGACCAGCCGGCCGCCCCGGAGCCGCTGCCCATGGTTGAGGCCGCCACGGCGCCGGACATCAAGTGCGTGGTCTGGGACCTGGACAACACCATGTGGCAGGGCATCTTGGTGGAGGGGGCCGAGCTGATCCCCAACCAGGACGCCATCGACACCATCAAGGCCCTGGACCAGCGGGGCATCCTCAACAGCGTGGTGAGCAAAAACAACTTTGACGACGCCTGGTCCCAGCTGCAAAAGCTGGGCATAGACGAGTACTTCCTCTACCCCCAGATCAACTGGCAGCCCAAGGGTGAAAACGTCCGGCGCATCGCCAAGAATCTGAACATCAACATCGACACCTTTGCCCTGGTGGACGACAACCCCTTTGAGCGCGAAGAGGTGACCAACCTGAACCCAGAGGTGCAGGCCCTGGACGTGGACCAGGTGCCCGGGCTGCTGGAGCTGCCCCGCTTCAAGGGCAGCGACAGCGCCGAGGCGGGCATGCGCCGCCAGATGTACAAGGACACCATCGAGCGGGAACAGGAACAGGAGCGCCTGGGGGCCGACTACCTCGAGTTCCTGCGCTCCTGCGAGATCGTGCTGGATATCGAGCCCTTTGACGAGCCCTACCGCGCCAGGGTCACCGAGCTGGTGCAGCGCACCAACCAGCTCAACTTCTCGGGCCGGCACTACAGCGCCGAGGACCTGGGGCCCATGCTCGACGACCCCGCCCGGGAGAAATGGGTGCTCAAGTGCTCGGACAAGTTCGGCACCTACGGCATCGTGGGCTTCGGCTTGGTGGAGCGGGGCGGGGACGTGGTCACGGTCCTGGACTTCATGCTCTCCTGCCGGGTGCAGGGCAAGTTCATAGAGCAGGCCTTTTTCAAGTTCCTGGTGGACCGGGACCCGGAGCATGGGCCGGAGCTGATCAGGGTCAACCTGCGGCCCACGGACCGCAACATGCCGGCCCAGCAGGTGCTGCAGACCATAGGCTTCGTGCCTGGAGCCGAGGAAAACATCATGGATCTGAGCCTTGGCGGGGAGCCCTTTGAGTGCGACTTCATCACCATCAAGGGGTGACGCCAGCGGGGGCCGGGCCTGACCAGCCCGGGGCCGGGCGACCCGGCGCGGAGGACGGCCGTTCGCGGGTGAGCAACTGGGGGGTGATTAGCAGCAAAATGTGGCGCTTGTAGTGCAAAACCTGACCGTAAAACCAGTGCGCATCACCTTTAAGCTGGGTGAGTTTCCTCTATATAAAAAAACCATCCCCGCGGATTGTTATCCCGGCTATTTCCTGGAAATGCCAAGGGGCTTGAGGGACGTTGAGCTTTTATTAAGCCGGGATCGCACCCAACACAACGCCTTTTGCGCGCCCTCCTGCCCTGTTGAGCGGCCCATAAACAAGCTGTCTTTTATCCACAAGTACATCCGGTATGTCCTGGCCGAGTACAAGCACTACTACGTGAGCACCGAGGGAAGTTTCCAAGATTTCCTGGCCGCCATGAAGGGCAAGACCCGCAACACCCTGCGCCGCAAGGTGAAGAAGTTCTCCAAGGCCCAATCCTCGGGCATGGTCTTCAAGCAGTACACCACTCCGGATGAGCTGGACGAGTTCTTTGCCCTGGCCTGGCAGGTGTCCCGCAAAACCTATCAAGAGCGCATGCTGAACATGGGCTTGCCGCAAAGCGAGGACTTTGTGGCCCAGCAAAAGGAGCTGGCCTTGGGCCGAGGCGTTATAGGCTTTTTGTTGTTCTTCAACCAAAAGCCCGTGGCCTACGTCTACGGCCCCTTGATAAACGGCTACTCTTTTCTATACGACTATGTGGGGTTTAACCCGGAGCTTGGCTCGCTCTCTCCGGGCACGGTGCTGCAATACTATATTATTGAAGCCCTGTGCGGCGATCCCCGGGCCAGGTATTACGACCTTTGCGTGGGCGAGGGAGAGCACAAACGCATCTTTGCCACCGGCCACGTGCCCTGCGCGGATGTCTTGTATCTAAAAAAGACCCCCGCCCACACGGCCCTTATCCTGGCCCACCTTGCCTGCTACAAGTCCAACCGGCTGGCGGTGTACGTCTTGGACAGACTGCACCTGAAGGACAGGCTCAAGAAGATGTTCCGGCGCATGGCGTGAGGCGTCTTCGCCGTTTCCTGTGGAACTGTTTGGGTTGTTGCTTGTCTTTTCTGAGGAAAAATAATTATTGGGCACATTGGCTCGTGCTTGGGGCCAAATACAATGAGGGGGATGGCCATAATGGCAAACAGAGGGAAGGATCATTTTTCTCGGAAAAGACAACTGATTAATTGTCATCAGCGCCCGGGTCAAGGCCGGTCCAAAGGGCCGCCCCGTGGGGGCTTTGGCCTTGACACGGGCGGCATGAGCTGACATCAGAAAATTCATACCAGAAGAACCGGCATGAGGGGCCCATGGCAGACACCAAGGTAATCATAAACGCCGATGATTTCGGGGTGTCCCAACTGGCCAACGAGCAGACCTCGGCCTTGATGGCCGCCGGCGGGGTGACCTCGGCCACCATCCTGGCCAATGGCGCCCGTTTCGACCAGGCCGTGGCCATGGCCCGTGACCTGCCCCAGTGCTCCTTTGGCCTGCATCTCAACCTCACCGCCGGCCCGCCGTTGAGCGATCCCCGCCCCCTAAAGCCCATCCTGGACAGCGGCGGCTGCTTCACCCGCAGCCACCTGAAAGCCAACAGGGGCCCAAAGCTGTTCCAAGCTGTTTATGGGGAGTTCTGCGCCCAGGTGGACAAACTCGTATCAGCCGGCATAACGCCCAGCCATTTGGACTCCCACCACCACATCCACTATCACCCGGTGGTGCTGTGCATCGTCAAGATGGTGCAGCGGAAGTACGGCATCCGCAAGCTGCGCCTGACCAAGAATCTATATGGCTTCCACACCTGCGGCCGGGGCAAGCTGCTGGTCAAGCATTGCTACAACTTGGCCATACGCAATGTTTATAAAAGCTGTTGCGTTGATTATTTCACCGACCTGGTGGACTTTTACCACGCAGCCTTGCGACAGCGCCTGAGCGGGACCTTCGAGCTCATGGCCCACCCCGAGATACTGACCGACAGGGGCGAGCAGGCCCTGCTGAGCCGCGCCTGGTGGGAAGACCTGGACTATCCCATCCAACGAATCACCTACCACGACATTTAAGACGCCGGCGGTCGGCGCGGCCGGACGCGCGGCCTTCGGGAATTATGCGGGCTAGGTGTTGTTAGCAAGGACATTGTTCACTCTATTGCAGTCTTGAGACTGGCGGTTTTCTTTCCAGGGCGCTATGGGGCCTCTGGTTGTTGTAGAAGTTGAGCCGCGGGATCAGGTGTTCCTCACGCTCGGTCGATGACTCGTAGGCCTGGCTGTAGGCCCACTCCTTCAGGCTGGTCTGGATAAAGCGCTCGGCCTTGCCATTGGTGCGGGGGGTGTAGGGCTTGGTCTTTTTGGGTCTGACCTCCAGATACTGGCACGCGGTCAAGAACAGGTGCGAGCCCCCGCATGGGGGTTCAACCAAACCCAGGTCAATGCGGCGCCTGCTGGCCGGGTCTTTCTGTTTGACTCAGTCTTGTATTGGTGCTATTTGACTCCTGACATAACTTCGACGGATGCCCCCTGGGGCGTAAAAGGGAAGCCGGTGTGAATCCGGCGCGGTCCCGCCGCTGTGATCGGTGACGAAAGCCGCAACATGCCACTGCCGTTCTTCAAGGACGGCGGGAAGGCGCGGCAAGTAGGCTGACCCGAGAGCCAGAAGACCTATCCGTGGAAAAACCCCGCTGTGCACGCGGACATGTGCGAGGGGTGTGGTTCGAGCAAAGAAGCTGGGTGAGCTCCGAGACTGCAATTTATTGCACTCTCGGGGCTTTTTTTATGCGGGCCTCTCCCTTTGTGCTTGCGCCTTTAACCAAAAAGGAGAAAGAGGTTTGCCACATGAAAAAACTTGCACCATTCGTTCTGGGATTACTCGCCTGCTGCGTAATGATCGCCTTTGGGTCCGCGGCCATGGCCGCCACACCGGTCTCTGAACCACCCAAAGCCGACACCTCCGCCGCCAAGGCCACTGGTGACAAATCAACCAAGATGGCCGATGTCTCGGTTACCGCCACGCGCGTCGAGAGAGAGCAACTCAAGACGCCGGCCTTTGTGGATGTCATCACCCAACAGGACATGGAGAAGCTGGGCGGCTTCAACGTCTATGAGGTTTTGAAGCGCAATGGCGGGTTGAACTTCACCTCCCACATGCCCTTTGGTCTCCACATGGGCGACATGAGCAGCTCCATCGGCTTCCGGGGCCTGAAAAACGGCGAGCTGGTGCTTTTGAACGGCCTGTCCATCATGGACCCCAGCTACGGCTACTATGACATCGACATGATCCCGTCCTCCTTCCTGGAGCGCATCGAGGTGGTCGATGGCGCCGCCTCCGTGCTCTATGGCTCCCAGGCCGAAACCGGCGTGATCAACATGCAGCTGGCCACGCCCGGGCCGCGCAAGCTAGTGGCCGAGGCCATGGGCGGCAGCCACACTTCCATCCAGGCCAACGCGCTCTATCGCGACGAGCTCTTCGTGGCCGGGGCCTCCTACGGCCATGCCGACAAGCTGACCGACTTGCGCAAGTACTACTCGGCAAGCTCGCCCTACAACACCAGCGTGTTGGCTTGGGACAGGGCCGCGGCCATGATCGGAATGCAACCCTGGAAGCCCCTGACCGTCAACTACATGTTCAACTACCTGAAGAGCGGCTGGAACCGTGATTATTACAACAAGCCTTCCAGCAGCTATGACGTGGATGAAAAGAGCTACCGGCACTACCTTTTCGCCACCTATAAGCAGGGCAATCTCAAGGTTTCGCCGTACTTCTTCTATAACAACTTCCAAAAGGACTATAACTACGCCGCGCAGGGCAAGCCCAACCAGTTCAGCGAGAAGAAAAACTACACCACTGGTTTCGACGCCCAAAACTACAATCAGTTCGGCGCCTTCCGCCTGCTCTACGGCGCGACCTATGTGTACGAGAAACAAGACGAGGACAACGAGAGCGTCAGCGGCTCCTCGTCAAGCGGCTATAAAACAAGCCACACCATCCTGGATCACCATCGCTCCCAGGCCTCGATCTTCGCCCAAGGCGAATATGACGTAACCTCCAACCTCCTGTTTATAGTTGGAGCGAGGCTGGCCGGGGTTTGGCCGGATAACGACAATCAGGACGACACCTACGAGGTGGTTCCCCAGGTGCAGGGCCTTTACCGCCTGAACGACACCAACTCCCTGTACGCCAACGTGGGACGGGGATTCAAGGCCCCCACCTTTGGCCAGCTCTACATCAGCCGCGACAACTACGCGCCCAACCCGGACCTGAAGCCGGAAAGCGGTTGGACCTACGAGGTCGGCTACAAGGCCGAGAACCAGCGCGTCTCCGCCACCATCGCCGCCTTTTATATGGACTATGACGACAAGCTGAAATCCGTGTGGCAGCCGAACATAGAGAAATACCAGTACGTGAACATGGATAAGTTCTCCAGCTACGGCGTGCAATTCCAGGCCAAGGTGCGGATCATCGAGGGCTTGGATTTCCAATTCAACGGCTATGTCGCCGATCCCGAGGAAGAAAGCGCCGGCAACAAGACCCAAGCCGGGGCCAAGTACCAGCTCACTCCCGGCCTGTTCTACGACAACGGCGTGATCAGCGCCGGGCTCTATTCCGAGTTCGTGCTGGACCGCGAGCGCGGCCTGCCGGATTACACCAACGTGCATCTCACCGGCGGCTACTTGGTCACCGATTGGATGAAGATCAAGCTCCAAGTGGACAACCTGCTCGACGACAAAAACCAGGTTCTCTACGGCAACATGACTCCGGGCAACCCCACCGAGTACGCCACCTATGATCCCGGATTCTGGGTCATGGCCGGGGTGGAAATTTACCTGGACCTATTATGATCTTTGACTGAATAGTCTATCCACGCCGCGGGTGGTGGCTGCCCTTGGGCCACTGCCCGCGGACTTTTTCAGAAAAAGGAAATGGGTGGGGTGAACCATGGCGTCTCTGTCGGTTTATGTTTTCAGCGCCAACGGAGCGGGGCTTGGCAATCTGGGCAAGGCCGCGGCCGAATTTCGCGAACAGCACGGAGACTTGTTGCGCGCCGTGGCCTTCAGCGAGCTTGATCTGGGCAATGAAGACAGAGCCCGGCAAATCTTGGCTGGATTACAAGGGGAGGAAATCGCGGTTGTCGTATTCCGCCTGCACGGGGGCAAGGCCTCCTGCTCCTACTTTGACGAGCTCAAGGAGGCGGTGGGCAACGGGCGGGTGATCGTCGAGCAACCCTTTGGCGACGAGTCGGACCTGATAAAGGAGTGCTGCCCGGACTGGGACACCCCCGAGTTCGCCACGATCCAACAATACCTGCAATATGACGGCGAGGAAAACTGGCTGGAGCTGCTCAGGTCCCTGGCCGGGCTGCCCTGTCATCCCCCCAAGCCCCGCCCCGAAGAGGCGCTGTATCATCCCCGCCTGGGGGTGGCGGCCAGCCTGGAAGAGTACGTGGCCGGCCTGGGCATGACCATGGAGGAGCTTGTAGGCCATGAGCGGCCGGTCATGGGCGGCTGGTTCCATCCAGTGCGCTGGATCGACGGCGACCTGGAGCATATAGACGCCCTGATCGAGGAGATCGAAGGCCAGGGCTGCATCCCCTTGTTCAGCTTTTATCGCCGGGTGGCCATGGAAGGAGGCGACTCCAAAAGCACCAAATGGGTTCTGGACAACTATTACAAGAGAAACGGCCAAAGCGTGGTGGACGTTTTTCTGAACCTGATGCACTTCTCCCTGAGCCTGCTGCGTTCCCAAGAAACCGAGATGCCCGCCTACCTGAACGTGCCGCGGCTCCAGGTGGTGGAGCTGTTCGCTGATTACGCCCACTGGTCCGAGACCTTTCAGGCGGTGAGCCCCTTGGATGTATGCGCCTCCTATGCCCTGCCCGAGTTTGACGGCAACCTGCTCACCGTGCCCATCGCCACCAGGGAAAAGGATTTCCGCGACCCCTTCACCGGCGCGGTTCTGCAGCGGTTGCGGCCCTTGCCCGAGCGCATCGCCAAGGTGGTGCGCATGGCCAAGAACTGGGCGGCGCTGAGGCGCAAGCCCAACAGCCAAAAGAAGGTGGGCATCATCTTTCACAACTATCCGCCGCGCAACCAGAACCTCGGCAACGCCATTGGCCTGGACTCCTTTGCCAGCGTGGCCGATATCGTCAAACGCCTGCATGATGAAGGCTATGTGGTGGATCACCTGTACGAGGACCCCCAGAAGCTGGCCGATGAGATCGTGGGCGGCCTGACCTCGGACCGCCAGTGGCTCACGCCCGAGGCCATGGCCAAGCGCGCCACGGATAACGTGGGCGATCCCATGCTGGCCGGCTGGAGCGCGGAGCCACCCGCCAAGAACCAGGAACACATGGGCGAGGATTGGGGGCCCCCGCCGGGGGAGCTTTTCATACACGATGACAAGTTCATGGTCTGCGGCCAGGTGAACGGCAATTTGTCCATCGGCATGCAGCCCTCGCGGGGATTCATAGAGCAGCCGGAAAAAATCCACGACCCCTTCATGGCCCCCAGCTGGCACTACCTCTACTACTATCGCTGGCTGCGCGACGTGTTCCAGGCCGACGCGGTGATGCACATAGGCTGCCACGGCTCTCTGGAGTGGCTGCCCGGCAACAGCGTGGCCCTGAGCCAGGAGTGCTACCCCGACCTGGCCATCATGGAGCTGCCCAACCTTTATCCCTACATCCTCAACAACCCGGCCGAAGGCACCCAGACCAAGCGCAGGTCGTACTCCTGCCTCATTGATCACCTCATCCCGGTGATGACCAACGCCGATGTGCATGAAAAGCTGGCCGACATTGACCTGAAGGTGCAGGAGTATCTTCAGATAGAGGCCATGAACCCCAAGGCCCTGGCCGTGGCCCGCAAGCAGCTCTGGGAGATGGTCGCCGAAACCAACCTGGACCAGGACCTGCAAGTCGATGAAGACCGGGCCATGGCCGATTTTGACGGCTTTCTGGAAAGGCTGCACGGCTATCTCTCCGAGACCGCCGACACCTACATCGCCCATGGGCTGCACACCCTGGGGCAACCGCCCCAAGACGAAGGCCTGGTGGAGCTGGCCACCCAACTGCTCCGCCTGCGCAACGGCGAGGTGCCCTCGCTGAGAGAGGCGTTGGCAACTGAGTGGAAGCTGGATTACGACGAGCTGGTGGCCAACCGGGGCGCGCGCTGCCACGTCAACGGCTTCGCCACCAACGCGGTGGCCTTGAAGGCCATTCACGAAAAGAGCCTGGAGCTGGTGAGACAGATCGTCAATGGCGAGCTGGCTCCAGACCAAGCCGGGAGCCGCGGCGCGCAAAAGGCCCTGCAATTTCTGGTGGACGAGGTGCTGCCGCGTCTGCAAAAAACCACCGATGAGATGGAGTCCATCGTGCGGGCCCTGGCCGGGGAGTACATCCCCGTGGGAGGCAGCGGCAACCCCACCCGTGGCCAGGTGGAGCTGTTGCCCACCGGACGCAACTTCTATACCGTGGACCCGGAAAAGGTGCCTTCCAAGGGGGCCTGGGAGACCGGGGTGGACATGGCCGAGAAGCTGCAGGAGAGATACCTCGCGGACACCGGCGAGCCCCTCAGCACCATGGGCATGGTCATATGGAACATCAACACCATGCGCAACCAGGGCGAGGACATAGCCCAGGCCTTTTACCTAATGGGCATCGAGCCGGTTTGGGACCCCAACAACGGCAAGGTCACCGGGGTGCGGGTGGTGCCCCTGGATAAGCTGAAAAACCCCCGCGTGGACATCACCTTTCGCGTCTCGGGCTGCTTCCGGGACACCTTTCCCAACGTGGCCGAGATGATGGACCGGGCGGTGATGATGATCGCGGCCCTGAACGAGCCCCACAATAAAAATTACCTCAGGCAAAACGTGCAGCGCGAAGTGGCCGAGCTGAAAAAGCAGGGCATGTCCGAGCAAGAGGCCTTTCGGGAGGCCTCCTACCGGGTCTTCAGCTGCAAGCCGGGCACCTACGGGGCCGGGGTGTGCACGGCCATCGACGCCAAGGCCTGGGAGACCCGCGATGATTTGGGCGAGGTCTTCGTCACCTGGGGCGGCTACGCCTATGGAGACGGCGTATATGGCGCGGACAAGAAAGACACCTTTAGGCGGCGCCTCAGGGACATCAAGTTGGTGGTCAAAAACGAGGACTCCCGGGAGTACGACCTGTTTTCATCCGATGACTTCAACTCGTTCTTCGGCGGCTTCATCGCCGCGGTCAGGCTGGAGTCCGGGGTGCAGCCCCTGGCCTATGCCGGCGACGCCTCCGACCCCGACCGGGTGAAGTATCGTTCGGTGCAGGAGGAGGTCAAACACATCTTCCGGTCCCGGATTCTAAACCCCAAGTGGATCGAGTCCATGCGCGCCCATGGCTTCAAGGGGGCGGGAGACCTTTCACGCAATGTTGACCTTGCCTTTCATTGGGATGCCACCAGCGAGGTGATTGACGATTGGATGTATCAAGAGCTGGCCGACCGCCTGGCCTTTAACCGGGAGATGCAGGAGTGGTTCAAGGAGGTGAACCCCTACGCCCTGCACAACATAGCCGAGAGGCTGCTGGAGGCCATCAACCGGGACATGTGGCAGGTGGACCAGGAGACCCGCCAGCAGCTCGAATCCCTATACCTGGAGACAGAGGGCGCTATCGAAGATTCGGTGGGTTAGCCCGCATATTTCATGAGGACCGTGCGTCCGGCCGCGCCAGCCACCGGCATATGGTGTTGCTGGCTGCGCTCGGGCCTCGACGTAGCTTGGGCCACGCCTAAAGGCCCTCGCTTGCCAGCGTGCCGCTGGAGCCAGACCGGGTCGAATAGCTTGGCGCTTTGGCCAACCCACGCTGCTCCCGGTGCAACCCTTTGGTGGCCCAAACCTTGGGCCGCCTTGTCTGCCGGCGGCTGGCTGTGCCGGGCCTGGGCACAGACTGTACCTTGATAACGCAGGTGCTTTTTCATAACGGCCCCATGAATACTGGTTAATTGTTTAATGCCACCCACCCTCATGAAATATCCGGGTTAGGAGATGTGAACCTCGGACATAAGGGATTATGGCTGATGCTGGCCAATAAAACCGCACCAGCCGCGCTCCCTTGGCAAGCCACGCTCAGGCCATCGGTCCGACCAGCTCGCTGTAGAGCGTCCGTCGCAAGACACATTCCAATTCAGCGCGTTGGGCGCGGGTGGCATTGAAGGAAACCCGCCGGGAGGGGCAGCCGCCCCGGCAGACCCCCAAGATAGGGCAATCCAGGCAGACGGGGTCCAGGCCCTGGGAGTCGTCCAAGCTGGCGAGGGCCTTTGTGTCGGGCTCCCAAACAGTGCCCGCCGCGAAATCCCCGCTGCCGGCCAGGCAGGCGCAGGGATGCATCTCACCGCCGGGCGAGACCACGGCCGCCCGGCCCCGCGCCGCCAGACAATATGGTTGATATTCCCCTGGGTCGCGGCCCAAGGTCTGCTCCACCTCGCGCACCTTGAGCGGAGGAAAGCGGCGCTGGTTGACAAAGGCCAGGGCGGTGAGCATAACCGGGACCATGGCCGCGATTTGCCCGGCCGTGGGTTGCAGTTCGGTCTCGCCCGCCCGGCCCAGGGCGCGGATCAGGTCCAGATTGATCACCCTCACCGCCCGATAGCGCGCGCACAATAGAATCAGCTCGGGGATGCTCTCCACGTTGTGCCGGCTGAGCACCACGGTTAGATTGACCCCCACCCCTTGGCGATCCGCCAATTCCAGGGCCCGCAATGCGCCGCCGCTGCTCCCCCGCGTCCGGTCATTGACCCCGGGCGGGCCGTCCAGGGAAAGGCCCATGCCCACGCCGTGTTCCACTAAAAAATCCAGCTTGGGCGCATCGAGCAGCAGGCCGTTGGTCTGCAGGGCAAAACGGAATCGCCCGCCGTATTTTTTCAGCAAAAACCGGATCAGCTCGAAGTTCAGCAGGGGCTCGCCACCGGCCAGCTCCACCAGGGTCCGGCCGGGGGCCCGGTCCAGCAACCTCAGGGCCTGGCCGGCGATGTCCCCGGTCATGTCCATGCCGCGCCCCTTGGCCTGGGCATAGCAATATGAGCAGGCCAGGTTGCAGCGGTTGGTGACCATCAGCACCAAAAAACGTATGTCTGGTGGGGACGGCAATCAACCCAGTCCCACGGGGACCGCCTTTTGCATAATTTGCTCAAATGGCTGGCGGCGCATGCGGTGGGGCAGGGCCAGGGTGGCGGCCCGGGCCACGTCCTCCTGGTTGACCGCGTCCCGCTGCTGCCAGGCGGCCAGGGCCTTGGCGGTTTTGAGGCAGATTATGTCGGCGCGATGGCCGTCCACCCCTGCCTGCAAGCACATCTCGGCAATGTGCAGCTTGAGCTCATGCCCGATCCGCGCTTGGGGCAACAACTCCCTGGCCTGGCTGATCTGATCGCTCAGGCCCGTTGAATCGTCCGCCCATAACGCGCCAAAGGCCCGCGGGTCTTCATCAAAGGCGGCGCGCCGGTCCATGACCAGCACCCGGTCCTCGGCCTCGCGGACTCCCTCGACCTGCACGCACAGGCCGAAACGGTCCAAGAGCTGAGGCCTGAGCTCCCCTTCCTCGGGGTTCATGGTGCCCACCAGGGTGAAGCGGGCCGGGTGGCTGAAGGAAACGCCCTCGCGTTCCACGGTGTTGGTCCCCATGGCCGCTGAATCCAAAAGCACGTCCACCACGTGGTCATCCAGGAGGTTGACCTCGTCCACATACAAGATGCCCCGGTGGGCCGAGGCCAGGATGCCCGGCTCAAAGTACTTCTCACCCTCTTTCAGCGCCCGCTCCAGGTCCATGGAGCCCACCACGCGGTCTTCGGTGGCTCCCACGGGCAGCTCCACCATCCGCACCTTACGCTCTTCCATGGGCGGAGACTCTCCGGCCATCACCATTTCGCGGCATGAGGCGCTGGGGCAGCCGCCACAGGTGTCGCCGCCGATCTCCGCTGGGCCGAGCTGAAAAGGACATTTGGCCACGACTTGAATCAAGGGCAGCACCTCGGCCAGGGCCCGGGCGGCGGTGGATTTGCCGGTGCCCTTTTCGCCGCGAATGAGCACCCCGGAGAGGCCGGGGTTGACTACGTTGAGGATCAGGGCCAGCTTCATATCGTCTTGGCCCACAATGGCTGCAAAGGGATAAACCGCTTGGAGGGACACTAGCTGCTCCTTTTGGCCATGGTCACCAAATCCCTGGCCTTGAGTTTTTCTATCTGGAAATATTTCCCGTCCAGGGCCTGGCACAGCCGCCGCGACAGACCGAGGCGCGCGGTGTGGGCGGGCTCGGTGTCCACCACCACGTATTTCACCCGGCTCTCAACCGCGAGCAGCCGGGCCATGGCCAGGGCCTCCTCGTGGGGGGGCATCTGATGGCCCAGGCCCGCGTTGGCCTTGCCGTCGGTGAGGACAAACACGATGGGTCTGGAAGTGGGCTCCTTGCGCAGGTGGGCCCCGAGCACCTGGTGGGCCTGGGCCAGGGCCGCGCTCAAGGGCGTCCTGCCTCCCACGGGCAGCTCTTTCAAATGACGGGCGGCCAGTTCAATGGACGAGGTGGGCGCCAGACAGAGCTCGGCCTCGCAGCCCCGGAAGCTGATCATGGCCACCTTGTCGCGTTTTTGATAGGCGTCCATCAGCAGGGAAAGGATGGCCCCCTTGGTGGCGATCATACGGGCCTGGGCCCCCATGGAGCCGCTGCCATCCACCACGAACAAGAGAAACTCACCCACCCGTTTTTCGCGCACCTTGCAACGGATGTCGGATTTTTTGATGCAAACGGCCAGGCCGGGCCGCGCCTGCCGGCGCGGCTGGTGGGGCGCCGCGGCCCGGAGG
>Ga0272444_10002618_pt1 | contig 16541 bp, 18 predicted proteins | sample SSMForm13_FD_201033 | JGI IMG/M metagenome (GOLD analysis project Ga0272444, IMG submission 201033) | Marine sediment archaeal communities from Little Sippewissett salt marsh, Falmouth, MA, United States - SSM-Form-13 | ecosystem: Environmental > Aquatic > Marine > Wetlands > Sediment ...
CGTCTAGGCAGGAGGGCGACACCGACTCGTCGGAGCCGCTCGAGCGGGGGCTTGAGCGGCTCGCTCGGCTGCGCGATCATCCTCCGGTGCTTTCTCCGAGCGCTTCACCCTCGATCATGCGACCTCGCCGGATCAACGTGGTCGGCACCTCCGGCTCCGGCAAGACGACGGTCGCTCGCGCCATCGCCAAACGCCTCGACATTGAACACATCGAGATGGATGCGCTCTTCTGGAAGGCGGACTGGGGGGAGACGCCGGACTCCGACCTGCTTCCCCGCGTTGACGAGGAGACGAACCGCTCCTCGTGGGTTCTCGACGGAAACTACAGCCGCACGCGAAGCATCGTCTGGCCGAAGGCAGACACGATCGTCTGGCTTGACTACTCGTTCGTTCGCGTCTTCAGCCAGCTCCTCTGGCGGACGATCCGGCGAGCCATCAGCCGCAAGCCGATGTGGGGCGGATGCAAAGAGAGCTTCAGGATCTCCTTCCTCTCGCGAGATTCGATTCTCCTTTGGTACCTCCACACCTACTGGCGAAGGAAGCGCAACTACCCGGAAATCTTGGCGCGCCCCGAACATGCGCATCTACAGATCATCCGTCTTCGGAATCGCCGTCAGACGGCCCGATGGCTGGACAGCTTGCCCACGCCCACCACATCTCCGATGTGACGCTGATTGCGCGGACGACTATGATCTGTAGCGCTCCACATCCACGAGGAGGTCATCCACATGAGCATCTGCATTGCGGCAGCCACGGTGGAGGGGCTGTCCGCCGCCGTCTTCAGTCACTTCGGCGCGGAGGCCAACCCCACGGATCCAGGCCTACTGGGAAGCAATCCACGAAGCGAAACGCAGAGGTCTGTCGCTGCGGGAGATCGCCAGAGCCTGGGAATCTCCCGCAGCGCAGCCATGAGGTACGTCAAGCTCGACAAGCCACCTGTCTACAGCGAGGGCTCTCTCGAGGACGGCAAAGAACGGCGACTGACAGAATCGCTTGTCAGTTCACCCTGACGGATTCCCTCAACGTCGACAGAAGGTCAGAGGCTGGACTCACACGCTGAAGCCTCCGGAGAAGCCGGGGCGATTCACCAGTCCCGGCAATCGGCGGGGCACTTCCGTATCGCGCCAAGGCACCGATCTCCACCGGAACCTGACGAGCAAGGTGAAGAAGGCTGCTTCCTCCCAGGAGCAATCGATCTTCCTCGGCGCGATTCCTCTCCTGTAGAATGTCCCTCGAGGAACCCTTCTCGGAGATCCGTGGGTAATCTGGTCCGGCAAGAGACCTCTTCCCACACGGGCTGCTAACGCTTGGCTTTGGGGGCAAGTATGCTTATGCTACTAACGTCCAAGAGTGAAACTAGAGTTGGCCAGTGGAGGTACGAATGAGCAACACTGTAGAGCGTGTCTTAGAGGCACTAACACACAATGGATTTCATGCTATGTACGCCGATACAGCGGCAATCGCCTGCCAGACAGTCCTTCGGATCATCCCACCTGGAGCTACTGTTGGTTTTGGAGACTCCGCATCCATCAGACAACTACGCTTGCCTCAACTTCTTGCCTCTCAGGCCAGAATTCTCGTAGATCCGTTCGAAAGGGAGTTGTGCCGTAGGTGCAATAATGGCGAAATCAGTAAGGTGCGACGGGCCAAGATCTACCGATTCTCTCTGCAGTGTGAATACTTCATGACCGGGAGCAACGCAGTTACCCAAACCGGCGAACTGGTGAATATCGATGGAACTGGGAACAGAGTATCTGGAATGATCTTTGGACCAGAACGTATTATTGTGGTTGTTGGCCTAAATAAGATCGTTAAAGACTATGCTGACGCATATCATAGATTAACAACCGTTATTGTTCCTCATCATGCTAAGGCCATGGGTTACCATCCTCCATGTGTAACTACACAACAATGTGTCAATTGCAAAGGCAAAGATAAGCAATGCAGCATGTTGGTTAGGATCCTTCAAAGCCCGGAAGAGTCTGACTGTACGGTTCTCTTGGTCAACGAAGACCTTGGCCTAGCTTGGGATCAGGACTGGCCAGAGAAGAGGCGGCAAAGCATATACGATTCGTATAATGAAGTCACATGGTTGAGGTTGGGCAAGTCTGCTGCTGAGGGAGAATGATAGATGTACTTGTACCGTGATGCAGCGAGCTCCTACGAAGAATTGTAGAGCAGGAGTCTCAGCAAAGACAGACTGAAGCCTCCCGCGTGTGCTGATGAAAGGAGGAGGCGAGTTCACAGGTGGATTCGAGAGAACCTATTGACGGCTCAACTCAAGGCAACCTGCAGGAAGCCAGGCCAGGCTTGATCCGGCGGTGTTTGTGGCGGTACTGCAGGGGGCCATCCTTCGAGAGTACTGATGCATTGAATCCCTTCATCTGTGCTCGCGCAAGCGGGTTCAACTACAGGTCATCACTAGATTCACTCCTGCAGTTCAAGCCACTTCGAGCGACTCCAACTGAGCCGTCATCCAAAGGGAAGAACACCCTGCAATGTCGTTTGGGACGCCGTACGCAAGCACCATCGCAGGGCGAGCTAGTCCGTCGACAGTATTGGTGTGGCCGCGGCGATGAGCTGCAACACCTAAGAGTAGATCCTCACACCGACCGCGTCGGACTAGAAGTGGCAAGTTCCTACGCACAAGCGTGGTATTTTGCCACCAGGTTAACCAAGAGGGTAAGATCGTTGGGGCTCGCCTTATGGCCCGAGACATGAAGACACACATGCTTGTAGGGGGAGGTCGCTTATGGTATTGCAATTGGGTGGCGCTGATCTGGCGTTCGTGTACAAGTATGACATACCAGCTAGCGTACAATGGTTGGTGAGTTCTGGCTTCCGGTATATAGAAATCAGCACTGCATTCTCCGATAGCCGGTCGCCGCAAGGCATTTGCCAAGCCACAAGGCTTTCCCTGAGGCAGATAGTGGACAAGCACGGGCTTCGCGTTGCAGTGAACCCGACGGGCTTGGATCTGAACTTCGCTAGCTCGCATCCTGCTATCAGAGAAGCCTCTGTCAGAGAATACATGTACAACATAGATCTTGTCAGTGACTTGGGAGGCGAGCTGCTTGTAGCGTGTCCTGGAAGGCTCCATGGTCTAATGCGAATGCCGTTCGAGCAAGCATGGGAAACTGCGAAGCCGGGAGTCCTGGAGGCTGCTGACTACGCCAAGAAGCGTGGTGTAAGAATTGCGCTCGAGAATGTCGGTGCCTACGGGTTCTCCGAAACAGTAGATCAGCTAAGAGAGATGATAGAGGATGTGAACCACGAGAGCGTCGGCATTGCGTATGATGTGGCAAACGCTCCTCGCTCAGAGTATCCGCCAGCCGCCATAGCGGAAATCGCTGAGTCATTGATCCATATCCACCTCTCCGACAGAGCTAATGAGTGGGGACACTTGCCAATTGGCATGGGCACGATAGACTTCGAAGGAATAGCGGATAGCCTAGAGAATATAGGATTCAAAGGGGTCTCAGTGCTCGAAGTAGGCTGTCCGGAGGCGCCTCATGGCGCAATAGTTGATAGCATTAGGAGGCTCAAGAGCCTGGGCTGGCGCCTCTGAATCCGACAGTCCCATCACATGCTTGGTGTTGGCTCTGATAGGGAAGCCGACTGTTATCATTGTGTTTGCATACATCTGTATACAAACACTTGGGAGCGCAAGTTCTTCCGAGTCTCGTCATTGCGTTCATCCCTTGGTGATTGAATCGGGCCAGCTTCTCCGGAGGCTTCGTTGTGTGAGTCCCGCAACCATCGCCGGAGGCTCCGGGTTCTGGTGGTGTAACGCCTCAAACCCAGCTGGTGGGATGTCTCCAATCGGCTCAAGGGGCCGGCGGTTGTTGACCCAATCCACCCACTTGAGTGTCTCGAACTCCACGTGTTCCATGTTCCGCCACGGTCCGATGTGATGAGTCACCTCCGTCTTGTACAAGCCAATGAAGCTTTCTGCCCATGGTTTGTCGTACGAGTCGCCGACGCTTCCTACCGAAGGCTCAATGCCGGCTTCCGCCACTCGTTCTGTGCAACGGATGGATAGGTATTTCACGCCACGGTCGCTGTGATCAGCGAGGTTCTCGCTGTCGCCTCGTGCGTAGAGCGCATGCTCCAACGCTTCAAGCGCCAGATCGCTGCGCAACGGGAAGTGTCCCGCCGATTGTTGGAACTGGAAGCGATGGTCTTCCCCGCAGCTGGTAAGCTGCCGAATAGGAGGCCACCAAATGAACGTGGACCAAGGTAACGCGTTGGAGCGCCTGGGAGAAGTCGAGGCGGAGGACGTGGGACAGGCATTCCGAGAGTACCTGCGAGGAGTCAGCCGGGAGATGCTGACGCATGTAATGACTGAGGAGATCGAGATCCTGTGTGGTCCGGCGTACTGTCCCGATCCCGAAGAGCGCTGCTACCGATCGGGGAGTGCTCCAGGGTAGGAGTCCCGTCGAGAGGCGGTCCAACGGCCTCGAGCTCGCCGACGGAAGGAGGAGGGTACGACAGAGGAAGTGGAGCTGCAGAGCTACCGTGCTGCCCAGGATCCGGGCGAAGTCGATGGGCTGGTGATCGAGACGATGTGGGCAGCCGGTTCGATGCGCAAGGTAGGGAAGCTCGTGAACCACCAACGGGGAAGCAGCCGGTCGCAGCTGCCTCGGCTGTGACGTGAAGTGAGGTGGGAGAAGATCGCTGAACTGCGGCACCGCCCACTCCCCGAAGGTGAGGATGGGAAGGCCCTGGACTGGCTGGCGCTGATGCTCGACGGGATCGAGCTGGGTGCCGATCTGGTAGCAATCGTTGCCGTGGCGATTCTGTTGGATGGGCGCAAGCAGGTGTTGGACTTCGAATTGGGAGCCAGCGAGAACGCCTCCACGGCCGAAGCGCTGCTGGATCGGTTGATCCGTCTGGGATTCCGCATCGCGGAGAATTGGCCGTTGTTGGTGGTGCCGGACGGATCCAAGGCATTGCGCAAGGCGACGACGAAGCACTTCCCGGATGCGCAGATTCAACGCTGCTTGGTGCACAAGGAGCGGGACCTAAGACGGTACCTGCCCCGCCGTCATTGGGAAGAACCACACGATCTGATCGGCCGGCTGCGCAAGGCCCAGGGAGCCGAAGCGGCGATCGAGGTGTTGGAGGAGTTGGACCAGTTCCTGGCACCGAAGAACCTGGCAGCCCGTAACAGTTTGCACGAGGCGTGAGCCGATCTTCTGATCCGTGCTCACCTGCTGGACACGCCATCGACGGTGCACGGGACGCTTCTGAGCGCAAACCTGATCGAGAACATGATCAGTAACATCCGGCGGAAGCCGATGGGGACCAACGGACGTCTGCGGACATCGACGTTGACACCGCAGACACGGTCACCGTAGGATCCAGGTCGTGAGCATGCGACGCCGTCGCGATGGCAGTTTCAACAACGTACGGGACATCCCCCCGCTACGCCGCGAGCACACACCAGGTGTGACGTTTACTCACACCAAGGACCACTGCTGCTTCGATCCGTGCAGCCGTCCCACCAGCACGCGGTTCAGCGTCTCTAACCGTTCCTGCTCCTTCTCGCTCAACGTCAGTCCTTTCATCGGACTGACGTTGTCGTTTGACAGCTAGCTTCTAGCGGGATCCCCTTGTCAACGACATCCGAGGTGTTGTATCCTACGCGGAAGTCTACTATCTCGCACAAGAGGGGTGGAGGGCATGGCGCAAGGCGGATACATGGGCAAGCTTCTTAGGGTGAACTTGACAACCAGAGTATGCTGTGATGAAAGTCTCCCAGATGAGCGCACCCTGAAGTTGTATGTCGGTGGGTGGGGGCTTGGACTGAGAATGCTGAGCGATATGCTGCCACTTGGCATTCATCCGCACGATCCAGAGAACCTTCTAATCATGCTGACGGGTCCGCTAACAGCCACATCAGTCCCGGCTGCGACAAACCTTACGGTCACCACACTGAACGCCGAGACGGGCTTCACAGCTGGACGTTCTCACACACATGGATGGTTCGGCCCAATGCTGAAGTTCGCAGGTTATGATGGCGTAGTAATAGAGGGAGCATCGAAGACGCCTGTTTATCTGGCAATACAAGAGCACGGTGGGACTATTGCATCCGCAGATAACTTATGGGGATTGGACACACATGAGACCGGGGAAGCTCTCAAAGCTGAATTCCCCGGTACCAGCACGAGCGTTATGGCAATAGGTCCTGCTGGTGAGAACCTTTGCGCTGGTGCGATTGCGGCCAATGACAAGAACCACTCGTGCTCTCACTCCGGAATCGGATCGATTATGGGATCAAAAAAACTCAAAGCTATAGTCGTGCAAGGGGGCTCACATCAAGTCCATATAGCTGATCCTGAGCGTTTCAAGAGTGTTGCAGCAGAGTGGAAAGCAGGTCTATTCGATGAGCAGGGCACCCTAAGGGTCGATGTAGGGCGCGCGGGCGTTCCTAGAGGAGAGTACAAGTGGCTGAAGGAGAAGGTAGGTCTTGTAGGTTACAACTTCCAAACTGCAGAGATGGAGGAGTTTGGGAAGGGCATGGGCGAGCAAGATATTACCGTCCAACCGTGTTGGCAGTGTCCAATTGCGTGTAGCTATGATGTCAAGATCAAGGATGGACCTTATGCAGGACATGTGGCTACTCTGTGTGGAGGCGGTGAGAACCTGGAAGGAGCTGGATCAATACTGGGTGTAACGGACGCGGGAAGCGTCTTCTACTTGACGGACCTTTGCGATCGGCTTGGTATTGAGACTAGTGTGGCCGGGTGTTCGCTTGGTGTTGCTTTCGAGGCATTTGAGAAGGGGCTTCTCTCAGAAAAAGACACGGATGGCCTTGTGCTTGAGTGGGGTAATGCAGAGGTTATTGAAACGTGTCTCAGGAAAATGGCGCATCGGGAAGGGTTTGGGGCAGTCTTGGCCGATGGCATCAGAAGTGCCGGTCAGAGAGTAGGGCTGCCAGAGAGCGCGGTTCATCTCAAAGGGGCAAGTATCAACCTTCATGACTGGCGGGCTGTCTGGGGAATGTTCCTGGGGCAGGTAACAGGTGGCGGCTCGGGCTGGCCTGCACCTGGTGCTGACTATCGCAGAGAGCCGAATATCGGCATTATGGAGGCGACAGCGAGGTTCGATCCGAGCATCAAGCCAAAGGAAGTAAGAGATGGGGGCATGTTCAAGTTTGGCTATGCAGATACGCTGGGCGCAGGATGGTTTGCATACTGGAATATCCCCCATGCAGCCGAGTGGGCTGCTCATGCCTTATCCGCATTAACTGGGCAGGTCTACACAGTGGATGAGATCTTCGATGTCGGCGAGAGGGAGATGAATCTGGAGCGCGTGTTCAGCATTGTCCGAGGCCATACTCCTGAGGATGATAAGGCTATCCCAGAAAAGCTATTGCAAGCTCCTGATAATGGCCCCGCTAAAGGTGTTTCTATTAGGCCGTATATTGATGGCATGATAGATGACTACTACGTGGCTATGGGTTGGGATAAGAAGACATCCAAGCCGCTTCGCTCGACTCTCCGGCGGCTTCAACTCGATGAGGAGATAGTGACGCTTTGGGGGAGGGAGGAGTAGTTCACGGATACAGCCGAGAGGTTCCGTTAGTCCCCACTGGGGTACTCTGGCACGAGGAAGTGGTGATCCCATCATGGATGGTTGGGTGTTTGAAGCAGTAAGGGAAAGATGGCAAGAGGTTCCTGGACACGATGGAGCAGCGTACTCAAAGATGTTCATTTCAGCAAAGGATGCACGCTCTCAGCACTTTGATTTTCGCTTATCTTGCTACCAGCCAAAAGGCGCGGCGTCTTCGCACCGACATAGGCGGGTTGAGCAAGTCTACTATGTGCTCGAAGGTGAAGGGCTCCTCACCCTAGATCGGGATACGTTTGTATTGAAGCCGGGATCCGGAGCGTTCATACCTCCAGGCGTTGAGCACTCCATAGAAAACACTGGCCTGGGGAATCTTGTGTTTGTCGTTGCCACTTCTCCAGGCAATATTAGCAGCGACGATTGGTGAAATCACCGTCTGCGATTGCCACATTGATCCTTACGTAAGATGGCGGTCCTGACGTGGAAGGTAGAATTGGCAGTAGCAACTTCAGGCATGTTTCGCTTCAGGGAAGCAAGGAGGTCCATCAGTGTCTCTCAAACTAGGGGTTTCCACGTACCCTTATCTGTACGAGTGTTCCATAGAGGAAGCATTGAGGAAATTATCGGCCTTAGGATTCACATCCGTAGAGATCATGGTTAGCCTGCCTCATCTATGGCCGAGAGGGCTTTCAGAACGAGATAGAAAGGAGCTGCGAGGCTTGATTGGTTCTCTCGATATCGAGCTGGTATCGATGTGCCCTCCAGGATTGGATCTCAATCTCGCGAGTCTTGACCCAGGAATCAGAGCAGAGACTGTGCTGCGGTATCGAGAAATCATAGGCCTGGTTGCTGATCTGGGGGGAAAGATGCTCGTTGCAGGTCCAGGAAAACGGCATCCTCTAATGCCCATATCTGTAGAGGAAGCGTGGAGCATGTCTAGGCAAGGTATAGAGGAATGCGTCCACTACGCTGAGGAAAGGGATGTTATAGTCGGGTTAGAGAATGCTGGTGGATGGGGATTTGGCAGCACAGTCAAAGAGCTGCGGGACGCTATCGAGGAGATTGACAGCCCCCATATAGGAATAGTGTATGACGTAGCCAATGGAGCGGACTCAGAATACCCTCCGGCAGCGATCCGAGAAATTGCGTCCGATATCGTATTGATTCACTTATCAGATATGGGAGACAAGTGGGGGCACTCACCCATAGGGATGGGAAAGATTGACTTTTCGGCCATATCATCAAGTCTCAGCGACATAGGATATGAGGGAGTTTCCATTCTGGAGATAACGTACCCGCAGTCCCCGACCGGAGGTATCGCTTCAAGCGCGAGAAGGATTGAGGATTTGGGCTGGGAGAAATAGTGATGAACTAAACTGAAGCGCACGTTGAACCGCCCCGGGATTCCCGGAGACCGAATCCCTCCCTTGAGAGGATGAAGTCATGGCAAGACCGAGCAGCTAATCCCCCGAGGTGCGAGAGCGATCGGTGCGCATGCTGTTCGAGTGCGAGCGTGAGCACGGCTCGCAGTGGGCGGCGATCCTTTCGATTGCGCAGAAGATCGGCTGTACGCCGAAGACGCTGCGGACTGGGTGCGGCGAGTTGAGATGGACAGCGGGCGACGTGATGGTCTGACGAGCGATGAGCAAGCGCGGATCAAAGAGCTGCAGCGGGGGTTCGTGAGCTCCGGCGGGCTAGCGGGCTTCTCCGCAAGGCGTCAGCGTTTTTCGCCCAGGCAGAGCTCGACCGCAGACCGAAGCGATGGCGGTATTCGTCGATCAACACCGAGATCTCTACGGGGTCGGGTCGATCCGCGCGATGTTGCCGATCGCCCAGTCGACCTACTACGAACAGAACGCTCGTCAGGTAGAGGCTTCACGTCTGCCGAAGTGCGCACAGCGGGACGCTGTGCTGTGCAAGAAGCTCGACCGCGTCTGGGCCGAGAACCGTAGAGTCTACGGTTCTCGGCAAGGTCTGGAAGCAACTGGGCCGAGAGAGCATCCCGGTCGCCCGCTGTACCGTCGAGCGGGTGATGCTCAAGCTCGAGCTTCAAAGCGTCACCCGCGAGCGCGGCCCCAGGACGACGATCCCTAACGACGCCGTGGCAGAAGCAGCCGATCTGGTACAGCGCGACTTCACGGCCACGCGTCCGAACCGGCGGTGGGTAGCCGATCTGCCCTACGTCGCCACCTGGTCGGGAGTCGTGTACGCCGCCTTTGTCATTGATGCGTACTCGCGCAAGACCGTCGGCTGGCGTCTCTCGCGACCGCTGCGAAATGACGTGGCGCTCGACGCGTTGGAGCAAGCGCTGGTACGCCCGTGGTGCGTTGCACGGGCTGGTGCACCACAGCGACCTGGGTGTGCAGTACGTGTCGATCCGGCACACAGAGCGGTTAGCAGAAGCGGGCATCGAGCCTTCGGTGGCCAGCTTCGGCCATTCCTACGGAACGCATTGGCCGAGAGCATCATCGCCCTGTACAAGATGGAGGTGATTCGAACAACCGACCGTGGCGGAGCATGGAGCATGTGGAGTTCGAGACACTCAACTGGTGGATTGGTTCAGCAACCGGCGACTGCCGGAACCAATCGGGGACATTCCTCCCACCGAGGTCGAGGAGCTACACTACGAGAAGCAGAAGGGTCCGGTGATGGTCGCCGGACTCAAGCAATGAAGCCTCCCGAAAAGCCCGACCGGTCCGCCCTGACAGATTCGTTCAACGTTGACCGCAGGTCATCCGAGCGATCTCCACTGCGTCCCGCTCAGCCTTGAGAATCTCAAGCACAACCTGCGACTGGAAAGCGCGGCGAGTACTGTTGTCTCTTCTTGCTCACGATGATCACCTCTCTTGTCCCTGCGGTGATCCTACTAGCTCTGCCTGCCAGACCCGGCAATTTGCCTGCTACAGCTTCTCCACTTCGCTCCCCTATGGCTAAGCGGGACCGACCGACAATCGCGGCCTGACCAGACAGTAGCAACTATCAGATCACTTCGTGATCCCTACACTTGGTTTGAGGCGCGTTGCCAGACACAACCCACCGAGGGAAAGGAGCAAGAGTATCCAGAAATCCAGACGGTAGCTCCCTGTTCCATCAAACAAGTACCCGGCAAGAAGAGGGCCCAGGCTTCCTCCCATTGTGCCAGCAAAAAGCACAACTCCCAGAAGCCTGCCGTGTGAGGACGTTCCGAACAATTCCGCAACTGCTGGTGACATGACAGCGAACAAACCACCATGAGCAAAGCCATACGCGATTGCAAATGAGCACAGTAACCACCAGCTTGTCCCCACCTGAAGAATTGCAAGCGCAGTGAGTAGGATGCACAATGATAATATGAGCGACTGCTTGCACCCAATACGATCGCCAGCACTACCGATCAGCAACCTTCCAAGCACACTCGCCCCTCCTGCAATACCCAAAAGCCCCGCAGCGCCTTGCGCCGAGCTACCAGTATCAATCGCATATGGCACTAAATGCACCATGATGGTTCTTATACACATGAAGATGGCTACATACACCAAGCACACTATCCAGAACTGTCTAGTCCTAATCGCGTCCCTGAATGATAGATGCTCTCGCTCCTCCTTTGCGCACTGATTACCTGTTACCTTCTCTCCCTCCGCCGACAGACCCGCTGCAGGCTCCGCCCTTCTTAGGAATTGCGCACCGAGAGTGATGATCAAGAGCCCCATGAAGCCCAGAATCATACTCGCCATACGCCACCCACTGCCCAAGACTAGCCCCGCTGCAACGGAAGGCATGATCGCATTTCCAAGACCTGTTCCAACAGTCACTATGCCACTCACTCTACCCTGTCGGCTTGGGAAATGTCTGCTCACAGTTGTCAGCAACACGACATTCATGCCGCCCATACCCACAGCCATTACAATCCCATAAGCGAACCACACCTCATACAGGGACGTTGCTCTTGATATCCACATCAATGCGCCACCACAGCAGAGGCCGCACCAGGTAATGATGTAGCGCGGCCCGAGTCTATCATTGAGTATTCCCATAGCCACGCCGACGGTTCCGATCAGAAGAAACGAAACAGATGCGACGTTCGAGATCGCGCTACGGGCCCAACCAAACTCACTCACCCATGGAGCAATGAATACCGCAAAACTGGCATACGTTCCCCATGCAATGAATTGGATCGCGAATGACGCTGCCACTACTCCATGCCGCTGTCGCACTACAGCTGCCATACACTCTCCCTCAAGTAACCCGCATAGCGCTTATGACGTCCTATGTCGCTGTCATCCACTGCTGTGACGCTCTCTTATATGTTGTTGTTGTCGCTGTGCTCCTCATTGTTACACATACGTTCCTTACTTCTCCCTTTGACACGCACTTGGACTCCATGAAGCTATATCGTTACCAACTGGCTCCCTAGCTCTAGTGTCGCGTCTGGCAATTCAACGAACGCGAGATGCCAGCAGCGGGCTTGGTCCTCTGAAACACCTTCCCCGCTAGACTGAACTGCTCGAGGTACTCGATCAGCTTCGCCATCAAGTCTTGCTTCGATGTAAACCGTCCCCGGCGTAGAAGCTTCGGTAGCACCAGGTTGAACGACACCTCGATCAGGCTCAGCCACAACGAGTAGGTCGCGATGAAGTGGAAGATCACTCGCCGGTGCTTCGGCTGGCCGTGCCAGTCGCATTTCCTTGGATCGGTGGGTGATGACGTTGTTGAGGATGACGTGGAACTCCTGCTTGGGGTAAGTCCTCAACAGCCGCTTCATGAACGCGATGAACTCGCGCAATCTCCGGCGACTCTCAATGCTGAGGATCGCCCGACCGGCGTGGCCTTCCAGCGTGGCACACAGCTGTACCGTGTTCCCTTATAGTCATGGGTATGCAGCTCGATCTGGTCCGGCCACATCGGCAGCATCCGCTGCGTACGATCCAGCGCTTGAACCAGGGCTTTCTGATCGACGCACACGACGATCGAGTTCTCAGGCGGGTTCGTGTACAACCCAACCACATCTAGCGCCTTCCCAGCGAAGGCATCATCGTGAGAGCGTGAGAACGTCCCCGCTCGATGCGATCTCAAATTGCTCTCGCGAAGGATGTGTTGGACAGCGCCCTTCCTTGCCCCCGTCGCCCTGGCACTGCCCCTCGGACTCCAATGGGTTTCACCGGGCGGCGCCTTCGTACACGTGGTCTCCATCGCCCGGAGCCCATCCTCCTCCGTATGCGCCCGCGGCCATCCTGATCGAGGGCGGTCAGTCACCGCTTCCAGCCGCTCCCTGACGAACCGCTCGCGCCATTGCTCCACCATACCCCGGGAGAAACTGGACTGCTTGCTAATCTGCACATTGGACCCCTTGTCTGCAGCCAACAGGATGAGCCGTAGACCTAAAGGTTCCGGTACGTCTCCGTGCGCAAACTGGCGAGTGCTTCCAGTATCTTGCCATCCTCCGCTATGAGAATCACCGCAATGGCTTGACTTCGCATGCCTCATTACAGCACATCTATCAGTACATAGCTAGCCACAACATTATCGTGGCGCTGGTTACACAGCCCGAATCACGACTTGACTCCCGTATACATTTACTCCCGTACCGCTAAACACATTCCTTAACTCGCAGCATATCCTCGTCGCTGTCTACTCGTACCAGCATCCCTCGGCTTAGCGCTCTTCCTCCTTGCGCCCATTACACGCCTGAGACCCGTCCAGCGCTACAGCAGATCCAACTCTCCGAGCAACGTGGCACCCCAGCATCCGGCCTCAGCACAGACTACATGACATGCTCTTACATGCTATGGCGCACTCACCCTTCGAGCAAGCCACGCTTCTCAAACCCACATCAACACGTTTGCCTTCTCGTGTTCCGATCAGCAGATAGACCCCCTTCATTCCTTATCACTCTGCGCTTCACGCGCCTGTTTTGCAAAGGTTCGGAACAGATAGAACATGCTCTGAGTGCACCCTCCGTCGACTACTAATGATGCACCTGTCACATAGCTTGCATCATCACTTGCTAGGAATGCAATTGGTCTCGCAATCTCCTCAGGCTGAGCAAGTCTGCCCAACGGAATCGCCGCCTTTCGTGTCCTCATTACTGTCTCATCTGAGTATTGCGCTGCCACCATGGCAGTGAGTGTTGGCCCAGGGTGGACCACATTGACCCGTATGTTGTACTTCGCCCACTCCACAGCAAGCTGATTCGTTAGCCCAATCACCGCCATTTTGCTGGGGGTGTACGCACCTGAACCGTACTCCGCAATCAATGCAGATATAGAGCCAATATTCACGATCGATCCCTGCATCTGCTGCCGCATTGCCTTCCCAACCTCTTGACAGCACAAGTACATCCCTCTAACATTGACATTGAAGATTTTGTCCCAATTTGCAGTGCTCATCTCTTCAAATGGTTCTTCACTTATGGTTCCAGCACTATTTACTAGGATATCGATCTCGCCAAGCTGTATCAGTGCCTCCGCGCACATCGCCCGTACGCTTTCCTCGTCGTCTACGTCAACCTGTATCGCATACGCGCGGCGCCCTGTCTTCTGAATCTCCTCTACCACCTCCTCACTCAACCGATCCAGAGAGTGTACTGCAAGGGCTACATCCGCCCCCTCCTCTGCAAGCACTAGTGCTGCAGCCCTTCCAATACCCTTTCTTGCCCCGGTGACAACAGCCCTTTTTCCTTCAAGCCGCATTCTTGCTCCTTTCACGTTGCACAGTTACGTTCTCTCACTGTTCCTTATGTATCTAGACGTCGCTTACTCGCCTTACTGCTGCAACAAGAGACCTAGAAACGTCCGCGATCTGGCCTTCGGTGATTGTTAAAGGCGGGCTAAGTATGATCGTATCCGAGTTGTACCCACTTACAGTCACAAGCAATCCCTCTGCCTTGCAGGCTTCTACAATGGTCTGTCGGATACCGTTTGGGAAACGCTCACGCGTCGTTTTGCTTTTCACAACCTCCACACCGCATAGCAATCCCATCCCTCTGATGTCCCCCACGATTCTACATCCACTTAGCTCGCGCTGTAGCTCTTCAAGAAGCTGGTTCCCCCTCTCCTTTGCATTGCCAGTCAAATCTCTCTCCAAAGTCTCTTCGATGTTCGCTACCGCAGCTGCACAGGAAATCGGATGTCCGCTTCCAGTATGCGAGTGCCGAACTGTGTTGGAATCCTTGAGTGCATCGAAAACCTTATCGGTAGTGATCACGGCACTAATGAGCTGGTACATACTCGCAAGCCCTTTGCCAACGGTGAGAATGTCAGGCACAATCCCCCATTGCTGACATCCAAACAACTCTCCCGTCCTTCCCAGCCCCGTCACAATCTCATCCAACACAAGCAACACGCCATAGTGCTCACATATCTTCCGCGCTATTGGCCAATACTCTTCAGGAGGTATAATAACCCCTCCCTGCGCGAGGATTGGTTCTGCAACGAATGCAGCGACGCGCGACCCTACCTCTTGTATTTTGTCCTCCAACATCGTTGCGCACAGCACCTTACATTCTGGATATGTGAGGTTATAGTGGCAGCGATAGCAATTGGGCGGAGGTATGTGTAATGCATGGGAGCCTATGTTCGGCTCTATGACTTCATTGTAGTAATCATTTCCCGTTACTGGAGTTGTCCCGTAGGTGTTTCCATGGAACCCACCAACCAAAGAAATGACCGTTGCTCTATTGGCGCCTTGATGGTATCCTCTGGCGATTTTCAGAGCAGCTTCATTGGCATCTGCCCCCGTCGTCGTCAAAAGGACTCTGCTCAACGAGCCTGGAGCGATTGTTCCAAGTCGAACGTACAATTCAGCGCTTGCCTCTGTAAGGCCACAACCATAGTACATGAACTGCAGCTTCGATGCCTGCTCCTTGATCGCGGAAATCACACGCCTGTTGCCGTATCCAACATTCAAGCAGTAGATCCCACCTAGGGCATCCAAGTATTCCTTCCCGTCCGAATCCACAAGATAGATCCCATCGCCTCTCTCGAAGATCAGTCTATCCTGTTTCTGAGCCAATTCCGTCATTCGTGCATGCGGGATTATGCTGTGCGCTACTAAGAGATCCCACGCATCTCTCGCCCCAAGTCCGTTCTGGCTCACTATTCCTCCTCCATAAGAGTCCAGCACATCGTCTTCCACCTTGCACATCCCTGCCCATGCCCTAGAACAGCCTAATCACGTCTCCTGCTCCTGTCCTCCGAGCCTCTTCGTAAACAAGGCTACTAACAGCAACGTCAAGCGCCGGCATACCAGCATGCGTCATGATGGTCCGCTCATCGTCGCTCTCTCTTACCACCTTCTTCCCTGGCACAACTTCCGTAGCTAAATCAGCGTAGATGCCCCCAGAGCTGTAACTGTATATTCCTTCCGAACATCCCCCAAGCTTCCCCTTCTCCTCTCCATCAATCCAAGCCAAGTCGCGCTCGTACCATCCCACTACCCATTTGTCAAGTGCCGTCGCGCACTCCGGATCTGTATCACTGAAGAGTGCACTTGCACAGACATGCGCGCCGGGGCTGATCCATTCTTCCCTAAGAAGCGGTTCGACTGAACTGCTTACCATGCATATGATATCCGCGGATTCCGTAGCCTCCTGCACAGATGACGCCCTAACAATACGAATGCCTAGTTCACCTTCCATGTCTTTTTGATATTGTGCCTCGCATTCCTTGACAGCGTCATAGATGATGAACGTATCTATACTAAACAGATAGCTTATTATTCGCGCATGAGCTCTACCTTGAAGCCCACATCCTACGATTGCAACTGTCTTCGAATCTTGTCGCGCGCAGTACTTCGCTCCTACCCCTGCATGCCCGGCAGTTCGCATTGCGGTTACACTGGTCCCGTCAATGATAGCAAGAGGCAGACCTGTCGTAATATCATTTAGAACGTTTGTTGCTGTAATAGGTGGTAGTCCCACCGTTCTGTTCCCCTTAAAACAGCTGAGCCATTTCACTCCTGCTACAGACAACGGTTTCACAGCGCAAAGA
>Ga0272444_10002619_pt1 | contig 16538 bp, 8 predicted proteins | sample SSMForm13_FD_201033 | JGI IMG/M metagenome (GOLD analysis project Ga0272444, IMG submission 201033) | Marine sediment archaeal communities from Little Sippewissett salt marsh, Falmouth, MA, United States - SSM-Form-13 | ecosystem: Environmental > Aquatic > Marine > Wetlands > Sediment ...
GCTGTTGTCGACAACTTCCTCGATCAGGTGCATCAAGCCGCTCTGCCCGGTCGACCCGATGTACATCCCGGGTCGAAGCCGAACCGGCTCGAGCCCTTCTAAGACCTTGATTTGGTCGGCCTCATACATCTGAGAGGCCTGCGGTTGCTTCGCCATGTCACCACCCGGACAAATTGTAGCAAAACGCAGTCTGGATTTCAATCGTAGCCACTTCGACCACGTCGCGAAAGCGAAACGGCCGTCACCGACCGTTCGAAGGGGCGAATGCAGAGAAAACGCTATTCAGAACGCGCATTCGGCCGATTCTGGATGCAATCCGGCGAAACGGGTGCCCTCTCAGGCGATCGCCGCGTCGAGGGCCGCGTCCGCGTGCAGCCGCATCGTGTCGAGAATCGGGATGGCGAGGTCGCTCTCCTCGACGAGGAGCGGGAGCTCGGTGCAACCGAGGATGACGGCGTCGGCCCCGTCGTCGATGAGCCGACGAGCGATATCCAGAAGCGCCATCTTCGACTCCGCCGTGACAACTCCTCGCCCGAGTTCTCCCAGAATCATCCGATGGACCGTCGCCTGATCGGAAGATTCGGGCACGACCGTCGCAATCCCGTCCCGCGCCAGACGCTTCGAGTAGAACGATCCCGACATCGTCATCGTCGTCCCGAGGAGAGCAGGCCGACGGCATCCAAGCTCCAAGAGGCGATCGGCGACTACATCGAGAATCGAGATCATCGGCATCGAAACGGCGGCGGAAACCTCGTCGAAAATCCGATGGAAGGTGTTCGTCGCCATCAGACCGATCTCCGCGCCGGCGTCGCTCAGCGCACGGAGCCCCTCGATCGCCGCTTCCGCCAGCGCCCCCCAATCCCCCGCCTCCATCCAGTTCACGAACCGCTGGAACGACACGCTGTAGATGAGGATCTCGGGGTACCCGTAATCGCCAAATCGGCGCGTGAACTCCCGCGTCAGGTGGAGGTAGTAGTCGGCCGTCGACTCGGCCGTGGTCCCTCCGAGGATTCCAATCCGCTTCATCGGACGCACCGTCGCCGAGCCACCTACTGATGCGGCTCAACAACCTCGACGACCGCGGGGAGGTCGACGCCAAGTTCCCGGAGCTTGGCGACGGTCGGTACACCGTCCGCGGTCCATCCTCGACGCTTGTAGACCGCGTCGATCAGTTGCTCGTACTGGTCCTCTCGGAACGCCCTGAGCTTCTTCACCTTCTCCTCAGTCGAGAGCCCGGACGGATCGACGCCGACCTTCTCCTTGAGCTGCGCGTCGTACCGGTCGGCCCGCGACTCGTACTCCTCCGCGGTCACCGGGCCGGCCGAGCGATACGGAATGGCGTCGTGCTGGCGTGTTCCGAAGCCCATTCGCACGCCGAACACGCGCTGGAAGGTATAGACGCGCTCGGACTGGAGGATCAGGTCCTCCGGCTCGACCTTCACTCCAGTCACGGCGGTGAAGACCTGGCAGTAGTTGTCGACGTGCTCGGGGACCTTCGCCGGCTCCGCGGTCTGGGCGTTGTCGGCCGGTTCGACGTCGTTCCACGGCAGCTTGCAGTGCCCAACGAGGCCGAACCACGTCCGCCACATCGGGAAGTAGTGAAGGGCCTCGGCCTTGTCTTCGAACGTCGGAATCTGATTGTTCACCATGTCCATGAAGATCAGCCACGCCTCGTCGTGTTGTGCCCCCTTCAGGGCGAGTCCATAGCCTCCCTGCATCGCGAGCGATTCCTTGGTGACGTACTCCGAGTACTCGAGCCCCTTCGCCTCCATCCCAATGTCTTGGAGGAAGCCCGCGTCGGCGCCGTAGTCACGCGCGAACGTCTCCTTCATCCGCCGGATTCCCTGCCCGAACACCGCCCCGAACCCCTCGCCCCGCGCCATCTGGTGAAGCACTTCGAGCGCGGCGTCGCCGTTGCCGAATCGAAGCTCCAGACCGCCAGTCCTCTCGGCGTTCAGGATCCCGTTCTCGTAGCACTCCATCGCGAACGCGAGGCCGGTCGTGAAGGAGATCGTGTCGATCCCGTAGGTGTCGCAGTAGAAGTTCACTTCGAGGACGAAATCCGGGTCATGGACGCCGAGGTTCGAACACCCGGCCGCCGTCTCGTACTCCGGTCCGTCGACGAGAACCTTCTCCCCCGCGTACGGTCCGGTTCGAAGGAGGAAGTCGTCGACCGCGTGGGAACAGGACATCGTGCAGCCGAGCCAGCAGCCGTCGGGCATACTCTGTCCGAATCGCTCTCGCCAGATGTGCGACGCGATCTTCCCGGCCTCCGGATGCGACCCGAACTTGAAGTTGTGCGTCGGGAGGAGATCGTACTCGTCCATGATCTCGACCAAGTGCGCAGTCCCGACCCGCCGCATGTCGCACTGACTCGCGTCGAGATCGAGAATCTCCTTGGTGATTCGCTTTCCGACCTCGCGGAGCCGTTCGATGTCGGCCGGTCGATTCGCCTCCGCGTCGACCGGCGGGCTCTTCACCACGAGCGCCGCGATTCGCTTGTCGCGGAGAACCGTGCCCGTCCCGCCGCGCCCGGCCTGCTTGACGCGGACGGCCTCCCGCTTGAGATCGAAGAAGCTGAAGTTGAGACACCCCATCCGCGTATGCTCGGCACCGGAGCCAGTCGTCACCGTCGAGACGGCGGCGACGTCGCGCGGGGTCTCGGAGTCAGCGAACGTCTTCATCAGTCGAAGAGCGAGCACGTGGGTGTTGACGTCCTCCTCGGGACATGACAGGAGCTGGACGACGCCCTTCACCCCGTCGACGAAAACGACGACGTTCTCGGAGGCCTTCCCTTGAACTTCGATCGCGTCCCATCCGGCGAACTTCAGGTACGGTCCGAAGTACCCGCCGGCGTTCGAATCGATCACGTTTCCCGTCAGCGGTGACAGGCTGACGGCGATCGACTTGCCGGAGCCGGGATAGGTCGTCGTGCCGCCGACCGGGCCCGATGAGATGACGATCTCGTTGGCGGGATCGTCCCACGTTGTCGTCGGTTCGATCGCATTCCACAGGCGCCAGAGCCCGAACCCCCGGCCGCCGACGAAGATGTCCTTCATCTGCTGCGTGACCGGGCGCTCCTCCACCGCACCGGTACCGACGTTCACGTAGAGCGTCTTCCCGGTGTAGCCGCGCACGACTTCAGCCGGATCGTACGCTGTTTCCGCAATCACCCGATATCCCGCCGGTGTTGCCATCTGTTCCTCCTCGCGCGTTCACTCTCCGCCTTGGCCGCCGCCGGCCGCATCTCTTTGATGAAGTGTAGAGGACCGGAGCGATATCCTCAAACCCTTATCCTATCGAGGCTTCGGCCGCACAGGAGCGCGGGGCTGTTGCCTCCGTCCCTCTCCCTTTCTATCCTTTGCGGCGAGAGGGAGGAGCCGAATGGATCGAGAACGAATCGAGAAGGCTGTGAAGGAGATTCTCGCCGGAATCGGGACCGACCGGATCAACGAGGAGGTTGTGGAGAACACGCCACGTCGGGTCGCGGCGACGTTCGCCGAGTTCTTCGCACATATCGACCGAGACCCCGCCGACGTCCTCGAGGTCGTCTACCACGAGGCCTATGAGGAGATGATCGTGATGAAGCAGATCCCCTTTCACTCGATCTGCGAACACCATCTCCTCCCGTTCATGGGGACGGTCGACATCGTCTACGTTCCCCAGGATGGACGGATCGTCGGCGCGAGCAAGCTGGCGCGTGCCGTCGACATCGCCGCCTCCCGCCCCCACCTTCAAGAGCGTCTGACCCAGCAGATCGCCGACGCCGTCGTCGCCAAGCTCGATCCGCTGGGCGTCCTGGTCCGAATCAAGGCGACGCACCTGTGCATGACGCTTCGCGGGGTGAAGAAACCGGGATCGAAGATGGTCACCTCAGCGATTCGGGGAAGCTTCTACCAAAATCAGGCACAGAGAAGCGAAGCCCTCGCGCTGATCGCTTAGTGCAACGTCACCCACCGCGATTCGACTGCCACCCAGCCATGTCGAATCCTGAGCAACTCAGGTCGAAAGACGCCTGAGTTGCCGAGGCCCTTGCGCTGACCACCTAGCGCAGCGGCGCCCTGATCGCGTCAAGCGTTGCGTCATCGGCCGCGATTCGATGACCTCTTGGCGTCGTCGACGCGCGCGACTGAGGTGCCGACGCCTCAGTCGCCAATCCGCCAGGCGACAATGCGCGGATCGTCCGAATCGAGCTGCGGCGCCTCGATCCTCCGGCTTGACTCCTCCACTCGCACATTGAAGCTCACAGCGGAAGCTCCTTCGGTATCGCAGTAGCGCGCAGCGATCGAGAGAGCGAGACGAAGCTCCTCGTCGGTCGGCCCGCCCTCCACCAGCGTCGTCGGCCCCATCACGCCGATTGGCTCGGCGTGAATCCTCCCGCGTGCGAACCCGTCGAGCATCGCGTTCTCCCACTTGTTCCGCCCCACGATGACCTTCACACCCTCGGAGATGCGGAAGTGTCGACCGTGACGGAGGAGGCGGAACGCCTCCAGGTCGACCGCGTCCACCCCGTGGTGCTCGAACGCGTCGCGGAGTCTCGTTGCGTAGGCCTTCTCGATGAGGAGACAGCCGCCGGCCGGCTGCGGATAGTCGATGATCCCCAGCTCCTTCGCGAGTGCCATCTGTAACTCGCGCGAGCGACCCTGGATCGAGAGGAGGCTCTCTTTGCCGATCCAGCCCTCCGTGACCGGAAGCGTGTCGGGGAGCAGGTTCGCCGAGAGCGGCCGCACCAGGCGATCGCCGAGGCCGCTCTCCTCGGCGGCCTGCATCAGCGCCTGATAGTGCTGAGACTTCGGTCGTTGCCCGAGGACCTCACCCGTGACCACGAATTGGGCGTCCTCTTCCTCCATCACACGTTTGGCGACCTTCAGCATGAAGATGCGACAGTCAACGCACGGATTCATTCCCTGCCCGTAGCCATGTTTCGGCCGCCGGATCGTCTCGAGATGATCCTCGGAGACGTCCTCGACCCGAAGTGGAAACGAGAGACGCTCCGCCGCGGCACGGAGGCGCCCCAAGCCGGTCTCGTCGGCGCTGAACAGATGCCGAACGTGGAGGAGCGTCACGTCGGCGCCGGCCCGCTTCGTCACCTCCGCCGCGAGGAGGCTGTCCAGCCCCCCCGAGAACGCGGCAATCGCCTTGACGCTCTTCGTTTCGGAACGTACATTCGCCTGACCGGACTTCTTCATAACCCTTTCACACCCTCACTGGATGATCGGATGGAATGCAACCCAGATTCTTGCCAAGGAGGCCAGTAATGCGCAAGTCATTGCTCGTTTCAGTTCTCGTCGCCCTCTTCCTCGCCGCCGGAGGGGCGATCGCTTGGATCAGTCTGCCCGAAGGCGGGCTCGCCGTCGCGGCGACGACACTCGCACAGACGGGAGACCTCGATCAGGCGATCACCGATTCCGGCCAAGCGGCGATCAAGGCAGCGATCGCCAGCGCCGGACCGGCCGTCGTCCGCATCGACGTCGCCGGAACCGTCAGCGTCGTCAATCCACTCTCCGACTTCTTCGACGACCCGTTCTTCCAGCGCTTCTTCAACTTCGACAACGGCCCGCGGGAACGCGAGACCGAATCGGTCGGCTCCGGCGTCGTCTTCGAGCATGACGGTGAGAAGCTCGTGCTCACCAACGCGCACGTCGTCCGAGACGCCGACACGATCCAGCTGACGGATGTCCACGGGAACGTCTGGCCCGCGTCGATCGTCGGCATCGACGAGCTCCTCGACATCGCCGTCCTTCGTGTGGACGGCGACACAGGCGCGCTCTTCGCCGCAACGCTCGGCGATTCCGACACCGTCGAGATCGGCGATTGGGCGATCGCCATCGGGAATCCGCTCGGGCTCTCCTACACCGTCACCTTGGGGATCATCAGTGCGACCGATCGAGACATCGCCAAACCGAGCGGCGTCGGAACCTACACGGACCTGATCCAGACCGACGCAGCGATCAATCCAGGCAACAGCGGCGGCCCGCTCGTCAACGCGCGCGGTGAAGTCATCGGGATCAGCACCTTGATCGCGCGCGGCTCGTCGCTCGGCGTTTCGATTGAGGGAATCAACTTCGCGATCTCGATCAACGGCGTCGTCGAAGTCCTCGATCAGCTCATCGCCACCGGCTCGGTCACGCGCGGATGGCTCGGCGTGCAAGTCGCGGACGTGACGGCGGAGACCGCCGAGAGCTTCGAGATCGATCCCAATCTCGTCGGGGCACTGATCGTCCACGTCTTCGCCGGCGATCCGGCCGACGCGGCCGGAATCGAAGTCGGCGACGTCGTGGTGCGAATCGGAGACGCGGCGATCGAGGCCGCAGACGATCTCGTCCGCACGATCGCGATCCTCGGTGCCGGATCCGTCGTCGAGATCGAGCTGATTCGTGACGGCGAGACAATCGTCGTCGAAGCTGCTCTCGGCGAGCGACCGAGCGAAGACGTCCTCGCAACCTACGGGGGACAGACCCCGCCAGGCGGAATCGATGCTGAGGCGTTTGCCGGGATGACCGTCGGACCGATCACTCCGATCGTCGCCCAGCATCTGGGATTGAATTCGCCTGATGGCGTCGTCATAATGGACGTCGCCGCCGACAGCCGGGCAGCGCATGCGGGGGTGGCTGAGGGTGACGTGATTCTGGAAGTCGCCCACCGTCCGATCGAGTCGGTCGAGGACTGGAACGCGGTCGTCTCGGGACTTGATGACGACGATCAGCTGACTCTCACGATCCTGCGCGAAGGCCGGCTCGGCTTCATCACGATCTAGCGGCGGCAGCCGACGGCAGCAGCGACGCTGCGGTCGGGCATCGGAGAGTGGCGCAGCTTGGTCAGCGCGCAGCGTTCGGGACGCTGAGGCCGCCGGTTCGAATCCGGCCTCTCCGACACGCGGGAGTAGCTCAATGGTAGAGCCCTGGCCTTCCAAGCCAGTCATGCGGGTTCGATTCCCGTCTTCCGCTCATGGGCAACCCTCACGGGTTCCTTGCGAGTTCCCGAGGCAACCTCGGAAGCTCGTCCACCTGGGATGGCTGCCATTGACAACGCCAAACGTCCGACGCACACTGGCTGCGCGGCAATAGCCAAGAAGGAGTTTCGGGAACCGAAACTCCCTCTGTACTCAGTGGCCATCGAAGCCACTGGGGGCGAAGCACGGAGAAGAGGAGTTTGCGGAGCAAACTCCCTACGAACCTGAAGAACCGCGAAGGCTCTTCAGGCTCGCATGCGCCCGTAGCTCAGGGGACAGAGCAACGGCCTTCTAAGCCGTGGGCCGGAGGTTCGAATCCTCCCGGGCGTACCAGAAGGAACGTGGGGAGCGTGGCGCAGTCGGTTAGCGCACCAGGTTGTGGTCCTGGGGGTCGCGGGTTCGAATCCCGTCGCTCCTCCCACGCGGATGCTTCGCATCCGGGCAAGTTGCATCGTCCTCGGCAACTCGCATAGATGAGCTATCGCAGTTCATCCGCGGTAGCCTGAACTCGAAGCGAAGAACAGACGAGGAGTTTGCGGAGCAAACTCCCTACGAGCCTGAAGAACCGTTGAGGTTCTTCAGGCTCGCATGCGCCCGTAGCTCAACTGGATAGAGTACCGGTCTTCGGCACCGGGAGTTGGGGGTTCGAGTCCCTCCGGGCGTAGAAGAACCCCGCGGCATTCAGCCGTGGGGTTCTTCTACGTCTGGAGTGCGAGAGCTCCCCTCGGCGCGTAGCGCTCGCCAAGCCGTCCGCAGGACGGCCGGGGTTACGAGGCCCGTCTACGTTTGGCTGGAGACTCAAACCCCTGAGTTTGCAGCGACCCAAGCACGACGTTCGCAAAGCGAACTCGCAACGTGCTCGCAGAGCACGCACTCGCAAGCAATCCCTGACGTTGCCAGGTTCAGAGTCCCGTCATCCTTCCTATGATCTGGCCCCGCTTCCCCATGATACTCCGGCTGGCGACTCGCACTCCCTGAGCCTACAGACCCCACCACGAGTTTCACCTGTGAAGCTCGCAACGAACGCGAAGCGTTCGCACTCGCATAAGCTGCCCGTAGGGCATCCTGGGTCTCGAGTCCCCCGGCGTAGCCGGATCCACACTGCCCTGTTCGCGGGATGTTGCGGATAGACCTTCCGGAACGCCTTTGCCCCGAAGTGAACCGGCCATGGGGGGCTGGTCACCTGACCGGTGTGAATCGCTAGTACGAGATGTCGAAGAGCTGCTCCAGCTTGTCCAGCCTGTGCGTTGCGCGTACACGGCGCACGGTGCCTGTCAGCCCTCGAATCACGAGGCTTTCGGTCACGGCACCGCCTCCGAAGTAATCGACGCCCGGCAGCAGTTCGCCATCTGCGACGCCGGTGGCGGCGAACAGGACGTCGTCAGAGGACACGAGATCATCGAGACCAAGCGGGTCGTCGAGTTCGTACTCATCTGTCCAACTGAGGGACGGACGTAGAGGCCGCACACTCTGACATTGCAGGTCGCCGCCTAGGGCACGCAACGCGCAAGCAGCCAAGACGGCCTCGGGGCTGCCGCCGATACCGAGCAGGAGGTCGATGCCCGTCTCCTCCCAGCACGTCATCAGCGCGGCGGCGATGTCACACTCCTGGATGAGCCGGATCCGGGCGCCGCACGTACGCACGTCGCTGATCAGCTTGTTGTGCCGTGGCCGATCGAGGATGACCACCGTGAGGTCCCGAACCTCGCACTTCTTCGCTTGGGCGAGGTTTTCGAGGTTGGATGAGACAGGCGCCACGATGTCGAGCTTGCCCTTTGCGATCGGTCCGACAGCGAGCTTGTTCATGTAGACCGAGTTGCCGGGATCGAACATCGTCCCGCGCGGAGAGGCGGCGATGGCGGCGATGGTGTTCGTTCCTCCCTTGGCCAGCGCTCGCGTCCCGTCGACCGGATCGACGGCGACGTCCAGTTGCGGCGGATCCCCGGTGCCGACGGACTCGCCACAGTGGAGCATCGGAGCCCTGTCCTTTGCTCCTTCCCCGATGACAACCAGTCCATCGACGTGAACCGAGGCCAGCGCTCGCCGCATGGCGTCGACCGCCGCTTGATCCACTGCATGGGTGTCTCCTCGCCCCATCAGCCGCGCGGCGGAAAGCGCCGCTGCTTCCGTCACGCGAACGAGTTCAAGGGCCAAACCACGAGGAATCCTTATAGGCACTGTAGTCCTCCGTGAGGTCAGGCATGGTCCGGAAGTATACCCCGGCACTGCTGGCGGCGGAGTTCGCGCGCAGCCTGCACTGACTTGTCCCTCGAGGTCGTTCCACAGGCCGGAACACCCAGGGAATCGGCCACCAGGCAATCATCAGCGACTGTCGCCCCACGCACCCCATGGCCGCCGTCGCACGTTCCGTGGTGCTCTCTCGCCAGATGAAATCCACACGCGTGCCGGGCAGAATCTGTCGGAAGGAGGAGGGCCATGAAACGTTCAGTACTTGCAGTCTGTGCGATCGTGCTTGTGGGAATCCTCGTCGGCTGCGGAGGCGAGAACGGTGAGCCGCCGATCGCCCTGAATACGGTGTTCGAGGTCACCCAGAACGCCCGGATGGTCCAGGTCGGCGAAGACATGTCGGGAAACGCTGAATACCAGATGAAGGACTACCGCGAAATCGCGGGCGTCGTAGAGAATCCGTCCGACGCTGAGGCCTACGCAGTTCAAGTCGTCATCACCGTGAGTTCCGCGGCCGGAGACACGCTCCACGAAGAAACGATCGACGTCGGCAACGTCTCTGCGGGAGGCGAGCGGACATTCAAGTACCGCTGGTACACCACGGATGAGGTCACCCTCGATGCCGAGGCGGTTGCCAGCGAGCCACCGGCCGCCGATGACTGAACGTCCTCTCGGCTGCGTGTGAGGCGTCCAAGCTGCGCAACGCTCGGAGTGTCCCGTCTTCGCACCTTTGCGGCGAGGCCCCAATCGGCTATCGTCGAGTCAGCACTCAACATCTGCTCGGGAACGGAGAGAGCATGAAACGATTGATGGTCGCGCTGCTGGTGGTTGCCGGGCTTTCTTGGGGCCTTCTCGCCGACGACCACGGAGACTCCCCGCTCTCTGCGACACCGGTTTCGGTCGCCGAGAGCCTCACGTCGGCCTGCATCGAGCAGCCCGCTGATTTGGATTACTTCCTCTTCTCGGCCGTCGAAGGCCGGACCTATCGACTCCTCACGAGCCACTTGAGCAACGACATGGACACGGTCATGTACCTGTTCGGCACCGACGGTCAGACGATTCTCCTCGTCGACGATAACTCGAACGGGGAGACGGCGTCGCGGCTGCAGTGGACGTGCCCGGCGTCCGGCACGTACTTCGTCATGATCCGCCACGCCCTGGCGACCTCCGGAACGGGGTGCTACGAGTTCTCGCTCTCGACCCTCCTCGTGGACGATCACGGAAACGACCCGCTGAACGCGACGCCGCTGGCGTTGGACACGTCGGCGTCCGGTTTCATCGAGACGGCGGACGACGCCGACGTCTTCTTCTTCCCCGTCCGACGCGGCTTCGAGTACGCCATCCGTTTCTTCGAGGCGTCCCTCGCCTCGCCGCTGGCCTTCCGTCTTCTTGCGGAGAACGGAGGAGCCGAGCTGGCCACCTCGGAGAGCCTCGTCGACGGCGAACTCACGTGGACGGCAACCGGAGACGGGTCGTTGTTCGTCGCCGTCTACGGAGGGGCGGAAGGCGGAGGATACGAACTGTCGGTGAGTGAGACAGGCTATGTCGACGATTTCGGCAACGCGCCGGCGACCGCGCTCCTTCTGGAGACCGAAGGCGCGACGATCTTCGGCACCATCGACGTCGCCGGCGACCGCGACTGGTTCACGTTCGAGGCGCGCCAGGGAACCGAGTACCGGATTGATTTCGGCGCCGATGACGCATTCCGCCTCGCATTGGTGGCACCGGACGGCACGACGATCGTCCGTGAGGAGTCGGCGCTCGTCGCGGGGTCACTGGAACTCGAATGGACCTCGCCGGCGACCAAGACGTACTACGTGTCGGTAGAGATGCCCGACGGCATCGGTGCTTACTCGTTGACGCTCTCCTCGACGCTGCAACTGCAGCTTCTCGGCACGTTCAATCCGCAGGGCTACTCGCTCGACGTCGCCGTCCGCGGACGGACGGCCTATCTCGTCGTCGGGACGAAGGGCCTCCTCCTCGTCGATGTCAGCGATCCGACGCAGCCGCGAGAAATCGGCGCTCACAGCACGCGCGGCTACGCCCAGGCCGTCGCCGTCACCGGGGACTATGCCTACGTCGCCAACCGGGGCGAGGGGCTGACGATTCTCGACGTCTCCGACCCGACGAGACCCTTCGAGGCGGGCTCGATCGATACCCAAGGCTCGGCGCAGGACGTCGCGGTCGAAGGAAGAATTGCCTACGTCGCCGATCAGCGGGGCGGACTCCAGATCATCGACGTCTCACGCCCGGAGGATCCTCGCTTGCTCTCGACGTTCGACACGCGGGGACACGCCGAGGCGCTCGCCTTCCGAGACGGGATCGTGTTCGTCGCCGTCGGAGATGCCGGCCTCGAACTCGTGGACGTCTCCGACCCCTCGGCACCGTTCGCCGTCGGCTCGGTCGATCTCCGCGGCGACGCAAGCGACATCGTCGTCTCCGACGGTCTTGCCTACGTCGCGGCCGGCTTTCGCGGCATTCGGATTGTCGACGTCAGCGACCTGTCCACGCCAACCGAGGTGGGTTCGATCGGCACCGACGGCGAGGCTCGCGGGCTCGCGCTCGCGGGCGGACTCCTTTACGTCGCCGAGCGGACCGAAGGGATGTCCGTCTTCTCGATCGCCGACCCATTGAATGCCGAACCGGTCGCTCGGATCGATACGCCCGGCGAGGCGGTCCGCGTTGCGATCGCCGACAGCCACGCGTACATCGCCGACCGTGAGAAGGGAATGCAGATCGTTCAGCTCTTCCCCTAAAGATGAGGGGGAGCCGAGGCTCCCCCCCTTTCAGGTCGTTCCAGTCATCGCTAGCGAGGCTCGGTCAGACTCTCCGGTACGTTCTCGGAGGTGTCGGTCCCGTTCCCTTCAATGACGTTGTCGTAGCCGGCGACGAGAGACGCCAGGTCGGCGAAGATCCCGAACCCGAGGTTCGACGAGAAGGTGCTCCCGCGGACCGAGGCGATCGAGAGCTCCAGGCGAAGCCCGTCGACCGTGTTCGCGAGAACGGAAGAATCGACGAGCGACAGAACTGACTCGTCGAACAGGAAGATCCCGTGCCCGGCGTTCCCCGAGATCGTCGCCCCTCGTAACGAGGCCGCGGAGGCTCCGATCGACAGACCCGTCCCCGTGTTGTCGGCGATCGTCGCATCGATGACGAGGAGGGCCGACCGGTCGGACAGGCCGACACCGAGTCCTGCGTTCTCCCGAATCGACGTGCCGTTGAGTAACGCAGCGACCGACCGACTGAGCGAGAGACCGCCAAGGCTGTTGCCGATGACCGTCGTCCCGAGCGCCATGAACGCCGTCTGCGAGACGGCCTCAATCCCCCATCCTTCGTTGTCACGGATCGTGCTCCCGCTGAAAGAAGCAGGAGAGTTGTCGAGCAGAACGCCGGTCGCCGGATGCTCGGAAATGGTCGAATCGAGGACCGTGACCGTCGCGTCGGACGTGTTCACGGCAACGTCTCCATTGGCGTGAATCACGGCACCATTGGAAATCACGGCCGAACTCGTGACGAGATCGAGTGCGTAGGAGTCGTTCGCACTGAGGGTGCTCGCCGAGACGGTGATCTGCGAATCGACGGCGTAGACACCGACGCCCCGGTTGTCGGTCAGGACGCTCCCGCCGAGTTCGAGCGACGAGCGATCGAGTCGAATCCCGTCTGTCGGGTGACCGGAGATCGTGGTGTCGTCGAACGCGACGGTCGACAGGACCGCCAGCAGTCCGGAACCCCCGTTTCCTTGAATCTGGGCGCTTCGCACTTCGGCACGGGAGTCGGTGAGATCCATCGCCGCGCCACCCTGATCGACGATCGTCGTCCCGGAGACGGTGATCGTCCCACCAACCGCGACGACGGCGCGGGCGCGGTTCCCCTGAACGTCGCAGTCCTGGAGATCGATCGAACTCGAATCGAGCGAGATCGCGTCCCCCGGATGCTGCGTCACGGAACTCCCGACGAGGGTCACCCTCGACTGGAGACTCGCATCGACCGCCGACTCCCCGTTTTCGGAGATGAGACAGGTTGCCGCGGTCAACGAGGTCGCTGCGACGTGGAGCGCGTCTCCGCCATTACCGGAGATCGTGCAGCCCTGGAGCGTCCCCTTGGCGTTCGTCGCCAAGATCGCGTTGCCTCCGTTGTCGCTCAGCGTCGAGTCGTGCATCTTGGCCGAGCTGTCGGTCAGGACGATCGCGTCGCCCGAGTGATCGGAGACGACGCTTCCCTGAGACAGGTTGACGATCCCCTGCAGCGAGACGATGCCGTTCGTTCCGTTGCGAGCGACTTGAGTCCCGATGACGTCGAGCGCCGAGTCGACGATGCTCGCACCCCCGGCGTCGTTCGCCGAGAGGACCGACGCCGTCAGCTCGCACGTCGCGCCGTTGACACCCTCGATTCCCCAGCCACGGTTGCCGCTGACCTCGCTGTCGACCGCCTCTGCGTCGGTGCTGTCGAGGAGGATTCCGCTCCCCGGATGATCGGTCACCGTCGTCCCGTTCAGGAGGATCTTCCCGCCGACCGCCGCAACGCCGACGGTCCCGTTGTCGTGGATCTCCGACGCGACCGATTCGGCCGAACTGGATTGGAGGGCGATGCCCTCTTCGCCATTTCCGGCGATCGAGCAGGCCGTCAGCTTGACTTCGCTGTTCTCGACGGCCGTGATCCCCCGCCCGCGGTTCTCCTCGACCTGTGTCAGCTCGAGATCGGCCTTGCTGTTGGTCAATCGGAGACCGTCCTGCGGATGATCGAGGATCTCGGAATTCCCGATCTGCAGCGTCGTCTGCAGTGCCTCGATCCCATGGACGCCGTTCGCCTCGATCGTGCTCCCCTTGATCTCGGCGAACGTGTTGGAGAGAAGAAGCCCGGTCGCCGTGTTGCGCTCGATCGTGCTCCCATCGACGACCCGGAGGACGGAGTTGACGCCGCGAATCGCCTCGGTCGTGTTGCCGCTCACCGCGCTCGCTCTCACGTCTGCAGTCGAGTCGGTCAGCTGGAGTCCACCCTCGGGGTGTCCGGTGACGCTCGTAGCGATCAGCGTGACGCGAGACCGCGCCTTGGCAGAGACGCCGATCCCGACGTTGTCGGTGATCGATCCGCCCTCGAATCGAACCTGCGCGAAGTCGAGCCACATTCCGTCGTCGCCATTGTCGACGACCGTGCTGTCGAGGAAGTTGGCGCCGGACGACGTGGCGTGGAGACCGGACGCCCCGTTCGAGGAGACGTCCAATCGCGTCGCGTCAATCGATGCCTTCGTCAGCAGAAGGCCGTGCATCGCATTCCGCCGGAACGCCCCGCCGACGATGGCCGCGACCGAATTCGTCCCCACAAGCCCCGACCCGCCGCTGCGCTCGATGATCGTCTCTTCGAACCCGGCCGCGGCGTTGGCGAGAACGACCCCGTCCACCGGATGGTCGGCGACCGTGCATCGGATCAGCGATGCGGTGGAATCGGTCGCGTAGAGCCCTTCTTCGCCGTTGTCGAGAACCTCGCAGTCGGTCAGATCCGCGGTCGAATTGACCAGATCGATCCCCCGTTTCGTGCTCCCCGCCACCTTCGAAGTCGCCATGACGACGGTGGAGATCGTCGCCGCGATGCCGTGTCCGCCGCTGTCGAGAACCTCGCAGTCGAGGAAGTCCCCGGAGCTGTTCGCCAGCAAGACCCCATCGTCAGGATGGGTGCTGATCAGCGTCTCGGTCGCGGTGACGCTCGAGTTCGAGTGACCGTGGATCCCGTGGATTCCGTTCGCGCGGATCTCGGACCGCTGGATGTCGGCGAGCGCGTGTTCCAGCAGGATGCCGTTGTTGACATTCTCCGTCACCGTGCTGTCGGAGAGCGAGAGGCGTGACGCCAGTTCGTAGATCCCTTCCTGCCCGTTCCGCGAGATGTCGGTCGTCCCAACTTGAGCCGAGCTTCCCTCCATCCGCAGGCCGTGCAACGGTTGATCGAGAATCGACGACCCGGAGATCTTCGCTTCCGAATCGAACAGAAAGACGCCGTTCTCCCGGTTGGCGTGAACGTCGCTGTCAGTCATCTCGAGGAAACTCGCTTCCACCAGGACGCCGTTCGCCATGTTCTCGAGGATCCGTGAGCTTCCGCTGATGATGAGCGAAGCATCGTTCAGCGCGTGGGTGCCCTGCTCGCCGTTCTTCTCGATCGTGCTGCCGTCGACGGTGCCGACCGAATGGTCGAGCAGGAGACCGTTGCGCACGTTTGACGAGACGACCGACTGCTCGGCGATCGTGACGACGGACTCCGATCTCGCGTAGACGCCGTTGGCCCCGTTCCTCGTCACTTCGCTCGTCAGAATCTCGACGGTCGAAGCGTCGATGTCCACGCCCTCCTCCACGTTCTCCGCCAGGGTGCTCGCTGCGATCGTCCCTTCAGACGCGGTCGCCGCGCTCACGCCGTGTCGTCCGTTGTCGAGGACCTGGGAACCCTCGAGGGCTCCCACGGCCGATTCGATCCGCACGCCGTCAACCCCGTTGTCCGAGACGACGCAGCCCTGCTGGATGGTGCCCCGGCTCCCGGCGAAGAGATAGGCACCGTAGCGCACATTGCCGGCGATCGTCCCACCGGTGATCGTCAACGTCGACGCATCGGCCGTCGCCCCATCGACGCCGTTCGACGCGACGTCCGTGTTGGTGACGTCCGCCTCTGCACCAGCTTCCATGAGGAGCCCGGAGGCGTCATTCCCCGTTACGGACGAATTCGCCATCGAACCGCTTGTCCCCCCGAGGTAGAGCCCGTTCAGCGCGTTGTTGGACAGGACGGAGTCGGCGATAGCGATCGAGGAGCCGGTCACGACACGGATCCCGTCGCTACCCTGATCTGTCACCGTCGTTCCGGAAACGGTGACGTCGCTTCCCTCTTGGAGCAGGATCCCGACGCCCTCGTTGTCGATCACGGTGCTGCTTGAGACGCTCCCTGAGGACCGGATGTACCAGAGTGCCGCGTCCGGGTGACCGCTGATCCTGGCGTCCTCCACGTTGAGGATGGAGTCCTCCGCTTGGACGCCCACGCCAAAGTTGTCTTCAACCCGCGCGTTTCCCCGCAGCGTGAAGGTCGCGTCGGTGACGAGAACGCCGCCTTCAGCGTTCCCCGAGATCGTCGTGACGCCGACGGCGTCCGAAAACGTGACCGCGGCCTGCCCGTCGACGACGATCCCGAATCCCCCGTTGCCGGTGAAAGAGGACGCCCCGATCGAGGCAGCTCCCGAGTGCATTCGCAGTCCACCGGATCCGTTCCCGCTGACCGTCGAATTGACTACGTCGAGCCGCGCACCGCTTGTTCCGCTGAGCTCGATTCCCCACGTCCCGTTGTCGAGGACCTGGCACTCCTCAAGCGTGATCCCGCCCCCGCGGAAACCGGCCGCAACGTTCTCCTGGACCGTGCACCCGCGCAGGAT
>Ga0272444_10002621_pt1 | contig 16531 bp, 15 predicted proteins | sample SSMForm13_FD_201033 | JGI IMG/M metagenome (GOLD analysis project Ga0272444, IMG submission 201033) | Marine sediment archaeal communities from Little Sippewissett salt marsh, Falmouth, MA, United States - SSM-Form-13 | ecosystem: Environmental > Aquatic > Marine > Wetlands > Sediment ...
AGAATAGCCGCGTCATACAAGACGCCCCGGTGGCGCACCCCTCCAGCTGGCGTAGCTCAGTAGGTAGAGCAGCTGATTTGTAATCAGCAGGTCGCGGGTTCGATTCCTGTCGCCAGCTCCATATTTAAGTAGTAATAACAACGAGTTATGTATTTTTTTTCGTTGTTAAGCTTGGTGAATTTAAGGCGGTTCTACGCCGGTGCTACGTTGATCCCCGTGTAAAACAATACGGCGAACAACGTTATGCACAACACCATTCTCACCAGCGAACAAGCAAAACAGGCCCGCACACCTCCGGATTTCCCTCAAGGGAAGGTATCTCGCGCCCTGGATATCAACCGCGGCAACCTTTCTCAGTTCGAGAATTGCCGCCTCATCTGGGGCCGCACGACCCTCAAAATGCTGTGAGACTTCTACGAAGAGCAGGGTTTCGCATTCGATAGCAGCTCGTACATCGAGGCTGCCGGTGTCCACGAAAGGGCCTTCAAGCGCACAGAGCATGACGTATCGCACGCACCCAATATTCTGAATGGGTTCGTCATACCGCCCAAGGTAAGCAAGAGGCCCAGAAAGCGCTAACCGAGTACGCCGATAACAATAAGAAGCTTCTAGAGCTCTGTGCGAAGCTGCTCACACAACACTTCCTTTTCGGTATCGACGAGGAAGACCGGGACCAGAAAACCACTGAGGCCCTTTCGCTCATGGCGCGCAACTGCCGTCTACTAATAGAGGCGCTGTTGAGCCGCGACCCGCTGTCCGAATATCGAGATCCCCAGCAGAAGACTGTCGGCCGGCATGTCAACGAGCTGCTCAAAGTGCGCAAGAGCCCATAAGCAATTACCTCTTGAGGGCAAACGCGCTATTGCGCTGTTGTAGGTCCCGGCGAATCTACCCGGCAGCGTAACGCAAAGGAATTTGTAGGGGGCGTGCGCTGATTAGCGCGGAGTCATTTAAGTTTACGGTTGATTTTTTACTTTATGTGGTTCGGTGTACATGTCAGCGATATCAGCGGCCCTCAATTTGTATGCGGCCAATTTTTGTCGGATTGCCTCCTGATTACCAAGCTCATTATTGCTAGCCACTGACTTTATAAAATCACGGATAGAAGCGCAGAGCTGGTCCAGCTTCTCCCTTGTTACTATCTTAATGGTTGTCTTGGGAGATGCGGCGTACTCAAATATGATCGATGGGTGAACCATGATGGGAGTATACGTGCATGTGGCGTCATACTTTCCCTCAAACCAGTTGCATGATCCATTTAACTGATTGCAATAACTTTTACTTATTGTGGTCGCAACAGCCTCATTTTTGCACTCTATCACCAAGTATCTTAATTCGCCTATTTTCCACAATACATCTGGTCCTTTTTTATACTCTTGTTCGGGCCTTTGGCTTTCAAATCCGAGGTATCGTGCGATGTTCTTTAGTCCCTCCTCAAAACTGTTTGAGGTATCTTCTTTGAATTGTAACTCGTCAAGAATTCCATTTACTTCAATTATCAGCTTGTTTGGATCATTGTATTTCTCAATAAGGAAATTGCTGCAAGTGACAGCTTGATCAATAACTCCCCCCGCAATTTTATGATACTGAATGCCTGCGATTGGTTTCAAAACGCGCCTATTATCGCCTACGGCGGACATCTGCATTTTTTGCGCTTGCGGCTTGTCGTATAAATTCAAATATTCAGCAAATATTTGTTTCAAATAGCCTCTTTCCTTTTTATCGGTAATGGAGCCGAGTAGTTCATCGATAACTTCACCGGCTTTTACTGCATTGTTTTTTGAAGCAAAGTCATACGCTTTTCTGAGGGCAATAGTGACGGCATCTAAATTATTCTCTTCGGAGTATTTAAGGCTCGCCAAAACCCCTTTACTGGCCGCCACCCACTGCTCGTTCCTGCCTAGGCAGTATTTGATTGTTTCCGTAAGGTCGGAAATTGGCTTTCCTTTGATTTGCTCAGACACTTGCTCGGACAATTCTAATTGTGCTCTTGTTCCTGGAGAGAGCTTGCTTGCTGCGCCTTGCGAATAAAGCTTGCTTGTCAAATCTCTACCAATCAAAAATACGACGCAATAATCATCATTGGAGCGAACCCCCCGTCCCATGCCCTGTTCGATGCGTTGAACGATCTGGTTGGCTTGCCTATTGCTGCCCATTAAAATGCTTTGCTTTACTTTGTCAATCATCCGTCTTACATCTGGAAATCCATCTATAACAAGTAATCGGCAGGCATCGCCCGGCAAATCAATTCCGTCATACCTGTTAATTAATATGACTAAGCCTTTGTGCCCTTTTTTGAGCGCATCGACCCCTTCGTATAGATTTGTCTTATTAAGAATATGATCTGCACTATCGGCCCAGTAGTTAGCACGATTGACAGAGGGGACAATTACAACCACGTTGAAATATTGTGATACATATTTGCAATATGACTTTATCTCATCATCTGTCGTTGCTGTGTTAATAACTTGGGGAAGCAATATCATTCTATCCCCTATGTCGCCGGCAGAGTCGGGGACAATTGGCTTTTGAATGTATTTTTCCTCGATGCCAAAATGGCTTGATAAGATTGAATCATCAACCAAGGTGGCAGTCATGAATATTTTTCTATCGGCACCAACAATGCTTGGAATCATATGTATTGGGATAGAGTGTGGTGAAATCTCGATTCCTCTAGCGTTCACGACACAATGACTTAGCTTTGGGTCTTCTTTGACCAGCGGCCAGACAAACTTCAAAAAATCCTCGCCGCTATGCTTCACTAAAATTTTATTAATATCAGAAATATTATCTTGCCAAACCCAGTAAGGTATTTGCATGTAACTGGTGGGATCGCCGCCTTCTATTTCGATGGCTTTAGATTCACACTCGCCATGAAGGGAGGCCCTAATTACGGCGTACAGTTCCTCGTAGCAATCCGAGTCGCGTGGTATCTCTATAGTGAATTGATCTTCAACTGTATCTAAGCACGCATGTGCATCATCAATTATGACGCTAGATAATTTTATTTTCTCTCCTTCGTCGCCGACACCGAAAACAGATCTCCCGTTAACCAGCTTGTATATGTTGGCAACAAGAATTGACTTGCCTGACAGAAAGCGGGGCGAATTAGCATCATCTGTAACTTCAACGCCCAGCTCTTTTGCAGCGTCAATTACTTGCTTTACAAGGTACTTATCTGGGCAAATGTATATGGCAGGAGACTTCCCCTCATTTAGGCAGCTCTTTAATGTGAGTAGTCCAACTACTGTCTTTCCGCTCCCTGTATTCATTTTAAGAACTAGACTGCTTTCGTTTCGCCGGTCAAACCATTTGGCCCATACTTGCGACTGAACATCTCGTGGATATTGAAACTTGGTAGCATTCTTTAGCGGAAGTGCATTGAATATTTCTCTCGGTGGCAGCACCGTATCAGCCGCATTTCCTGTTCCAATATTCTTGAAATCAATCACAATTAAATTCCATCCGCGTTTGTCGTAAGAGGCTTGTTTGCCATTTTCTGAACGCAACTCAACGAAGTTGCCTTGGAAGAACGTGCCTACTCTATCGGCCTCTAATTGGCAGGGATTGCCGGGCAAGAGGAGTGTCAGTGGTTGAATGCGCACATGAGACTTCAAAGCATTTATCGAAACTGCCCAAGCAGTAGAGATCCCTGTACCCCTTGGGGGCGAACCACCTTAAGCGGGTGTCCAGCAACGTCACCTGACAGCCCCAAGAGCTTGTCGTCGAATGTGTGGAACTCGTCTGCTGAGTGGATAATTGCTGTTGCAAGGTGCGTGGCATCAGGTGTCTTTACGCTTCGCCCAAGTTTCTTGTAAAAGTCCCGGATCTCATGTGCCACCTCGCTAATTTTTCCTGTCACGTCCACTTGGTAGATGTTGCTGCGCTTGAAAATACCCTCGAAGATTTTGCGTGTCGACTCAGACAGGCTGCTATCGAGAACTTCGGCTCTAGTAAGAACAGACGTCAGCATTGCGGCTTCATTTCGGGATATCTGATTAACGACCGCTGCGAGGCCTTCCATCTCACCAGATGGTCGTTGTTCATCTTGAAGCCACGCTATGAAGATACACGCGTCCCAGTAATAGATGAACTTACTGTTGCGCATCCCTACTCGCCCTTACAAAGCTTACTGAATCCATGTCGCCCGTGAAGCGTGGAGCACGGCCCTTGAGATCCCATAGACTCGGCAACTGATCCTCTTCGGGGTAAATTTCCAGTTCTTCTACAGTGATTGCGTATGGGAAGGGGTCTAAGGCTTTGAAGTGCTGTGTGCCACGTACGATCACTTGACGACTCAACGCCTCTTTGACGACGGGGAAGAGGTCGTCGGAGAATCGACACTCTACTTTCGTTGGGCCGATTGCAGGATAAATCGAAAACCGACTTTTATTGTGGATGTTGACCGATTCGATCTGCCCTTTTATCGACCCCATGTAGAGGATGTCAGGACCTATGAGGTGGTCAATGGAGTGTTCAAGCCTGGTGGTTACCGATAGCTTTGTATCGCCCTGGAGGAACGTCATTTCGGAAAGGTTGCGCTTCAATGCTGAAGTTAGGCCTTTGTAGGATTCCAGTGTGCGCCGGTCAAAATCTTTTGGGATGCGGTTGTCGGTCAGGATAGACCTTAATCCGCCTAAGAACTTTGACACTACCATAGAGGCAACATCAGATGCCGGATCTGAAGAGACGGCCTCAATGGCGACTGTAGCCGGGCTTGAGTGAGAAAGGTCAGTGACTCTGTAGAAGACAGCGTGCTGACGCGACTGAGTGACAAGTTCCTCGGTGTGATTTAGCGCTGAATAGACTGCTTCCAATTGCTTTACGAACTCGGGTAGGCGGACGTGCTCCTCATCGGTTTCTGATCCTCGGAATCGTATCCGAAACTCGCGCTCTGACATGACTACCCCGCTTCCATCGTGGGTGATTGTTATTGGTTGCAGAATGCTCCTGGCCAATTACGGAGTCAAACATCCTCAGTGGTTTGCGCAACTGAGTCATTGACGATCCGGTGTTGGCGGCAAGGTGGCTTCCACCAAATCAACCATAACTCAGGAGAGCCCAATACGACCTTTCTCGGGCGGCCCGGGAAGGGGCCAATCCGCCTCAGAATTACCCTACCGCAAACTCCTCCCTTCTCTGACTCGCGGTGTAGTGAGCTGGTGCAAGCTTTATATTTTCAGACTACACACGACAAGGAGGTCGGACATGTTGGTCTTATCCCGGAAATACGGCGAGGAACTGATTCTGCGCTGTGGCGAACATGAAGCCAGAGTTTTAGTGAGGCCTTTCCACGGAGAGCAGGTGAAGTTGTGTGTCACGGCTCCGGCTGAGTTTGAGGTGCTCAGAGGCGAACTGAGCCCATCTGAGGCCGCGCCCCTAGATCAGTGATGCCATGCCGATAGGGCGCCGCCGGGAGGCGTGAGCGCGTGATTGTAGCCACTGAGGTAGCCTCCTTAAGGATGCCCTCCGGGTGTGCTCAGGCTCTTGCGTAGCCCCTACCGGCGCCCCATCGCCTTCGTCGGACAATAACGAAAAAGCCCTGGGGTTATTGGGGCACCGGGGCAATTCGATTGCTTTCAGTATGTTGGTCTTCTCAGCAGATATGGGCCTAGTGGGGCAGCCTGGGGCGCATTGCCCCGGCAATGCTCTGAGCGGGACAGGGTGGGGCGCTCACTCCAGCGCTAAGCGCCTGACGCATAGGTATCTGCCCCGATGCCCCGCCGGCCCCACCCGTGTAACGGTATTACCTGGGGCCATCCCCTTCTTCGAGAAGATTTGAACGCACGACATACAGCCGCATGCGCGAAAGACCTGGAACAGTTTGCTTGATTTTCTTGCGCCCAGGCTCGTTCGTGACAAGGAAGCCGCGGCGTTCTAATTCATCCAGTGCAAGGTCAGTGGAGAGCCCCTGGCAGGCTTCTGTAAACCCTTTGCCTGTGAAGAGGAATCGGCCCTGATAGCGGTCTTCATAACCCACTAGATCGCGGACAACCACATCCTCGTTGGACAAGGGACGGAAGCGGCCCGGGTGTCGAAGAATGAATTCCCGAATCGATTCCACAGCGCGAGCCCCTTCCGGCTTGTTGCTCTCGTCGGACAGCCACGCATCCCTCGCCGCCATGATTGCATATCGCACCTCTGCCTCAGGGAGCCTCAGTACCCCAAGATGCACCGCGAGCACCCCAGCAGTCGCCACGACAGCAAACCGCCGGATGACGCGCCGCTGGTGGCTTTCTAGCGACTTGCCAAGGCTTAGGTCATGCTCCCAAGCCGTGATTTCGGACTGAATTAGCTCGCGCAACCCCTGGCTGCTCGGATATCGGGCTAGTAAGGCCTCCAGGAAACACGGACCAGCGGTGCCGTAGAAATCGCTGCCCCCGGCTTTCAGGCGATTGGCGAAGGTATCCGGTGCCTCGCCGTGGCTGTCGATAATCACTCCCTGGGCGATGGGGATATCGGCCAGGCGTACGAGCTGCCCGGTTTTGGACTTACGCCCCGAATCCTCTTCGATCTTCTGGCGTACCGAGATTTCACCCGTTGATAGGCCAAACACCTTCCAGGTGCGCTGAGCTTGCAACGTGCTGTTCTTGTTCAGGCGGCTCTTGCCCTTTCCGCCGAACATGTCGTAAACCACCTTGCCAAAATCGCGAGCGTCACAGGTCCCCATCTCGTCTAGCGCGAGAAGGCCGTCGTTGTGGGCCGCTGCGGTGGCTTCCAGGGCGTTTCCCGTAGTGTTCCAGCGCCCAATATAGGAATCATCTGAGGCCGCTGGGTCAGCCCCTGAGCCCCACACGCTTGCCGCCACCTGGAGGGCCGTGGTTTTACCCTTGCTGCTGGCACCGTAGAGGTGAAAGCCCCCGCTATCGAGCCCAGCATCTTTTAGCAGCGGTCCTGCAAAGGCGGCGCATAGGCTGAAGGTCAATAGCGGATTACCGGCACAGGGTGCGACCACATGGGCATTCCATTGCGCCAGGCTGCCGCTACTGCGCAGGCCGCGGATGCTGGGGCTGTGCTCCTCTGGCTGGAAGACAACCGCCTCGCCATCAGAGGCTCCAATCGTGCGCTCAGGGAGCACATATAGCGATTCGCCGTTTGTGCCATCTAGCCACCCCAGCTGCGCGACGGAGCGCTGCCGGAATGGCGCCGGCAACTGGAAGCTGCCCAGGTACTCCAGGAGGTAGCGTTCTTTGCCAGGCACCACCTTGAGGCCCAGTGCCGCCAGATCGCCGGCCAGCGATGATCTAGCCTCGTGGAGCTTGCGCACCGAAAAGGCGGCGGACTGCTCACGGCCATCCTGGTCAATCCAATGGATCGCATATCCCCAGTCTCGGCCTTGGCTGGATCGCGTTAGGACTGCCACCCAGCAGGGGCCGCAAATGAACTCCGGCTCATCACGCTCCCTAAACACGCCATCGGCATTAATTGAATATCCGTTGGGCACATACGCCTGTATAGCCGCCCACGGCTTCGCCTCCAGGGTAGCGGGCTTGAGCATTGCCACTGTGTCATTACCACCCATACCGGCACCCTCCGTAGACGTGACGCGCAAGTTCTGCCGGCTCGACGTAGTAGATACGGCCTAGGCTATTCAAGGGGACTTCGGGATGGTTGCATTCTGCCGCGCTACGGACTGCGTCCTGGTGGCTTGCGACCCGGGCCCGCTTTCCAGCACAAATGCTGCTTGAGCGGTTGTTGTTTTTATTCATCGATTTCTCTCTCACGCGTATTTCTAGTTGTTGTTTTGTACGCGCGGCAGTCATGCCGCCACCGTGAGGCCCATCGTGCGCTCCTTAAGAAAGCCAGCGACGGCCGCCTCGGGATAGCGCACCAACCGCCCCACCTTCACGTAGGGGAGGTTGTAGCGCTGCTCGCAGCGCCATACAGCCAAGGTCTGGGCGGTGACGCCCAGCAGCTCGGCAACTTCATCAGGGGTAAGTAATTTTGAAACAGTCATGCTTAACGCTCCTTGGTGAACCACCGGCGTATTCCAGTGGTGAGCGTTAAGGTAGAGAGATGTTGAACAGTGCTGTGCGGACTAAACTTTTAGTGTGTACACACTAAAACGGGCTACGGTTTGAACACGGTGTGCCGGTGGAATGAAAGGTAGTCCCGCTGCTCTTCGTTAAACGGTCCAGTACGGAAAGTTTCGCTCAGTGGAACACCAAGCGCGACCAGTTGGTCCGTCTCAATCAGGCTGGATGCAAGCAGCTTTCCATCGCTTTCAAACGAGATGAATCCTTGATCGAACAAATGATCGATGTTGGGCGAAAGCAGCAGCCCATTATTGCCATCAAGGCGCTCGTGGTTGGTGTCGCAAAGCCGCCACGGCTTTATGTGGCTAGCCCTTAGCAGGCGCTTGTCCGTCACCCCCGTTACGCGGCACGCCTGCTCGATCAATTCCAAATTCCGGCGGTATTTTCCCTGTCCCTTGCGGGCGTTGATGATCGTTTGTCGTTCCGTCACATCGATGGTTGTGTCTTGTTCGATACGCTTTTCGATGTCGTCCTCAAGCGCTGCGATAGCCTCATCGTCCGCAGAGACGGACGAGCCAGCATTCGCAATGAACGCCTGGTCCTTCGCGCTGAGCTTCGAAACAAGCACAGCGGCCATATCTTCTTTCACGTTCGCCAAATAGACGCTTTGCAGGCCGCTGCCCGTTTGCGCATTCAGCGGCGAGTATTTTGGAGGGAGTGTCGGGCGCAGTTCATCGATGTATTGCTTGGGGCGAACCGGGCGACCAAGCTTGTGCCAGCTAACCGAGACCAGCCAGCCTTCGGCGCTCCAATAGCTGCCAGACTCACCGAATTCCTGGGGCTTTGGTGCGGACTGAGCCGGCGCTTGCACAATGCCCACGTCCGAAATGTGCTGCTGCCTGAAGGAGAACACCACGTCACCAGGTTGGGCTAAGGTCATGTTCTCGTAGAACTGGTTATAGGCGCCGTTGGCATTTCTCTTCGGAGACCACATATAGCCGCCGCCGATTTCCTGCTCGTACGTCTGGTTCTGATTAACCCACCAAAACGCCATCGCCTAAATCTCCCTGCTTAAGAGTTGTTGCACAATCGGTATATCTGCGGGTGCCCAGGTCAGCGACTCCAGGTCGGTCAGTGCAAACCAACCCGCGTCCGCATGTTCTCGCAGCTCAAATCCGTCGCTCAGCACATCACACAGCACCGGGTGCAACTCTATATGGAAATCACCATAGTCGTGGAAGACGTGCGGCAGGGTTTGCCGCGGGACGACGTGCATGGCCAGTTCCTCATCGATCTCCCGTGTGATGCAGTCGAACAGCGATTCGCCTTCCTCCAGCTTGCCGCCGGGGAATTCCCAATGCCCTGCTAGGGACCGGCCTTCACCTCTGAGGGCGGCAAACACCTTGTTGTCTCGCCGGATAATGGCGCATGTCACGCGGAGCGTTTTCACTCCTCAGGGCCGCCCGTACCGTCCAGCACTCGCAGGCTGTCATTGATGATTGCCGTCATCTTGCGGTGAGACAGCATGTCGCTTTCGTCCTCCCACCAAAGGGGCGATTTCTGCTCAATCATCCGTACGATCCCGGCGCCTGAGATGCGGCCGTCTTTGCTGCGGCACTCCTCCGGGTAGTGCACCACCAGCGCAAGCGCCGCCTTAAGCACCTGCTCCCGGGCCGAGGCGAAGCGCTCCACATTGCCGTGTGCGGGGCTTGCCGGCTTCTGCTCGCCTGCTTTTCTTGGCGGGCGCTGGAAAACCACGCCTTCCCACCAGGCTAGCGCCGCTTGAAAATCGGGGTGCTCTATCAGGCGTTCACTCGTTGTGACGGTTGCCCCTTTGGCCTTGAGGTCCGTAGAGCGCCCGCCAATGAAGGCATCCGATAGGTAGTCCACACACACGACGACACGCTTTTCGGGCAGTGCGGCCCGTTTAGCGAGTGCCTTTAGGGTGACGGTTTGGTTGGGGGATTCCCTATAGCTGTCGCGCAGCACATCGTAAACATGCCCGATATCCTTTAGCAGGCCTTGCGCCTCGTTCCCCCCTATAGCTCCTAGCGCAGCCAGCGGCACCCTATAGGTATCTTTCTGGTGGTCGCGCTGGAGGTGCTGGCGTTCTTCGAGGTCATTTAACAGCGCGAGTTCTGGCGCATGGTCAGCCCTATAGCGTGTAGCCCCTATAGCTCGCTCACCCGGTGGAATCTGTTCGAACAATGCCCGAAGCAACCCTATAGCTTTGTCAGATAGCTCCATCACTTACGGCCTCTTTTATTTTTGTTGGCAGTTTAACAATGTCAGCACCCTTTACTTTGCCTGCCTTGAGCAGAAAGTCTGTCACCGCCTGCATGGGCTTACGTAAACGTTCAACGTCGGTCCCGATGTAGCCGGCCGTCACGTCCTGGCTCATCTTGTGGTTAACCAGGCGTTTAACGGCATAAGCGGAAATGTCTAACCGTTCAGCATGGGTGATAAACGTGCGGCGTAGGTCGTGAAACGTAAAGGGCACCTCAGCCGCTTCGCTGATAGCGGCCGCATGCTTGCGCGGCTCTTTGAGGTGCATGTCGCCCACTTCACTGGGAAACACCCAATCGCCCTCAACCAGCGCGCGCCGGGCCGTTAGGAGGTCGTGCAGGTAATCCGATAGCGGTAGCGTGTGGTCTTCGCCGTTCTTGGTGTCGCGCACCCTAAAGGTCTTGTTCGCCAGGTCTACGTCCGCCCAGGTTAGCGAGGCGGCCTCGGAGCGGCGCAGGCCGGTAAAGATCAGCAGCAGCAGGAAGTCCGCCACCGTCACAGCGGTGGCGTTATCGGTCTTTTGCTTGTGGGCGAGAACCGCTTTAAACCAGGCCGGCAGCTCGGCCTCAGTGATAAACCGATCGCGGCGTTTTTGTTTAAACCAGGACCGGGTAGCCGAAATCCGCCCTATAGGGTTGGCGGGTAACTGGCTGTTGCCGTCGTCATCTTCGTATTGGGCAGCGGCAAAGTTATAGACGGAGCGCAGCACGCGCATCACCAGGTTGGCGTAGGCCTCGCCATTCTCCTTGCCTAGGCGCTGGTGACGCTTGGCCACCATGTCCTTGGTTAGCCCTCTCAGCTCCTTCGGCTTCCAATCCTTTAGGGCGGTCTCCATCACGCGGCGGTAGTCGTAGACGGTTTTGTCCTTGAGCTTGCGCACCCGGATGAATTCCTCGAAGGCCGCGTCCAGGGTCACGGTCTCGGCCCGTTCCCGGCGCTTGCGCCCTATAGGGTCGCCACCGGCGGCGATTTCCCCCACCACCTGTTCGGCCTGGCTGCGGGCCTGCTGTGGGGTCATGTCGGGGTAGCGGCCCAGTTTGACCCGCTTTGGCTTGCCGTTGATTCGGCGGTAGACGTAGAAGGTCTTCACGCCGTTGGCGGTCACCTGGAGCTGAAGCCCCGGGACCTTGGTATCGCTGTAGTAGTCGCGCTTATCGCCATCCGTCGGCGCTATGGCCTCGATGGTTGTTTTCGTGAAATTGAGCTTGCTTGCCACGTCCTGGCCCCCGTTATTTTTCGGATCAATAGGTCTGCCGGTGCTACGCCGGTGCTACGTTATAGGGGAATTCGGCGGAATTTCCGTGTAGCACCAGGAAGGCCAGCATAAGCGCAAGATGTTGTTTTGTGAACGCTTATGAAGGGTCGTGAATCAGTGGGTATGAGGGCTGTTGTTAATTTGTAATCAGCAGGTCGCGGGTTCGATTCCTGTCGCCAGCTCCATATTTTTCAATGCCTTACAAGAATCCCGCTTCGGCGGGATTTTTCATGTAGACGCCATGTAGACGCTGTGCGGGCGATGATTGCGGCCGGCCTGCGTAGTCGTCCCCAATCTGGCCAAACGGACCTAGGCTTCTATTCAGTCCGGCCTTTGGAGTAATTGAACAGATGAACCAAGCCTCGTGTGGCTGTTTCCGGCCAGGAGCAGACGACGGGGTATGCCCTAGGGAGGCTAAAACGTGGTCTGCCCCCTAACAACCCAGCCCAGCGACACTCTGGTGCTCATCACCACCAACAGCTTTGTCACCGTCCCCGGCCACGCAGTGTTTCTGTATCGATCATCTTGTCGCCAGCGAGCCACAGCAGGTCGACGACGGATAGACCAGCTTCTACCCAATGAGAGCGATCATCCACTCAGATACAGTGATGGCAACGCCAACGACCGATGCCCCCGTAAATCAGGCCATCATTGACGGAAGCCGGCAGGGATAGGGATACTGACCGCGCGATAAGGGCTGAGCCTGCAACTTAAGATGGGTCGCATAACAAGAACTGACTGAGAAAAAAATGGATCACGAATTGCTGCAACAGTTCAAGGCTTGGAAAGCCAGCACGGACAGCCCAAAATCCGACTTTATCGAACACCTTAAATCCAAGGCGCCGTGGGTATTCGCCCACCATCCAGCGCATGCCTGCTTTCGCGAGCATGTGTGGAAGATCAATGGCCTATATATCTGCAAAGGCTGCCTGGTCACCTCGGCCGGCTTCGCGGCGGGTGCACTGCTGTATCCCCTGACCCACTGGCTGCAATGGTGGCCCGAAGAAGTCCTGGGCGTGATCTTTGTCGCCATGCTGCTGCCCACGGTCCTCGCATCGGTCTTTCGCTGGCCACGGCCGATCCGGCACGTGGCCCGCTTCCTGTTGGGCCTGCTCATGGCCTCGGCATTGATCTTGGTGTTTGTCACAGAACGCTGGGAAGTGCGGGGGGTGATCTTTTTGACGTTCATCGTATTCCAAGGTGCGCTCAGCAAGAAGCGTCTCAGGCAGAACGATGAACACTTGGCGCGCTGCTCTTAGCGCATGTATCCATAAAGCTGGGGAGAGCTTTGGCGATGAACGTTAAAAATCTGTTGACCTCGATTCTACTGCTGCCCTTCGTCGGGCTAGCCGCCTTATTGACCGGGTGCGGAGGTTCCGGATCAACCAAGCCGTCAGAAGTCGATCTGATCGCCACCGGGTATTCTCAAACGACCCGCATCACCTCCTCCGGCACCACGGTGACGACGACCGACGAATTGGGCGGGCTTTACTACCCTGCCATCGAACTCACGGTGCGTTCCGACGATACGATTCGCAAGCTGTCGATGGGCGGAAAGCTCGGCGATGTGAGCTGGGACGAGAACGCGGGGGACGTGATCGACGAATCCAGCTTTCTGATCTACGCATACAACCCGTCGGAAACCCGATTCGGATTTCTTGTCGATGGCGGTGACCCGAGTCTCGCATGGGATTACCAGACCTACGGGGTCTGGGTAGACGGCTTCGGTGAGGCGGCCGGTAACTTTGGTGCCATCACCGTGGGCGATTTCACCCCGGGGAGCGATGTGCCGACGTCCGCATCCGGAAACTTCGTCGGCCTCAGCAACGGTGTGTACGTGGATGCGTCCGGGCAGATGTATATCGCGACCAGCGCGGTCAGCCTGGACGCCGATTTCACAACGCGCTCCATCGCATTTGCCACCTCCGGCACCCAGAAGGTCGAAGTCTCTCCGGCGGCGACCCAGACCACCGCTGCCAACCTGGACATGTCCGGGACCCTGACCTACTCCGCTGGCACTTCAAACTTCAGCGGAAGCGTGACCACCTCGACGCTGAGCGGCGGCGCACAAGGCCACTTCTATGGGCCCAGCGCGGAAGAGGCTGGCGGCGCCTTCACCTTGACCGGGACCGGGGTGGAATCCTATACAGGCGCGTTCGGCGCAAAGCGCTAACGGGTGAATTCATGTGGCTCGAACCGCACCCCTTGGCTGGCCAAGGGGTGCGGACTTGTTCTGCTCGTACTCGCACCCTGGGCGTGGTCTGCTGAAACACCCACACTCGACCCTAAGCAGGCGTTGTTCGAGGTCGGGGTCCGCGCGCTGATGCGCCAGGACCTGGCAACGGCGATCGCGGCCTTCGAGCGCCTCAGCCGGCTGACACCGAGCAACCGCGTCAAGCTGGAGCTGGCGCGGGCCTACTTTCTTGACCGGCGATACGGCGAGGCTCGGCGGCTGTTTAAGCTTGTGCTCGCCGACCCTGCCGTGCCCTGGGCCGTCCGCGAGAACATCAAGCGCTTTCTCGACAAGATCGACGAAGCGATGGGGTCGGTAAAGTTGTCCATCGCCCTGGTGTCTGATTCCAACCCCACCAATGTCACGTCCAATCGCGAGATCGACATCGCCGGGGTCACCGTGATTTTGGAACCGTCCAAGCACAACCGCACAGTGTACGGGCTGGAATACGGGGTCAAAGCGACCAAGTCCTTCACCGATGATGCAAGCGCGATCGGGTACGCGACCGTTGATTTTCGCGACTTGGAACAAAGTGAACTCGACAAGTGGACGGCCGATGCCGGGGTGATGTTTGCCCCGCGCGGCTATCGCAAGTGGCAAGCGAAGCTCGGTGCGGAGGCATCGACGCTGGGCGGCAACCTGCTATACCGTGTCCCTTATGTCTCCGCGACTTATTTCCCCGACCCGGTAAACCTGTTCAGGTTTTCCACCGAGGCGCGCCTGGGATATCTCGACGTCCCGGACTTCGACTACCTGGATGCACATACCCAATCGGTCAGAATCAATGTGCTGCGCAATCTGAGCACCCGGGGCCAGTTGTCCGGCAACCTGCGCGTGGACAACGCCATCACGGACGAGAAGGCGTACAGCTATGGTGCCCTGGCTGGAGAGCTGACCCTAGCTCAACCACTGTCGCGTCACTGGCACGTGCAACTATCGGGTGGAGCGCGGACGAAGCACTATCGGGACACCGACCCAATCTTTCTGGAACGGCGACGTGACCTGACCACCACCGTGAGTGCGTCATTCGTCAACCGCAACTGGTCTTGGGAGGGGCTCACACCGGAGATCGGACTCTCCTACGAGCGCAACCAGTCCAACGTCGCCTACTTCGAATACGACAAGGTCCAGCTAATCTTCCGCCTGGCGAATTGACGGCCTCCCACGCGCTGGCAAACGCAATAGCACGCCTTAGATCTTCTCGAACGCAAGCTCGCCCGCCATCACATCCACGCGGATGATGCACCCGCCACGAAATCGTCCGCCAGGATGCGCTTGGCCAGCGGGTTCTCCAGCTGCTGCCGGATGCCCCGATTGAGTGGCCATGCACCGTAGATCGGATAGCGTAATAGGGGACAGACCACGTTTTTCGCCTACGGCCTCGTCGATGTGGCCGTCCGCTTCGGCTCGATAGCCGAAGTATCTGCATAGAAACCTGACAGTCCGCTCAGGGTCGAAAGCGGAAGATTCGCTAATCTGTGCGCGCCACTGAGTGATCCGGAGAGACAAGAGTTATGGCTGGCGTACAGTTATTGACAGAACTCCAAGGCTGCGGGCTGGCGCCCTTCGCTAAAAGCCCACGGGACCATTCCCAGGCGTAAGCGGACGCCTGGGCATGTGCGGGAACGGGGGCGGAGCTGCCTTCCCGGGCAACCTCAGGGCCGTATGGGGTTCGCCGTACGCCTTCCACCGTGGCAACTGTGCCGCAGGCCTCGACGGTCCGCCGGCGGGTTTTCCATTGGTGCCAGCGCGTCATGTGATACGTGCCGTAGACCTGTACCCCGAAAATCCGTCCCCCGGCCTCTTCCCCGTAGCGGTTCTGTGGGAGCTCGCCGGTGTCATGGTTGATCTCTTGCCAGTAAGCGGGCCGGATGGGCTGCTCTTTGCGCGGCGCCGTGGGGCCGCCCATTACTTGTACATATTTGAACCAGTCGCCTGTGTCCGCTGCGATGCGGGCATCTTCTAGGGTGCCGGTCTCTTCGTCGTGCATGCGGCGCAGTTCGCGCCATACGGTCACGGACGGGCCGCCCAACTGCTGGAACTGCCGGATGCCCCAGCAGGCCGCCCAGGCGTCTACGCGCTCCGCTGCCTCTATAGCTTCTGTGCCATACAGATCGGACCCTATAGCGTGCCCGTCGATGTTCTTGGCGATGTACTTTGCGATGTAGCCAGCAGCGGTGCCCTTTGCTTTGTCGATCGCTTTAAAGGTGACGCGTCGCTTATAAGCGCCCGGCTCGTTGCCGTCTGCTTTAAGCGCGTAGTGCTTAAAGGTTTCTCGGATGAGTTCTCGCGCCTCGGCGGGAAAGAACACCAGGAAGTGCCAGTGTGGGCAGCCGTCGTGGTGAGGCTCCGCCACACGGAAGCCGTAAAGCTTAATGCCGTGACGGTCGAGCTTGGCGCGGATGCGAGCCCACACTTGGCCTAAGTATTTTTGGGCCTCAGCGGGCGTGGTGCCGTCAAACTTGGGATTCTCTATGGCTCGGCCTGTCCTCTTGCAGATCGTGGCTTTGTGCATCCTGCTGGGGCAGGTGATGGTTATGAACTCCCCAGCATGGCCAATGTGGTCCGCGCATTCCTCAAAGCCCGCGATGCGCATCATCAGCTCGCCACGCCGGATGGCCGGGTTGCTGACGCTGAGCTCGGCCAGCTCGGTGAGTGTGTACTCTTGCCCGAGCTCGTTTACGGCCATTACCTCGTCCAGCATGCGCCGGTTTCGTGTCTTCTGGCCCCGGCGGCGGTATAGGGTTTCGTCTGAGCTATAGATGCCCGCGCCCTTGTGGA
>Ga0272444_10002622_pt1 | contig 16528 bp, 10 predicted proteins | sample SSMForm13_FD_201033 | JGI IMG/M metagenome (GOLD analysis project Ga0272444, IMG submission 201033) | Marine sediment archaeal communities from Little Sippewissett salt marsh, Falmouth, MA, United States - SSM-Form-13 | ecosystem: Environmental > Aquatic > Marine > Wetlands > Sediment ...
GATCTCAGGACAGCTTTTGCCGCTGTGGCCGAACCGGTCGTGGCGAAATCGCGCTGACCGGCTCCGGTCGGTCAGTGAAGGTCGTGCTCGGCCAGGGTCATGATGTCGCCGACGAGGATCGGCTCAACGGCATAAAACCCCTGGCCGTACTTGCATCGTGCCTGCATGCCGAACGAGCGGGCCATGGTGGTCAGGTGCTCGATGTAATCCCTTGACTTCTCCGGATTCAAAAACTGCGAGCGGTGGGCCGAGAGGGCTTCGATCCATCGGTCGAAATGCGGTGTTATATCCACCACGAAATTAGGATATACCTGCGGCGGCAGGAAATAATTGAAGATCCTCGTAACAAGATGAGGCTCGCCCGGTAGATCGGCCTTCTTAAGCGCCGCCAGGTTGACGGCGTTGATGCTGATAATCCCCGAGGCCACGTGGTCGGGATGTGACTGTCGGCGGCCGTGCCCCACGTGAGGGTACGGCGCCAGGACAATACGCGGCCGGGCTCTGCGGATTATCCGGGCTACCTCCAGGCGCTTGTCGTAGCTGTCCTCCAGGCGCGTATCCCCCCAGTCGAAGGTGCCGAGGATGTCCGCCCCCAGAATAGCGGCTGCTTCTTCGATCTCCCCGGCGCGGATTTCAGGCGTGCCGCCGGTTCCCATTTCGCCCCGGGTCAGTATAACCAGACCGCACTTGTAGCCGCGTTTCTTCAGGTCGATCAGGACACCGCCGGTCCCGACCTCGACATCGTCGGGATGCGCACCGATCGAAATCAGATCGTACTGTTGATCTTCGTTCATAACTGCTCTCAGGCCTTTACTAAGACTAAAAAAAAGCCCGGAGGCGAAAGTTCCTCCGGGCTGGAAATAATCGATCCGGATCAATCTCCAAAGCTGTCCGAATGGAACTTGAGCATCTTCCGAAGCAGGTCGTAGAGGTACTCGTCGGACTCGATGGGTCCATCGAAGCTGGTATAGTCGTATCGTTCTACCGGGTATCCTTGAGCGCGCATAAAGCTGATCCAGGACTGCGTCATCTCGTAGTAATTCCAGCGGGCGCCGGGGTTACTGGCCACCCAGATATTTGCCCCCTGCAGAGGCTGGCCGCCGACCCGTTCGTGCAGGCTGTCGAGGTTGTTATGCATCCACTGCGACCAGGCCCAGTGAGCCGGGTTGGCCGGGTTGCCGTCGATATAGGCCTGAGCCAGGCTGTCAAACGGCAGGTGGAAATCGAAATCCTCGTCCTGGTTGATATCCTGGAGGACATCGGGGATGAAGGTGCTCGAATCGCCGCCACCCGGGAGGGAAGAGTCGGCGATCTTGTAGCGATTGCCAATGCCCCAGGTCGAACCGCCGGTTCTCGGGAACTCCACCAGCGTGTCGTTGGGGGAGAAAGCCAGGGAACCACCTATGAACATGCGCGACAGCGGCATGGTCTTGGAACTGTCGAAATCGGCGTGAAAACTGAACGGAGCGCCGGGGCCGTAGCGAAGAGCGTGGTAGGCTTCCTGCTCGGCGATAACGTCATCAAACAGATCCTGCAGACCGCTGCTGCCGGTGGGACCGTCAAAATCCAGCGGACCGTCGGCCACCGTTACCGATGAGAACGCTCCGGGGTTGAGCATGGCCGCCCGGAAAGCGCCGTAGGCGCCCTGCCCGATACCGCCGATACCCCGCTTGGACTGCTGTTCGATAGTGCCGGGGAAGATCTCGTGGATATGGTCAATCAGTTCAGAGCCGATAATCCGGTCGTAGTCGCCGCACGGCGAGGCGCTGTCGTAGGAATGCGGGCTGGAGTAGAAATAACCGCCGAACAGCGGGTTGTTCCCCACGCAGTAGATGTACATGGGCTGAATCTCACCGGAGGCCATCATCTCTTTGGCCACCTGCTCCAGGCCGGCCTTGAAATAGTGGAAATGGTCGCCGCCCTCGGGAGCCAGAAGGATCAGGGTCGGGGCCGGCGAAGCGTCATCGGTCCGGGCTTCCGGAAGGAAAGCCGCGCCGAGGAGAAGCCCCTCGGGATTGCGCAGTTGCAGTTTCAACTGCGGCGTGATGGCGTGCTGAGCCTCCGGCCAGACGCCGGTACTGTCGATATAAATCTGATCGATGCCCTCGGCCGTCAGGTTTGTCCCGCGATCGCTGCAGCCAAACAGAAGAATCAGCGAGGCTCCCAGAATAAGTGTCAACGTTAGAATATATCTTGGCATTTTCTATATCTCCTAGAACCGGTAACCAATCGACAGTATTGTTTCATAGGTACTGGCCTTGTAGACGCCGGGGAAATTGTCGAACTTGTCGTCTTCGTTCACGTCAGTCAGGCCTCTGAGGTCGAGATCGGGATAGTCGATGTAGCTGAAAGCCAGCCCGACGTCCCACTGGTTGATGTGAAGCATCCCACCCAGGTTGAAACCGAGCTTGTCGCCGGTGTCCACGAAATGCGGTGTGACCTCGGGGGAACCGTCGGAAGGCGACTGGTCGAAAGAACCTCCGGCCAGCAGCGTCAGAACGTCGTTATAATCGTACTTGATTCCGAGCGCTGCCTTGATCGTGTTGTCCCAGTCGACCGGGTTGCTGAGGTCGGCGGTGAAGAAATCCATCTCGGCGCGGTGGTCATCGTCCGCATTTTCATCGTTCTTGAAACCGCTGAAATTGCTGTAAGTGAACTCGAATCCCTCGTACTGCGACCACAGCGTATATTCGGCATCGACCGACACCAGGAGTTTGTCCGTGACCTGATAGGCCAGACCGACGGCCGCCGACGGGGGCAGTTTCAACTTGGCTTCGAATTCAGAGGTCAGGCCGAACACGCCACCCTCGACAAAGATGCGGTCGATGGCGGTGATGTTGGCGTCGCGCGCGAGTTCCGTGCTCAGCGGCAGGTAGTACGAGAAGTATGCTTCCCCCTTGATTGTGATCTCGGAGGGATAGTAAGCCGTGAAAGCCACATTGAACTTGTCGTTAACCTTGTAAAGCAGTCCGCCGCGAAGACCAAAACCCCAGCCCTTACCTTCGTTCTTCGAAAGCTCGGGTATCCGATCCCGCGGCCGCTCGCTGTAGGGATAAGGACGCGGGTTGGAGCGGAGGGTGAGGTCGCTGAAGAGCAGGTCGGCCCGCAACACCTGCAGGCCTATCCCGATCGAAAGCTGATCTTCGGAGAACTCCCGGGCGGCGGTGATCTGAAAAGCTACCACGTCCAGATCGTTCTTGAAGGTGTTGCCGGGGTAATCGGTAATGGAATCGTTGTAGGCGGTGAAATCGGCCGCCTCCGGAGAGTACAATTCCCAACCGATGCTGTAGTCGAACGGCTGATAAGCCGAGATCCCGAACACCGTTTCCCCCCAGACCGGAAGACGGAGAACCAGCCCGGCGGCCGGATTGTTCAGAATCTGGTGATAGTTGAAGATGGTCAGTCCGTTGGCGAAGCCCCAGCCGTACTCGTTGCCGTAAGCATCGGCCTGAACATAATCAGGGGTGACCTCATTGCGCAGATGGACGAAACCGACGCTGGCGCCGAGATGCTCGTCGACAATGTAGGCATATCCGGCGGGGTTATAATAAGCGGCGCTCCAGTCATCCGCCACGGCGCGAAACGCTCCACCCATTCCCCTGGCAGTGGTACCGAGGCCGGTGTTCTCGAATCCGCTCGCCAGCAGCCCGGTGCTGCAGAGAGCGAGCAAGAAAAGAACACCGCCGGCAAATCTTACAAACCGCATCCAATTCTCCGTCTTGTTAGTGAAATAATAATTGTTCCAATCCCTACCCGGCTGTTGTCCCAAAGCAGAACCGCCTGAATCAGAGTCTCCAGTAAATGTCTTCTCGTGCGACTCGTCGTTATTAAGAGACGGTTCTTCCGGGCACATTATCTAAAAAAACGGTAGGCAAGTTACTGCTTCGCTTCGGCAAAGTCAAGTAGGAAGGGTCTAAATTTGTACCTGCCTATCGCTAATAAACTGCTGTCATGCTACCAGTTAGATGGTTCGTGCGAAGGCCCGGGGCAACCCCGCTCCGGTATGGCGAACCTCTCCCGACAAAACCGCCGCGTGAACTTAAGAAAACTAAAATACTATGCCGGCGAACAGCTTACCGCCGACGTTCCACTTCATCGTCAACGTGGCCCTGATTGTCCAGACTTTTTTTGAGGGGTTGGCTACGATCCGGCGGAAAACAGTTCCGGCCCGGACCGGAAGCAGTTTCTCGTTTGAGCCGGGCGGGCCTCTTGTAACAAGAGCGCCCACACAGTTAGGCGCAAGCAGGCTAACAGCTTAGACCTGTTGGCTGGATATTGGCACCGGCCTTGCTTTTGGTCGTGCGGAAGGATGTGAACAGGCCGACACACACTGTCGGTACTCGACCATAGGAAGGTGAGAATGTTCAAGAGACTTATTTGGCTGCTGCTGATAATTATCCTTGTCTGCCTTAATTGGTTTATTGAAGGTCGGGCGCAGGATATCTCTTCACTCAGCGAACAGGATCAGGCGTTGCTGAGAGAGATGCTCAAGCAGCGGGAGGCTTCCGGCCAGGCTTCCGGTGTGACCAGTTATCAATCTCCGCCGTTATTTGAAGACGCGCCGGAGATCGGTTTGCCCACGCCCGACACGCTGGCCGAAAGCGACGCCGAGACGGCCGATCAAGCAAACGAGAATCTTTCATCGCAGCTAATCTCCCAGCGAATGACGCCTTTCGAGAAGCTCAAGCCGTTCGGCACCGAGCTCTTTTCCGGTCCCCGCGAAGTAAGTCCTCCCAACGATATCGCTTCGGCGGAGGATTATATTCTCGGGCCCGGCGACAATCTTCTCGTGGCGCTGTGGGGCCAGGTGGAAAAGGAATACGCCCTGACGGTGGACCGCGAGGGGAAAATCTTCATTCCGCGTCTGGGGGAATTGATAGCCTGGGGTAAAACCCTGGGCGATTTCGAACAGCAGTTGAGAAATAAATTTTCCGGTGTATACACCCGTTTCGAAATGACGGTATCGCTGGGGAAGATACGCTCGATAAGAATTTATCTGACCGGCGAGGTGAAACGGCCCGGCGCTTACACCGTGTCTTCGCTCACCTCGTTATTTAACGCGCTTTACCTGGCCGGCGGGCCGACTGAAAACGGCTCCATGCGGGACATCCGCCTCATGCGGGGCGGCGAGCAGGTAGCCGGAGTTGATCTGTACAAATTCCTTCTCGAGGGCGACAATTCCTCGGATATCAGGCTCGAATCCGGCGATGCCATTTTCGTGCCGGTAGCCGGTCCGCGGGTAGCCGTGCGGGGGAAGATCCATCGCGAGGGCATTTATGAACTGACGGGGGGCCAGACTGCCCTGGACCTGCTTAAGCTGGCCGGGCGCGCCACCGCCGATGCTTACCTCGAACGGGTCATGCTTGACCGCATCGCGGGGCGGGGCGAGTGGGAAGTTCTGGATCTCAATCTAAACAGCGAGAAGCCCGACAGTGTAGTTGATATAGCCCTGCTCGACGGTGATCGCCTGACCGTCTTCTCGGTCTTCGAAATGAAAACCAACATGGTGTCGGTATTCGGCATGGTTAAACACCCGGGCTATTACGAACGAAGCGACACGGCGCGCGTCTCCTATCTGATCGACCGCTCCGAGTTGCAGCCTTACGACGTTTATCTCAAACGGGCCAACCTCTTTCGCCGTCACACCGACTGGCGCACCGAAGTCATAGCGGTCGATCTCGAGGCTATCCTCAGGGGCGACGACAGCCGGGACATTCTGCTGGAGGACGGTGATTCCCTGCACGTTTATTCGGTCCAGGATGTAGCCTGGCACAAGTATGTTTACATCGAAGGGGAAGTCAAGAAGCCGGGGCGCTATCCACTGCACGACAACATGTCCGTCTCCGACCTGATTTTTCTCGCCGGCTCCTATACGCGGGGAGCTTCGATGCTTCGCGCCGAGGTCGCCCGGATAGACTCAGTCGGCGATGTCAGGCTGGAGTATGTGGGACTCCGTGAAAACGACGCCGGCCGGGTAGTCCTGGAGGAAGACGACCGCGTGTACGTCCGGCGCATTCCGCAATGGCAGATACATCGCACCGTGCACCTCGAAGGCGAAGTTTCTTACCCGGGTGAGTACGTTCTGGCGTCGCGGGACGAAACGCTGTACGACCTGATCATGCGAGCCGGCGGCGTCACCGATCAGGCCTTCCCGGAAGGAACCATCTTCGAGCGGCGCTCGATAGGCCTTACGCTGGAACGCCAGAATATTCCGAGGCTCCTGCAACGTTCGTCGCCTCTTCGCGAAGACTCGCTGGGGAATATCAGCCGGCAGATGCTGTTCGAGTATGAACCGGGCTCGATGAACCGCCTGGTGCTCGACGTAAACGATCTGCTGGCCCGCCGGGGCGGCCCGAACAACGTAACTCTCGAACCGGGCGACAGGATTTTCATCCCCACCCGTCCCAGCGGCATCTCCGTACTCGGGGCGGTCGGCTCCAACGGCACGATCGCCTTCAAACAGGGTGAGAAAGTCAAGTACTACCTGAAACGGGCCGGCAATTGCACACGCGACGCCGACAAGGACGGACTGAGGCTCATCAGGGCCAACGGTGAAGTTTATTCCGGCAACGGTACCAGGAACCAACACGTCGAAATGGGAGACATCGTAGTGGTGCCGACCAAGGTGCACCGGGATCGTAACTGGGGAAAAACCCTGGGGACGGTTCTGACCACGACCACCGGAGTGCTGACCAGCATATTGCTGATTGATCGCTTATAAACTGTTCGGCCAAAATTACCCTTGGGATAATTCTCTTCCCACCTTCCAAAAGACCGTCCGGGATCCGCCACAGGTTCCGGACGGTCACTTTTTGTCACCTCGGACAATTTTCCTGTGCGACCGGAAAAAGATGCCGGGCGGAGGCCTCAGAGACCTCCTCTGGAAGCCCCGGCCCCGCTCGCTAAGGGTTATCACACAGTAAGTTAGCGTATTGAATACGAGTCGCGTGTGACTTGGCACCCGGCTTGCAAAGAAAAGGAGATATCAAGTAACAGGCGTGAGCAAGGATGCTATGCTGAAAAACAGAATCCGGGCAAATTATGAATCTCACACCGGCGACGAACCCCCTTTCGTTCGCCTCTCGCGCATTCTCATCGCACAGAGCAATTCAGCAATCAAGAGCGCCGCTTCGCACGGCAACGCCGCTTCCGGAAACACCCGGTGCGGATGTCGTGGAAGCGGCAATGAAAGGCTGGTCTCATGAGTCATCCGGGAATCATTTCAAGGGAGCCGCTGGAGGATCTCGGTCGGCAGCTCGGCTCCAGGCTTGGGGTGGCCGGTTCGATGGTCATGCCGTTTGTCGATTTCACCGATTTTCTGACCGCCCTGCTGGAGCATGTCGATTGCGAGGCCGGGCGCGTGATAGTGGGCGGCCACGCTACTCCTGAAGTGGCTATCGCCGCGGACCGGGCCGGGCTGTCGCTCGAAGAGACACTTGGACCGACGCCGTTCATCGGTCACATTGAAGACCTCGTCCCCGCCATCGCCACGGGCCGGGAGATCGTTTACCTCGCCTGTCCCAACCGGGTGACCGGCGCCGACTACGCGCTGAAAGATCTTGAGGCTTTGGCCGGGCGGGTTAAGGACGGCACGCTGATCGTGGATGAAAAGTATTTTGATTTTTACGGCATCAGCGCCCTGCCGCTTCTCGAAAAGAACGCCAACGTGTTGATCGTCCGCTCGCTGACCGCCGGTTTCGGTATTCGCTCCGACGATTCCGGCTTTCTGATCGGCTCGCCCGGTTTGATCGGCAGTTTCAAGGAAGTATTCCGGTGGACCGGGATTTCCACGACTCTCTATAAGATTATCATCACCATCCTGGCCAATGAAAAAGCCCGGGCCAGGCGCCTGGCAACGTTACACGATGAATCGTTGCGTCTGGCCACCAACCTGACGCGGCGAGGCGTGCAGAATCGCATAACCTCGACCGACTTCCTGCTGCTGCGGGTGGCCGATCCGACCCGGGTTGGTAATTTTCTGGCAAAGCACGGCACGCCGATAGAGAACCTTGACGGCTATCCCGGTCTGAAGAATTACGTGCGATATGTTATCCAGTCGCCGATCTCGAACGACCGCCTGCTCAACGCTTTTGAGCGGATGCCTTCCGAGTTCTACAAGATGGACAATATCGATAAGCGCTCTATGATGTTCCACCGTCCGACCGAAGGGTTGGCCGAGCGGGAGGCACCGGCGACCAGAAGCCGATTGGCCGAAACCGAACTGGTCGGCGCCGAGGAGAGGTAGAAGGACAACCTGTAGCAGTGACGCGGCTGGCCGCGATCGGCGTCGGCCGTGTATATACTTGACGCAAAAGGACTTGCGCATGGTACCGAGAGTTCAACGGGAGCACTGCCTGCCACTGACAAGCGGCCCTTTCCCTAAAGGAATCAGGGGGGTTGACGATATCCTGACAAACAGGGCGTTTTACAGGCAGTCGGGTTCACCGATATTCTCTAATCCGGGCGGAAGCATCAGCTCCGAGCGGATGGCCGAGATATCAAGCCGGCTGTCGTCGAAAAGGGGGCGGGCAATGCCGCATCAATGGAACGTGGCCTCTCGTGGCCATAGACTTCACCCTCTGAGATGGTCGGCTGATCAACCGATAAGAAGGATCTCTCTCACTTTTGTCGGGCAGGCCGGGGCGGCGCTCATTTCGGCGGCGCTTCTCGCCGTTGTTCTTGGAATTTCCGGGCCGGTCGGGCCCCGCCTGTGGGCGGCCGTGGCCGCCCTGATCGTTATTCGCTACGTTTATTTGAACACCCGCGGACCCAAACCGGTCTTGTCCTCGTACAAGATCAGAAAGCGCGCCTGGCGCCTGTTGATCGATGAAACCCATATTGGGGTGGGTTTTCTGGCAGCCTGCTTCGTATTTGACTGGCCGATAGGCATTTGGACGGCGGCGGCCTATCTTGCCGCCAATCTCGTGGCGCAATTTTGCTTGATGAATTTTTCCAGATTGGTTATACATCACTTGGCAGAACGCGACAGAACGGACGGACAGATCAAGACAGCCGTGCAACAAGCGCTGATAGTCGGCAGCGGACGGAACGCCCAGAAAGTGGCGGACATGCTGCTGAATTCTCCGGAACTCGACACGCGCCTGATCGGTTTTCTTGATTTCCACCGGAAAGGACTCTGGCGTTACCGGGATGTACCCCTGGTAGGGCATCCCGATTCCCTCCGGGAGGTTATTGCCAACGCTCAGGTGGACGCCATCTTCTGGGCCGTGGAACCCGATGACTTGTCGCACACTGAGGTTCTGGCTGTTGCGGAGAAGATGGGTGTTAGAGTTGTAGTTATGCCAAGTATGTACGATCCACAGCTGGCCCGAATAAGGCCTTCATATGTCAACGGCATGCCGGCCATGGTTTACCGGTCCGATCCCGAGGACCAGGTGGCCCTGCTCGGCAAGAGCTTCATGGATCGACTCGGCGCCCTGGTCGGGCTGGTGGTGTTCTCCCCGATCATTTTCATAACGGCAATCGCCATCAAACTGACCAGCCGCGGCCCGGTCTTCTTCAAGCAGACCCGCTCCGGCGTCAACGGCAGACAATTCCCCTTATTCAAATTCCGGACGATGTGCTGCGATGCTGAGGTCAAAAAAGACGACCTTCTCGACAGGAACGAAATGTCCGGCCCCGTTTTCAAAATCAAACGGGACCCCAGAGTAACCAAAGTGGGCCGCTTCCTGCGTAAGTATTCTATCGATGAAATCCCTCAGTTCATCAACGTCCTCCGGGGAGAAATGTCCCTGGTCGGACCGCGACCGCCGCTTCCGACCGAAGTCAGCCGGTACGAACCGTGGCAGCATCGCAAACTCTCGGTCAAACCGGGCCTGACCTGTCTCTGGCAGATCAACGGACGCAACGCGATAGATTTCGAAGAATGGATGCGGCTGGATCTCCAGTACATAGATAACTGGTCGCTCTGGCTCGATGCCAAGATCATCGCCAAAACTATCCCGGCGGTTATGAGAGGGTCCGGAAGTTAAGGCGGGCGGGAGACGCCGCAAGCGACACCTGATTCTGTTGGTGCCATGGATCGGGCCACCACCATGAACAAAACAATTCCCTTGAAAACCCTGCTTCTGTCGGCGCTGTGGCTTCTGACGTCTGTCGCCACAGCCGGGGTCCTTCCGATCGGTCAGCCGGAATACGATTTTCTCTACGACCGTATAGAACGCCTGGACGCACTCACGCTGGATCGGTTCGACTTTCAGATTGCCCCCTATCGGATAGACCGGTGGTCGGACAACCTGGGACCGTTCCAGCCGCTGGATCGGGTGCGCGGGGAAAGGCTCCTGATCGGCCTGCATTTTACGGAAGACCTTTCCGCAGCAAAACAGGTCAAGCCTGCGGGCTTTGAAAAGCTGCGCGGTGTGGTGGCCGGGCAGCCGATGAAGAATCTCTCGGTGTACGGGAGTTTTGTGCTCGATGAGGAGCTGGCCAAAGACCCGGAATACACCGGCAAGAAATGGCGCGGCCTCGCCGGGAATGTGCAGCAGGCGTTTGTCGCTTACAACACCAGCCGATTCGATTTTCTGTTCGGAAGGTTCGGCGGTTTCTGGGGGCCGCGAAGATCGCTGGTATTTTCCCCCTCGCAAAACCTCGATGGTCTCGCCTACTCGTTCCGCTGGGGGAGACTGGTGATCTCATATCGTCTGGCCCGCCTCGACGGCCTCACGCCGGAGCGCGAGGGCGTTGAATCGTTCGAGAACCGCTGGGTAGCCGCGCACCGCTACGATTTTCATTTTGGACCGAAGTTCACGGTCGGGCTGTTCGAGACAGTTGTGTTCGGCGGACCGGGAAGACAGTTGGAATTGTTCTACCTCAATCCGCTGATCTTCTTCCACGGCACGCAGCTCAACGAGAGCCTGGACGACAACACCCAGGTCGGGTTCGACTTCAGCTTCAAGCCCAAAGCCGGCGTGAAAGTCTACGGTCAGGTTCTGGTCGATGATCTCCAGCTCGACGATAAGGTTGAAAGCGACAGGGAACCTGATCAACTCGGAATTCTCGGCGGTGTGTACCTGGCCGATCTGATCGATAACACCGATATCCGCCTCGAGTACAGCCGGGTGAGCAACTGGACGTTTAACCAGCGGTTCGCACGCAACCGTTACACTAACGACGGTCTCCCGATAGGTTCCGCTGCTGGTAACGACTATGATCTGCTAGACCTGTCCGTCATCCGCTGGCTCCGCGACTGTCTGGCCGTCTCTGCCAATCTCAGCTACCGGCGGCAGGGGGAGGGACGGATCGAGGCCGAGTGGACCATGCCGTGGCTGGAAGTCGAAGGCGACTACAGCGAACCTTTTCCGACCGGCACGGTGCAGAAAACGTTGACCGCCTCGCTCGGCGCCAAAGGCTTCTTGTACGGGCACTTCTTCTTCGATCTCGAAGCCGGGGTGGACCGGGTGGAGAACCGCTTCCATGTCGAAAGTGCCGATGAAACCCTGCCGTTCGTTAACCTGACCCTGTCAGGGTTTGTCCTGCCGACCGTCGATATCGACTAGCGTCTTCCCAATTTCCCTGTTAGTAGATTCCGCGAATCCATTATTTGGCTTTGACGGCGAACGTTTAGCCGTGCCGCCTGTTATATAACTCCGACGGCGGAGGCTTCCTTCCAAGACATGTCAGCCGATTTGGGAGACAGAGGAGTTATCCTCCGCGGAGCAACGCTCATGATCAAACAACTTCCGGCCGAATTCTCTATCCTGGCAGCCAGCGCGCTGGTGCTGTTGCTGTGGCAGCCGAACCGGTCGAAGGCTCAAGAGGTAGCCGATATGCACAGTCCGAACGCGGAACACAAATACACCAATCACCTGATCGAAGAAAACTCCCCGTATCTTCTGTCTCACGCCCACAATCCGGTCGACTGGTACCCGTGGGGCGATGAAGCCCTGGCGCGGGCCAAAGCTGAGAACAAACCGATCTTCCTCTCGATCGGTTATGCCGCCTGCCACTGGTGCCATGTGATGGAGCGGGAGTCGTTCGAGGACGAGAAGATCGCGGCGATTCTCAACGAACATTTTATTTCCATCAAAGTCGATCGCGAACAGCGGCCTGATCTCGATCAGATATACATGTCTTTTACCACCGCGCTTACCGGCGCCGGGGGCTGGCCGATGTCGGTCTTTTTGACTCCCGACCTCAAACCGTTTTTCGCCGGGACCTATTTTCCGCCTGAAGACCGCTACGGCCGCCCGGGATTCGGGCGTCTGATCAGCGAGGTCGCCAGGGCTTGGCAGGAGGAGCGTGAGAAGGTGGTCGCTTCCTCGGACCACATCCTAAACCAGATATCCACACAGCTCAACCGTGACGCCGGTCGCAGCCTGCTAAGCCTGGGCATGCTGGAAAAGGGAGCTTCGGCGCTGATGCAGGGGTTCGACAGCGTCCACGGCGGGTTCGGCGCCGCCCCAAAATTCCCGCACGCTACGGAGCTTTCGTTCTTCCTGAGGTATTACCGCAAATCCGGCGACCTGACCTATCTCCAGGCGGCCGAAAAAGCCCTCAAGGGGATGGCGCACGGCGGAATCTACGATCAGCTCGGCGGCGGGTTCGCCCGGTATTCGGTCGATGAAAAGTGGCTGGTGCCGCATTTCGAGAAGATGCTCTACGACAACGGCCTGCTGGCGCAGCTTTACGCCGAAGCATATCAGGTAACCGGCAGGGAGCTGTATCTGGAAACGATGAAAGGGACGCTGGATTTTATTCTCCGCGAGATGACCGACCCCGGCGGCGGCTTTTATTCGGCGCTCGACGCCGACAGCGAAGGTGAAGAGGGCAAGTTCTATGTATGGTCGAGGAAAGAGATCGAGGATGTTCTCGGCAAGGACGCCGATTTGTTCTGCCGCTTTTACAATGTCACGCCGGGCGGGAACTTCGAGGGAAGCAACATTCTCATTATAGACCTTGCCTCAGAGAGGGTGAGAGACGCTTCAGACCTTGATGATTTCGACGGTCACATGGCGGAGCTACGCAGGAAGTTGTTTGAGGCACGAGCAGAACGTGTCCGCCCGCTCACCGATGACAAGATACTCACCTCGTGGAACGGCCTGGCGTTGAAAGCGCTGTGCATGGGCTATCAACTGACCGGTGACAAGCGCTATCTTGACGCCGCGATCAAGAACGCCTCGTTCGTGCACGATGAGCTGTTCCGGGACAATCGGCTAACGCACTCTTACCGCGAGGGACGCCGTTCCGAAGGCGAATTCCTTGAAGATTACGGCTATTTCATCGCCGGGCTGATCGAGCTGTACCAGACGGATCATTCGAACGACAATATCCGATGGCTGGAGTTTGCCGTGGCTTTGGCAAATAACGCGGTCGATCTGTTCATGGACGAAAACGGCACGCTGTGGCTTCGCCCCGAAGGCCAGTCCGATCTTATCATGCGGCCGAAAGACGAGACCGACGGCGCCACACCTTCGCCGGGATCACTGCTGCTTCGCTCCCTGCTCAAACTGGACCGGCTGACTTCCAACGGCAAGTTCTCGACAGCGGCCGAGAAGGGGCTCCAGGCGCTGTCGGGATTGATCGCGCGGATGCCTTCCAACATGGCCTCGGCTCTCCTGGCGCTCGACTATTACCTGAGCGACAAGATGGAAATTGTGATCGTGGGGCAGAGCGAAGAGCGCGATAAGATGCTTTCCGAATTGAACAAGCGCTACCTTCCCGACAAGATTGTGGCCGTGAGCGATACGGGCAAAGAGGCCTGGCCTCTGTTCGAAGGCCGCGGTGCGGGCAAAGGCGAGGTGCTGGCGTTTATCTGCCGCAACTCGGTCTGCCGTCTTCCGGTCTCGACCGCCAAGGAGTTCAAAGAGCAGTTGGATGAGGTGGTGAAGACAATGATCGTTTCGCTTGGGACCCCCTAGAATCAACGTGGAAGGTTCTTTGCACGGATCGGCGTCAGATAAAGACTCTTATTGTCCCGGCAGGCAGAGATTCTGTTGACAGAGTCTGGCGAGAACCACGATATTGATTGTGTTCGTTGGTGTAATCTGACCAACACTCGTGGGGAGGTGCCTAATGATAAGACGAGCAACGATGCTGTCCTTGGCGACGGTGCTGTTCCTAATCCCTAATCTGAAGGCTCAAGGTCCGCTTGCAAGAAGAGTTTCCGGTGAGTTGCTCTCCAAGCCGTTGCTTGAACCTCTGGCGGAGTATCTTCTTCCTTTCAGGCCCGGCCCGCTTTTGCCGTTTTGGCCGGGCGATCTGTTCGGCGACAAACTGGCGCCGTCCTTCGAGTGGGGGGTTGGCTTGGAGAGGTTCTGGCGGAGCCAACCCGACGTAACTCCATTCCAAGACTGCTGGCGGCTAGACGAGCTGTGCCACCGAGCCCGCAGAGAAGGTCACGAGTTGCTTTACAGGTTACGAGATGCGGCTTATGCAGACCACCAAATCGAGATCGTCGTCCGTCACGCCTTGCTGCCTCTCCATCACGCCAGGATCAATGGTATGCCGGCTTGGCGGCTGGAGAGAGAAACTATTAACTTGTCGCCTATTGCCCTGGAGGTTGGCAGGTGTGACTTCTTGTCCCTCGACCATTACGACAACGTCAGGTTCTATCGACTCAGGGTCCAATCGGGGTGTGTGAGGCCGTGTATGAACGTCTTCAGATACTGCAGAGCTTTCCTGGAGGGATTCAACGCAGAACTCGTGTATCGCGAGAGCGTGCCGAACAGTGATGGTGTGAGTACAATCACGTTCTTTGTGGCGTGGCCCGGAGTAGATGCAGAAATCAAAGGGTTGGCGTTCCATTTTCTCGATCTGGACTCGCGGGTGAGTTCGGCAGGGAGAAGTCTTCTACTCGCAGATGAGCGACCGGTCTGGATTGATGAAGAGCCCGGCATTAAACGGCCGTTGGGCCTGGCGCCTTCGACCGGAGTCGATTTCCTTTACCGCGATGCGTTGAGCCTGCCGGTTCGATATTCATTGAGAACGGCCTTCACGCGGGTGATAGAAAGGGCCTACCTGAAGGCCGGTTCTGTGCCGCCATCGGCAGGACAGCTCACCTCCCAGGCGGCCAACGGATTCTTCCCCGTTTCTGCCGGAGAGTGGAGGCAGGTCCCCTGCGAACTGTCCAGGAGAAGCAGTCGGGGCGCAGGGTCCGACGAATATCGTCATTCACGATTCCAGGACCTGGCGGTCCGTCTGTTGGACTTGCAGGGCAAAATGCCTTCCAAAACCGCCCTGTCGGACTCCCTGACCGCACTGGTTCTGGATGCCGAGCAGCTCGGCTTCCAATCAACGCCGGACTCAATACCGGCAGGCTTTGTCATCGTTGACCCTCCCTGGCTCGCGTACGTGTCCGACCCCCCGATGGAGTCACATATCGTGTACTGCTACTGGAAGACCGGACTGAGGGAAGACAGAATCGATGTTGAGCGAGTTCTGAACATTGTCTACGTTGGGTCAAGACAGATACCGTTTGAGATCCTGAAGAATGGAATTGCCTCCGTAATCAGAGGCGCCATCCGAGAATGTCTGACTTCCGGGAAAAAGAAGAATTGACGGTGTGCGTGAAGCCTTGGTAGCCCGCCATTTATGGTGAGTTTACATCGTCCTGCCAGATCCTCTCGATTGTCCACGGCTCCCACAGCAAGCTGTGAGCTACATACTGGGAATGTCGGGTTTCTCACGGCGTCATTCTTCCGCCGCTCGGAACCACGACCTACAATACTCAAAACTTCATTGACAATCGGCGTCCTTCGTACAACATTCTACCCTCGGCAGAGAAATCAACGACTTCAAACTCATCAGGTCCACATGAGCGATCTTCTCTCAATGATCTACAGCAAACAGGCGATCCTGTTTGACCTCTTCCACACTCTTACATCGGTTGAGCGGGACTGGGGGCCGTTTACCTACGAGATCCTCGGCGTCAGCCACCAAGCCTGGAACGAGCAGGTTCTCGTTCATTCGCCGGACCGTCTCGAAGGCCGCCTGACCGACCCGGCCGCGATCGTCAGCACGATGGCCCGCGCGATCGACCCGGGCATCAGCGATGAGACGATCGCCAGAGCGGTCAAGAGCCGCGTCGCCCGGTTCCGCAAGGCGGTGGTCGAAATCCCGGAGAGTACCCAGCGCGTCCTTGCCTCGCTGAAGCAACAGGGGAAGAAGCTCGCCTTAATTAGCAACGCCGACGCCAGCGAGATCGAGGGTTGGAAAGACTCACCGATAGCCCCGCTGTTCGACGAAGTCATCTTCTCCTGTCAGATCGGGTCACGCAAACCCAAGCCGGAGATCTATGAGATCTGCCTTCGACGGCTGGGGCTTCCCGCTGAAGCCTGTGTGTTCGTCGGCGACGGTGGTTCGGGTGAGCTTGAAGGCGCCCGGTCGGTCGGGTTGACGACCGTGATGATCACGGGAATTATCGAAGACCTCTGGCCGGAGCGCATACCCGCCGCCCGCGCGCACGCGGATCACGAGATCCACGAGTTGAGGGAATTGCTCGCATAGGGCGGATCCGTCTTTGAACCCGCCAGGATTTGTAGGTCAATACGCTTGCCGTTTTGAACCCAAT
>Ga0272444_10002623_pt1 | contig 16528 bp, 16 predicted proteins | sample SSMForm13_FD_201033 | JGI IMG/M metagenome (GOLD analysis project Ga0272444, IMG submission 201033) | Marine sediment archaeal communities from Little Sippewissett salt marsh, Falmouth, MA, United States - SSM-Form-13 | ecosystem: Environmental > Aquatic > Marine > Wetlands > Sediment ...
TTATCATAGAGTTTTTTATATTCACCCGCTTTTTTATGCGCGGGACCCGTCCTGAATGTGATATTCCCGGTATTTTTCGCGGCATTATATTCTTCCGAAGGTATCACCATCTCCGTGAAACAACCTGTTCCTAAAAACCCGAATCTGGCATAAAAGCCATCTACTGCTCTTCGCGCCACCAATATAGAAGCAGCTTTTGACCGTTCATCCAGTATCCTGTTTGCAAAATACATAAGTTCAGCGCCGAGACCCTTCCCCTGATGACGCGGATCTACGCATACATTCGTTATGCCATCGACCGGTACGACCGAATTGAACACTTTCAGCTCCTTCCCCACTACCTGCAAAGTTCCCAGGATACTGCCGCCGGACCTGAGTATGATGGTGTCTGTCGATGGTTTGCTTGCGTGTATTTTGAAAAAATGTGACAATTTCCTCTTTGCCAGCGGCGAATGCGCGCCGATAACACCGAGTATGAGCCGCAACGACCCGGCTGTTTCCTTTTCTGTGGTGCATTTTTTTATCTCGAATCCCATATCTATCCTTTTTTATGTGCAGTGTCCCGCCGACAGGAAACCATCGACCCGGTGCCGATATATGTGTTTTTTTAAGGCTTCATCGAAGATCTTTTCAAAGAATATCTCCGGGAACAGGACCCCACCATAACGCCTTTTAAACTCGGAAATGGAAAGCTCCTTGGGCGTGGGCACTTTATAGATCTGGGGCCCGAACCATAGCGTCCCTATCTCATAGAAGTTAAAATTGCGCCGTTTATAAGAGCGTATCGCCTCCCATTCCAGCAAATGACGCGGTGAATATTGCTTCTCGAACTCCTTGATATTTACCTGCGACCACCCGAAGGCGAAATGATGAAATTCGCCACAATACAGAAAACCCAGGGGTTCTTTGCCCAAAAGAACAACGAACAGCCGCGCCGCGCCTTGTTCTATATAGTCAAACATCATATCGTAGGTGGTGTTCGGCCTGACCTTGCCGCCCGCGGCTTTTATGTGAGCGGCCTTATATGATTCAAATACCTCCTGGAGGCCTTCTGCCTGGCCATCATATTCAACAACCACTAATCCGTCCCTTTGGGAACGTTTCATATGACGTCTGTGATATTTACTCAAATTCTCGGCAAGTTCTTCTTCGGATAGCCTCATATCTATCACGGCGGTATTCTGGACGTGGGGTTCATATCCTTCCTGCAATATCGCGAATTGTGAAGCAGTAGTGTCTATGCCCGAAAGCATGTTCAACGATACCGCATGTTTTCTCAGATAACACCGTTTGCCGTCGTGGTCTTTTATGACCCGGTGGTAATATTCAAAGACCTCTCTCCGCGCCTTTCGTGCCTGTCCAGGGTCCATTTTCCGGAATGCCGGCATGCCAAGCGGTGCCCCCTTCCACGACGCTTCATGGAACTCCATGCCGGCGATATTATTTTTGCTTATGGCCAGGGGGCATAAAGCCACGGCGTCGCCTTTGCCATCTATACACGCGAACGTAAAAACACTGTCCGGCGGCATCATGGCATGCAGAAACGCCAGGAATTTCGCGGAATGCAGATACGTGGCGTCACTTATCCGTGATACCCATTTATCCCACAGTCCTCCCGGAACTTTGCTGAACGGAACTATTTCATATTCCATCTCTATACCGCCTTTTTAACCACTGCGCAGATCCTCTCGACATCTTCCAGTTCCAACCCCTGATGCACCGGGATCCAGAGACATTTCCGAAACACGGGATCCAGTATGTTGCGGTTAACGTCAAAATGGTAGATCCCCGTAAGAATATTATTTTCCAGCAGCTTTTTTTTCATCTTCTCAAGATTGTCTTCCCTGTCAAAAAGCGGTGCCACATAAGGCGTCACCCCTTCCCGTTCGAGTCCCTGGAAATATTCCGGCCTGTCGGAAAAATATTCCAGCACAAACAGATAATTCCTCTTCCTGCGCTGCCAGATATTCCTTTTCAGCTGATACCCCACCGCCCTCAATGAAATATCCTTTATCCTGAAGGCCCCGTCGGTCTTTGCGTATACCATTTCCTGGATATCCGAGACCATCTGCCTGAACGGTGTATCCTTTAAGATCTCCCACAAAAGCCTGCTCCAGTAAACAACATGGGAATACTTTGTGTCCTTCAGCCGGCTCTTTCCATATTCATAAAGTTCTTTGTTGCGCGTGACCAGGGCTCCACCCAGGACAGAGGGGAATAATTTTGAAAAACTGAATATGGAAGCCTCCCCGAACGTTCCCAGCCTTTTCGTTTTATAGTAACTTTCATAAACATTCGCGCAATCCTCTATAAGCGTGATATTGTTTTCTTCGCAAAAACCGCATATTTCGTCCATGTTCTGCGGAAACCCGTACTGGTGATAGACCATGAGCGCTTTGATGTTATTTGTCACGCTGATGGTCGGATGACAGAAGCGGCTCAATGTATATGCAACGCTTTGGCACAACCACTGCGGTATCAGAATCTCGCTGTTCTTGTTGGCCAGTATGCCTTTGATGGTCAGATGTTCCAGTATTATCCTTAAAGCGGCCCGCCCGGTTCCTGTGTAAAGGATGTTCGGCCCTATATTCCCAAGGCCCTTTTGCTCGCATCTCCCGAACAGGTATCTGAAGAATTTAAGCTTCAAAAGATCGACTTCTTCTATTTTTCTTTGGTCATTTTTGGGCTTTTTCATGACGCCCCTCCACTAGATACCATCTTAGCGGTGTCCCTTTTTTGATGTTCTTCATCGCTTTTTTTCCTAAAACTTCTTTCAAATACCCTGGTTTCAGTCCATTGGCCGGCCTTATGGAGCGGACGTTTTCCCACGTGAAACGCTCGCCTTTTTTTATGTCTTTAACCGCGAACAGGGACCTGCGGAACACAAGACTTTCTTTCTGTTTTTTTGTCAGGCCGTAATGCACTCCCCCCAGGGCCCGTTCAGTGGATCTAATGTCATCCACCAGTCCCCTGAATTCCCGTGGTTCCATGGAAAAAAAAGCGTCCGGGGTCTTATGCCGCCTCGATAGCGTGAAATGTTTTTCTACCATCACCGCTCCCATCGCCACCGCCGCAACGGATACTCCCGTCCCCAGAGTGTGATCGGACAGCCCCACCGGACACCGGAAAGTTTTCGCCATGTCCGGTATGGTACGCAGGTTCATCTCCCCGGGATCGGCGGGATAACTGCTGACACATTTTAAGAGCACTATTTCCCGCGCACCACCGCGGCGCGCGGCGCTTACAGCTTCCGCTATCTCTTCACGCGTAGCCATGCCCGTGGATATAATAACGGGTTTTTTCGTCCGCGAGGCGTATTCTATCAAGGGCAGGTCCACCGCCTCGAAAGACGCTATTTTATGACAGAACACCCCCAGTTTCTCCAAAAGATCAACAGATGACCTGTCAAAAGCCGTGGAAAAGAACAGTATGCCTTCACGATCCGCGGCCTTTTTCAGATCCTTGAACCACTCCCAGGGTGTGTAGGCCTTCTTATACAGTTCATACAAGGTCTGGCCGCCCCACTCCGGATGCTTAATCCTGAAATACTTGTTATCAGAGTCTATTGTCAGGGTGTCCGGCGTGTAAGTCTGGAATTTGACAGCGTCGGCGCCGCATTTTTTTGCCTCTTTGATCATTTTGACAGCCCGGTCAATGCTCCGACCGTGATTAGCGGAGATCTCCGCCGCCACAAAACAACCTTTAGCTTTGTTTATTACGGATCTGTATCTTTTATCAGTCATTGCTTATCACGTCCAATACTTGTTTTACCACGCGTTGGTATACAGGATACAGTTTCTCATACGCTTCTTCACGTGTTTTAGTCCCGCTTATATCCAAAAATTCTTCCACAAGCAATTTGCCGCCATCCAATTCATCAGTCATGATGTGGGCCCCTACGCTTGCCTTAAAATTCCCCTCATTAAGAGCCCTGCCCACCGGATCTTTTCCTTTGTACGCATATAAAAAAGGATGCACGTTCACGGAACCCCTTGACGGTTTGGCCAATAGTTCCGAAGGGACTACCTCCCTGCCATGCACGCTCAAAAGCAGGTCCGCCTTATGCAAAGCCAAGATAAAAGCGGCGTCGTTAATGCTGTCGGATACCGGTACTTTATGGCGGCCCAACATATCCGTCAGGTCATCAGAATAACTTGCCGCGCAAATGATATCATGCCCTTCCGAAAGAACGGTTAAAACGGCATTGATTCCCGCTTCTTTCCCTCCCATAAAACATATTTTTAACTTCTTTCCCATAGTCTTCTCACCTTTTGGCGGAGTAGACCATCTCCGCTACACGCCGGGCTCCGCGTCCGTCTATAACGTTCCCGCCCGCGCTGCTTAATTTAATTCTCTCATCACGATCAAGCAGCTTCCGGAGCAAAACCCCTATCCTGTCGATAATGCCCCTGTCATCGTACCTGCCGGCATATACAATACAGCCGGCCCGTTCCAGACCCATTATGTTCGGCATCTGATTATCCGCGGTACATACCGCTATCGTTGGAACGCCCGAACGAACAAGCTCATACAGTGTCTGACCACCGGCGGATATCGCGATATCCGTCCGGGCCATCTCCTCTTTCATCTCCGAGGCTTTCATGGTCCGTCCGCTTATAACATGTCTCTCAAGATCCGGGTATGATCCTTCCAGCAAACCTTTTACTTTCGGTGTCATCCCTTGCGGGTCATCCCCCCCGAACGTGACCATTACGGAACCCACATCCTCGCGTATATCTTTTTCCGGAACCTCCCAGAACTCCTTTCTGAGGACCACATACCTCTCCCCCAAAAGATCGGAACCGTTCTTTCGCGCGGGATACCTCATTTTATCCGCGCCCGGAGCGCCGTTAAGGACCATCCCCCGCGGATATTCCAGTCTTTTATAATCGTCAAAATATATTGGGGTAACGTCATAACCAGAGATCGTTCCGTAAAAACCAGTATCGGCAAAATACGAATCTACGATCACTACATCAGATCTTTCTACATGTCCGTATGCCTGCTCCCTGTCTTTCAGCCAGTCAAACCGGATACATGCCCTCTTTTCAAAGATGTTTGCCGGATCGGCGTCGCCTTTCAGGATAATATCGACAACCGCGCCCCTTTCCTCAAAAGCCTGGCAAAGAGCCAGACATCTTGTCATATGGCCGAAACCTATGTTCTTTCCACCTTCGGTAAAGATGACCACTCTCATATACTTAATTCAACCTCTTGAACCCCTCGTGGCAGACGGGCCCTTTTAAAAGATCTTTCTGTTTTCCCGCCGCTATGGCGTTCGAAATGTCCCGGAATGTATCCTCCACGGCCTTAAGGTATCTATCCAGACTTCTCTCATCATGGGCATGGGACGCGTAAAGCGCCGTCGTCGCCAGGAACCCTTTCTCCAGCATGATCTGCGTGAAAAGCGTCTTAAGGACCATGGGGTCGTCATGCTTGAAAGAAAAATGCACCAGCGGGTCTATCCCTTGCACCTCTATCTTTATGCCGGCTTTGTCCGCCGCTTCCTGCCATCCCTCTCTGACCTTTGCGCCCGTTTTCATAAGGCGCTCCGGCACCCCTTCTTTTTCTATCTTTTTAATAGTGGCCAGCGCCGCGGCCGGGCCTATCCGTTCCGTCCAGTAAGTGCTGCTTATAAAAGTGTCCTGGGCGGCTTCCATCACATCTCGCCTGCCTATTATCGCCGCCATCGGGTATCCGTTACTCATGCCTTTGGCAAAAACAGCTATATCGGGGTCCACTTTGAAATCCAGATGCGCTCCGCCGGCGTTGATCCTCCACCCGGAAGTTATCTCGTCAAATATAAGAACAACCCTTTGCTTCCGTGTCATCTCGCGTATGAATTCCAGGAAACCGTCCTCGGGATAATAATTGCGCAAGGGCTCCATGACAACAGCCGCTATATCGCCCTTATGGGTGTCCATCAGGTCCTCGAACCCTTTTTTGTCGTTATACTTGAACGGGAACGACGTCCCCCGGAGTTTCCTGGGCACACCGCCCGGCTTAAGCCCCTCCAAAAGGTGGCCGTCCAGCGCTTTGTCATCGGCGAGATTGGCCGAAAGGTACCAGTCATGCCAGCCGTGGTATCCGCAGAAGAGCACTATATCTTTTGATGTCTTCGCTCTCGCAATCCTTACCGCTACCGCCATTGACTCGCCTCCCGTGCGTGCGAACCTGACCATCTCCGCCCATGGGTGCAGCCGGCACAAGAGTTCCGCCAGTTCCACTTCTTCGGGGCTGTTCAGCGTGGTCATACTGCAGCCGTCGATGACTGACCTCACGGCCGCGTCGACATCGGGATCGGCGTACCCGAGGATACACGCGCCTATTCCCATATAGCTCATGTCGGTATACCTGGCACCATCCAGGTCCCACAACTCAGAGCCTTTAGCGCTTTTGTAATACGCGGGCCATATATCCGGCAGGTGGAGCTCCGGCCTCTTTGAAAGGAGCTGTGTGCCGCCGGGGATGATATTTTTCGCCTTTCTGTACAGTTCTTGCCCTTTGCCCATGATATCTCCCTTGTCTAACGTTTTATTCCGGGGAACAGTTTCATCACTTCCTTAATGAACTGCTCCGGGCCTATCCTTCTTTTATGTTCATCGAGTATCACATATTTTCCACCGGAAGGAACTATGGAAAAAATGGAACTTTCCGTAAGGGTCCCGCTGTGTTTTTCACATCCCTTAATGCCGACATGCGCGTTTATCTTCGCCACAACCGGATTATCATCAAGCCAGGTATATACTTCTGACAAAGACAGGGGTTTCCCATCATATAACGCTTCATATACGGTCCCTACCATCTCAATATCTACGGCTTCATCGATGGTTAAACGATATTCCGGACGACAAAGATCCTCATTAATTTTTATCCCTAAAGTATCAAATTTTCCCATGTTTTCTTTAATATAAATAGGAACCGCAGCCCCTCGATAATGTTTATGGGTCTCAACCAATGCTTTGTATGAAATAAGTTCCGAAAGAGTACCCTGGATCATTGTCATATTCGATACATAGATCAGGTCCCTGTATTTTTTCCTAAATTCTCCTATAAAACGCGAAGCACTATCTATATCAAAAATCGGGGAATCACATGTAACGCGAATTACGGCGTCCGCATTTTCCCTTTCGCATAACTTGATATGCCTGTCAACGATATCCTGTTCCGAACCGGCATACCACCCGCAGCCCAATCGTTCGGCTTCCTCGATCAGTTCTTTATTTAAAGGATCTTTTGACGTCGCGAGGAACACGCCGTCAAGCACCCTGACTTTCTTCATCCTTTCGACATGATGCTCAAAGATGGACTTGCCCGCCATTTTCCTGAGCACTTTGCCCGGCAGCCTTGTTGAAGCCATCCTCGCGGTAATAACACCTATGACTTTTGACATAATCTTCTCCTCCTAAAGCGGTCAATCAACTTTTTCCCACATATTCGTAAAGGAAGAACGGTTCGCGGCGATGGCGAGTTTCAACACATCCGCCGCCCGTTCAACGGTATTAAAGGTCTTTTCGCCATTTTCAACACAGCCGAAGAAATACTCAAGTTCATCCACGAACATCTGGTTGTAATATATCTCGAATCTCCTGTCTTCCCACGACCATTCTTTACCTTCAGCCGTGATGAGGCCTTCTTTGCCGAAAGAAAAATCCCATACCAGCGTTCCGCCCTTGCATACTACCTTGCAACGCCTGGAATAACCGTGCTGGAGGTAATCCAGATGAATCGGACATACCACACCAGACTCGAACTTTATTATCATATCGGCATGATCCTGGGTGTTTATGTCCAGGTCCGATACTGTGCCTTTTTTGCAGAAGACCTCAAGCGGGCGCCCGAAGAACCAGACAGCGTAATCCAGTTCGTGTATCATGTCAAATACCAGGTCACCGCCCAGTTCCTTTCTGGCCATGTAACTCTTGCTGTAATCCGCGCCTTTAGCGAAAGGAAGATAATACCCGCATTCTATGTTGGCCCATAGAGGCCCGGAATAAGCGGTGTTATTTTTTAAAGTGTCGTAAATGCGCGCTATGGCCGGGTGGAACCGCATATTGCACCCTACCATAGATATGGACCCATTGTCCCTGACAGCTTTAACAAGCGTTTCAACGCCTTCATACGTCAGAGATAGCGGCTTCTCAATAAAAATATGGCAGCCCGCTTCAGCGCACATAATGGCGGGCCTGATATGGTCGTTGCTGAAAGTGCATATAAAAGCGATATCCGGGCCGGTTTTCAGGGCGGTTCCTAGGTCCTTAAAAGTTCCTTTCACCAAAGGCCCGACGGTATCAAGTCTGGCGGGATTTATGTCCACCGCGTACACTTCATGCCCCATCTCCTTTATGTTTTTGATATGCCTCGTCCCTATGGACCCGGCTCCCGCTACCAGTACCTTCATCGCAGACACTCCTCTGTTTCCCTCACGTCAGACATCGGGTACGCCCCGGCTTTTTCAAGGCCCTGGCGTTTTTCGTAAAAATCCTCAAGAAACCTCTTATACATGACCTTGTCAAGATCGAACCTGTAAAAAAGAAACCTGTTCCTCGCCCTGGCCAGCGACATGAAAATATTGTTCTTAAGCCTGTCACGCGGGTCATCCAGCTGATAGTTCCCCAGCCGGACTGCCGATTCCATGTTCAGGTAATATGCCGCCCTCTCGGAATATTTGCCGTTCACCTGCCAGGGCCTGATGTATTCCGCCGACGTGTACATATCTATGACCTTCCTGTCGGTCCATCCTTCAAAATCAAGGGGTTCTTTAAGGTATCCGTCCCTGACCAGTTTTTCCGTTAATTCGCACCTGGGATAGGGCCTGAAGGTCCCTACCCCGCAGGTGAAACGGGGGTATTTTCTCAGCCGGTTTATGAGCCTCGCGGTCTCTTTGATATCATCCAGTCTCTCCCCCGGCACCTCCAGCATGAACGATGACCTGGCTATTATGCCGTGACAGTCGCATCTTTTGACGGCTTCCTCGGCCTGCGCGGGAGTTATGCCTTTTTTCATAAGTTTGAGCGTGCGCGGCGAACCCGACTCGATGCCCAGGGTGAGCTGAACAAGTCCTGACCTTTTCAGAAGTTTTAGCGTGTCATCATTGAGCATGCGGTCATTGAAATAATCGCACCGGCATTCCCCGTCCCACGTTATATCCAATCCTTTTTCAATGATCCCGGAGCATATTTTTCGCACTCTTTCAATATCAACAAAAAAATTATCGTCAATGATCTTAAGATGTGTGAGCCTGTGCTTCTTTACTATATGCTCCACCTCATCTATGACCTTATCAGCGCTCTTTTTCCTGTATATGTTATTATTGGTGACCACGTTTATGCAGAACGTGCACTGCGAAGGGCATCCCCTGCTCGATTCATAAGGCAGCCAGCGCATGGGCTGCCTTACATATTCGGATAATTTATCCGTAAGATATCCGGAGATAAAAGTCTCGATATTGCCGTCCAGTGAATAATCCGGCAGTGGCAGACTTTCAAGGTCAAGAAGTTCTTTCGGGAATATTTTATCCGATTCTTTTGCGCCGCTTTTTATCATGTTCGCTATTTTTACGATATGCTCTTCGCCTTCGCCGGCTACCACATGATCGATATATCCGCTTCGGGCCATCTGTTCCGGGAACAGCGTGCAGTGAGCGCCTCCCGCGACCACGGGGACATCCGAATGTTCCTTTATATGCCTGATGACCCTGTAAGCGTCAACGGCTTCCGAGGTCAGCATGGAAACCCCGGCGAACAGGACGTCTTCCAGTTCACTTGATATCTTCCCGAGCGGGTCCTTCTCGAACGCACAGTTTATTATCTTTACTCTGTACCCTTCCTGCTTTAATTTAGACCCGAGAGATATCAGGTTCAGCGGCGGATAATTGTTATAGTGATACACGTTCTCGGGACGTATCAGGACCACCTTATCTCGCATCTACACCCTCCCTGACCGCTCTTATGACCCTTTTGATATCTTTACCCGCTATCCCCGGGTAAAGAGGTATAGAGACCGCTTTGCTGTAATAATCTTCCGCTACCGGATACATGCCTTTTCTGTACCCGAAGCGGCGGCTGTAATACGGATGAAGGTGCACCGGTATATAATGCACCTGGGCCCCTACGCCTTTTTCCTTTAAGGCCACGAACATCTTTTTCCTTTTGATCTCAGAGCCTTTGTCGGAACTTATCCTCACCGGGTACAGGTGCCACGCGGACCTTACATCATCCTCTTCCACCGGGACTTCGATGCCTTTGATCCGGGAAAGCTGCTTTTTATACCTTTCCGCTATCCTTCTTCTCTTTTCTATGAACTTATCAAGCTTTTTCAGCTGCGAGATGCCCAGCGCCGCCTGGATATCGGTCATGCGGTAATTGAAACCGAGGGTGTTCATTTCGTAATACCATGCCCCACCGTGTTTTTTCGCGGGCGAATGGAACTGTTTTTTGTCTTTTGTCACCCCATGCGTGCGCAGCGACAAAAGTTTTTCGTACAGGTCCTTACTGTTGGTCAGAACGGCTCCGCCTTCACCGGTCGTTATCGCTTTTACGGGATGAAAACTAAGTATCGCCATATCCGAATGCCGCGAGCTGCCCACTTTCACCCAGCGCTTTCCGGTCCTGTATTCCGCCCCCAGCGCGTGAGCCGCGTCCTCTATCACCGTCAGGCCGCGCTTTTTCGAGATAGCGTGTATGGCCTTCACATCGGCCGGATGGCCGGCAAAATGAACGGGGATGACCGCTTTTGTCTTTTTGGTGATCTTTTTTCGTATTTCCGCCGGGTCGATATTAAAAGTGCCGTATTGAACATCGGCAAAAACGGGTTTCGCCCCGCAATACACGGCGCAGTTGGCCGACGCCAGGAATGTTATTGGCGACGTGATCACTTCATCACCGGCCTTTATCCCCGCGGCGAGACAGGCTATGTGCAAAGCCGCCGTGCCGCTGGATACTACCACCGCGTATTTCGCGCCGGTGTATCCGCACAGCGCCTTTTCAAACTCTTTGATCTTCGGCCCCTGGGTAAGCCAGTCCGACTTCAGGACCTTAACGACCGCTTTTATGTCGCTTTTATCAAGCCACTGATGCCCGTACGGGATCGCCTTCATTTCTCAATCCTTTTATCATTGTTTGCAGATCTTCCTCTGTCAGCCATTCTTCGTTCATGTCACTGCGGTATGTAAAATCTCCAGGGACAAGATCGTATTTACTGTACATATCAGCGGAATCCCTGGTCGCGCAGTAATTAGGCAGGATGACATACATATCATCGACCAGTTTTGTGTTACGGGCCTCGTCCTCGGAGACCAGGGTCTCATAGACCTTTTCGCCCGGCCTTATCCCTATTGTCCTGAATTCGCAATCAGGTGTTATCGCGCGGGCGAGCTCCTCTATCCTCATGGACGGTATCCGCGGCACGAAGATCTCGCCGCCCGCTCCTCTTTCCAGCGCTGTCAGGACCAGTCTGGCGGCGTCATCCAGGGTTATCCAGAACCTGGTCATGTTCCTGTCGGTAATAGGGAATTCTTTTATCCCTTTTTTTCTGAAGTTCAGGAACAGCGGAATCACGCTGCCGCGCGAACCCACCACGTTGCCGTACCGCACCACCGAAAACTTTACCCTTCCCCCGCCGTAGGCGTTGGCCGCCGTAAAGATCTTTTCCGCGACAAGTTTGGTAGCACCGTACAGATTGATGGGGTTTACCGCTTTATCCGTTGACACGGCGATGACCCTCTTGACGCCCGCGTCTATTGCCGCGTCCACTATGTTATCGGCGCCGTCAACGTTGGTCTTTACCGCTTCAGTCGGGTTGTATTCAAGCGCCGGCACCTGCTTGAGCGCCGCCGCGTGGATCACATAATCCACGCCCTCAAAGGCCCTGTACAAACGGTCCTTATCCCTGATATCGCCCAAAAAATAGCGCACGGGTGTCTTCTGCGGGGAAAAGACCTTAGCCATCTCGCTTTGCTTGTACTCATCGCGGCTGAAGATTATCAGCCTGTCAGGTTTGAACCGGTCAAGTATGACCCTTGTGAGCTTATTCCCGAGCGAACCCGTCCCGCCGGTGATCAATACTGATTTATCGTTCAACATCTGTACCCTCCATATGGTTTGTCCTGTACCAGTCTATTGTATTATTTATTCCTGTCTCAAAATCCGTTCTCGGTTCCCATCCGAGTCTGTGTATTTTTGATGAATCAAGCGCGTACCTGAAGTCGTGCCCGGGCCTGTCCTTGACAAAACTTATAAAATCGTAAGGTTTACCCAGAACATCAAGTATGTTCTTGGCGAGGTCTATGTTCTTTTTCTCTATACCGGATCCCAGGTTATAGATCTGGCCGATCTTGCCTTTCTCCAGGACCAGGGCTATCGCCTCGGCGCAATCGGCGACATAAAGCCATTCCCTTCTGTTCAGCCCCCGGGCGTACACCGGTATCTTGTCGTCCCGGAGCACCGCGCATACAGCTACTGGTATGAACTTCTCGGCATACTGCCAGGGCCCGTAATTATTGCAGGGGCGCACTACGACCGCGGGGAACCCGTAGGTCCTGATATATGACCTTATAAAGCAATCAGCCGCGGCCTTGCTTGACGAGTACGGAGAATTCGGCAATAGCGGCGATTTCTCACTGAACCGGCCCTCCTTTATTTCCCCGTAAACTTCGTCCGTGGATATATGGATAAACCTTTTTATTTTATATTGTCTGGAGATATTGAGCAGGTTTATCGTCCCCATGATATTCACATCTGCAAAAAGCGACGGTGTATCTATGGAATTATCCACATGGGTCTCGGCGGCGAAGTGCACGACCGCGTCAATTTTTTCCTCAAACACCTTTTTTATCTCCGCGGCGTCACGAATATCGGCTTTCACGAAACGATATCGCTTATCTGAAGAAACGTCTTTTACGCGGTCCAGGTCAGCGGCATAGCTGAGCGCGTCAACATTGATGACATCATAATCATCCCTCTTTGTTAAAAGGTGTTTGATAAAGTGGGACCCGATGAATCCCGCGCCGCCTGTTACCAGAATAGTTTTTCTCATAAATCCCCCAAAAATATTAGATTCCTCGATTCCCCACTCGCTTTGCTCGGGGTCGCTCGGAATGACAAAAGTCTAAAAATCATTATCAGCCTCGGCCAGTAATGGCAGGGCTCTGTCTTTTCCGGAAAGAACCGGGTCTTTTACGGGCCATGCTATATTTATAGCGGGATCATCCCAGCGGACGCCCCTGTCATGTTCCGCGGAATATACATTAGTGCACTTATAGACCACTTCCGTACCCTCTTCCAGCGTGCAGAACCCGTGGGCGAACCCCTCGGGGATATACAGCATGGCTTTATTTTTTGCTGAAAGTGTAGCGGATACCCATTTGCCGTAGGTCGGGGATTTTTTGCGTATATCCACCGCCACGTCAAAGACGCTCCCCCTTACTACTCTCACGAGCTTCGCCTGGACCATGGGCCTTTGCTGGAAATGCAGACCCCTCAGCACACCCTTCGCCGCGGACCTGGAATGGTTGTCCTGCACAAACCGTTTTTTTATGCCGAACTCTGCAAAATCCGTGTCCTTATAGGTCTCCATGAAAAAACCTCTTTCATCGCCGAACACTTCGGGTTCTATTAAAATAACATCGGGTATTTCCATTTTTTTAAACCGGAACGGCATTTCAGGCCTCCTCTTTCGCTATGCTCAAAAGATAACCGCCATACTCCGTATTTATCCCTTTTGCCAGGCCTTCCAATTGCTTGCGTCCTATATACCCCATCCTGTAAGCTATCTCTTCAACACACCCTATTTTCAGACCCTGCCTTTCCTCTATGGTCTTTATGAACATGGAGGCGTCTATCAGCGAATCGTAGGTGCCGGTATCAAGCCAGGCGTATCCCCGCCTCAAAAGTTTCGTCTTAAGCTTGCCTTTTTTCAGGTACTCATTATTAACGTCAGTGATCTCCAGTTCGCCCCTCGCGGAGGGTTTAAGGCTCTTGGCGATCCCCACAACGCTGTTATCATAAAAATAGAGGCCCGTAACCGCCCAGTTGGATCTTGGATTGTCGGGCTTTTCCTCTATCGATAAGACATTAAGATCCTTATCAAACTCGATCACACCGTACCTTTGCGGATCTTTTACGTAACATCCGAAGATAACGGCCCCATCCCTGATCGCGGCGGCTTCTCTCAATAGATCGGGCAGCCCGTGGCCGTATAAGACATTATCCCCCAATATCAGGCATACGCTGTCGCCGCCTATAAAACCTTCTCCCACTATAAAGGCATCGGCTATGCCGCGGGGCTCTTCTTGTACGACATATGAAAAATTTACGCCCAGCTCCCTGCCGTCTCCTAATAATTCCTTGAATCTCGGTGTATCCTGGGGCGTGGAAATGATCAGTATATCTTTTATGCCTGCGAGCATCAGGACGGATAAAGGGTAATAAATAAGAGGTTTATCATAGACGGGAAGCATCTGCTTGCACACGCCTTTTGTGATAGGATACAGTCTTGTCGCTTTTCCGCCCGCTAAAATTATGCCTTTCATACAATGCCCCCCTTCTGCCCCATGCTAGAGACTTTTTCCGCTTCTTTTTTCAGGTCCATGTATTCTTTTTCCTTGATCTTCAAAAAATGGTGAGTGAGCTCGAGCTGCGTGTGAAGCCCTTCTTTTGTAAGGACATACCCGGCCTTTTTTAATCTCTGGTCCCCCCGGGCAAAGTTCGTTATCTTTATAAGCCCGCCTTTGATCAGTTCTTTGATGAGATAATTGGTCTTACCAAGGGAAATACCGAGATGCCCGGAAAGGTCTCTCTGGGAAAGGTCCTCCTGTGAAGACAGGAGCCTGAGAATCCGAAAAATATCCTCCTTCAGGTGGTGTTCATTCATTGAACATTATTATAGATCATGTATGATACATGTCAATAAAATAATGTTCAAAAAATGAACATGTTTATTTTTAGGTGAATCAAAATTAAGATGAGCAGCCCGGACACTTACCGGTCCAGCAATACAGGCAGAGTTTTTCTTTTGGGAGGCCGATGGCGTCTATCATGTCGTCTATCTTCTGGTACTTAAGCGTGGTCACGTCCAGGTCGTTCTTGATCCATTTGATCATGTTCCTGTATTTATCGGAATTGTGGTCGATATATTCGGACACGTCCTCTATGTCGTGCCCTTCCAGGGCCTTTATGGCTTTGCGGGCCGCCAGTTCATGGATGCTGCGCGTGGACAGGCAGAATTTGCACGGGAACATCAGCGGCGGGCAAGCGGGCCTTACGTGTACTTCTTTCGCCCCGCATTGCCAGAGTTTCGTAACCGTGAAATTCTTGAGCTGCGTGCCCCTTACGATGGAATCCTCGCAGATGACTATCCTGTTACCCTCTATGATCTCTTTTATCGGGATAAGTTTCATGGTAGCCACAAGGTCGCGGGTCTCCTGCGAAGGAGGCGTGTAACTTCTCCCGTAACCCGGGGTGTATTTTACAAGCGGCCTCCTCAAAGGTTTGCCGGATTCCATGGCGTACCCGATAGCATGCGCTACTCCCGAATCGGGAATGCCCGCTACAAGATCCGTCTTTATATCATCCTTGTCCTGTTTCGCGAGGTACCTGCCGCATTTTTCCCTGACCGTTTCGGTATTTATCCCTTCGTAATTCGAAGCCGGGAAACCCGTGTATATCCAGAGAAAGGCGCATATCTGCTGGCTGTCCCTGCCTTTCTTTTTGGATGTCATGCCTTTTTCACTGACCAGCACGATCTCGCCGGGACCAAGATATTTCTCTATACTGAAACGATTGTTGGGGAAAGCGCTGGTCTCCGACGTAATGGCCCAGTCGCTTCCGCGTTTTCCTATGATAAGCGGTGTGTACCCCCGGCGGTCGCGGGCCGCGTATATCCCGTCTTTGTTCAACAGTAAAAGCGAACAGGAGCCGTCTATCGCGTCGAACATCTTTTCAATGCCGTCTATGAGGTCATCACCGGTATTTATCAGTTTAGCGACGAGTTCTGTCACGTTGACGCTGCCGTTCCGCATTTCGCTGAAAGATACCCCTTTTTGCAGGAGATCCCCGGCTATTTTATCCGAATTCTCTATAAGACCGTTGGTGACTATGCAGAATGGGCCGAACTTTGAGCTGAGGAACATGGGCTGTTCGTTGCTGTCGCTTATGATCCCTATGCCTTTTTTGCCTTTCATGCGCCTCGAATCATCATAGAACTTGGATTTGAACTGCGTCTGCCTTATGTCATGGATCTGCCTCTGGAAATCCTTCCCCAGAACGGCCACGCCGCCAAACTCGGTCCCGAGATGCGAATGATAATCCGTGCCATATAATAATGTCTCCGCGCAATCGCCTTTTGTGACAGCCCCAAAAATACCGCTCATCTTACTTTCTCCTCCTTTTTCCTCTGAACCTTTTTTCCATATATTTATCGAACTCTTTCATGTTCCTGAACGTGAAATCGTGGTCAAAATCGCCCGGCAACCGTTCGCATTCACTTACATCATGTTCCCTGCAGACCAGCGGGCGTTTATCATATACAC
>Ga0272444_10002624_pt1 | contig 16520 bp, 7 predicted proteins | sample SSMForm13_FD_201033 | JGI IMG/M metagenome (GOLD analysis project Ga0272444, IMG submission 201033) | Marine sediment archaeal communities from Little Sippewissett salt marsh, Falmouth, MA, United States - SSM-Form-13 | ecosystem: Environmental > Aquatic > Marine > Wetlands > Sediment ...
CAGTTACAAAACGGTCGAACATCACCGTCATAATCTGATGGTCAAGCTCTCGTGTGACAATTTGCCTCAATTGATCAGGTTGGCCGCACGGGAAGGCATCATCTCCCCCTGAGTCCGGCAATACAGTGTCTGTCCCGTGTGATGCGATAGGGTATTTATTCGACGGATTTGAGGGATTGTCCCTATTGCAACTATCAGGCATGTCGGTTACCTTTACTTCAGTCGGAGGGGGGATGGGCCGGGCCAATTACCCGGCCCAACCAGACGGGTAGCAGGTGCCCGCCGAACCTCCATCGATTGGTACTTCGGGTCGACAATTACAGTTAGTCATCGGTACGAACTTAATACCTCAAGTTGATCCTTTGCCGGACATTGGGTATCGGACGTGCCTACCGAAAGACAACCGCACTCTGTTTTCAAGAGCCCTTCAAACGAGCACACAGGACATGAATATACGAATCGCCGCCTGGCGCGACGGTTCTTCATTATAATTAGCTAGCAGGAGATCTGCCGTAACCGTGAAATCGGAGCGATATTCGGAAAGAGCGACTTCGGGCCAGTCAGATCTGACGCCGGATCGACCCTCAATTTCCGTGTGTGTACCGTCGGGAACGATTTCAGCAGCGGCAGGTCTTTGTCGTATAAACCGGGTCGGGACCAATCGGAGAGGGGGCCCGGGTCCCGGTCCAGGCCGCTGACGGCTGAAAGGAGGTGAACGCCGGCACCGAATAATCAAGTAAACCCTGAACGTCAATAACCGGACTTCGGGCGTTAGGTAAGAGCACAGATTTCTGGTTGCACAGGATTAAAGCGGGAGGCGAAGGCAGCCGCGAAGCAAACCCAGGAAATGAAGATGCTTTGGGCCACCTCCGACCCCAACAGACGATAAGCTTTCCTATTCCCTGTAACAACCTAAAAATCAGAAGGTTCGCAAGGACCGCGTCTTGGCGTACGCCCGAGTTGGAGGGAGGTGGTATTCCACAGACGCTGTACGTCTGATCGCTAACTAATTCTCTTACGAGTACCAAAAAATCCGAACGATAGGCAGATGCTTGTGTCTGCCGGGAGAGTTTTCAAAGTAGACTCCCATCGTCCGGCTCACCTGCGTCCGGACTCGTCTACCTGTTACCGGCTTTCTCATGAGTGCAGGCACAAGCGTCTCTATCAAACACTTAGCATTGGAGCTAATGTAAATATGTCTAGATTTTCAAAGACACTTCTTATAACCCTGGGTTGCCTGCTGTTCGCGCTGCCGGCGATGGCTCAGTATACGGAGTTCGTGGTCGAACCGGGCGGTTCCGGCACGACCTATCCGGATCTGGCCTCGGCGGTCGCTACGGCACAGGGCTTCACCGGGGAGCATCGCATTGTCATCAGGGCCGGCAGTTACTCCGACGTCGGGGTAGTAATCGACCACAGCCAGCCCGGCAAGATCCGGGAGATCATAGGGGATGACAAAGCGACGGTGATCTTCACTGCTCCGGTATTTCAGACGGGCGTGTTCCTGGATCCTTCGGGAACTACCGATCTGACCATCAGCGGTCTCACCGTTGTCAGCTATGAGTACGGCATCAGAACCCTGACCTCTGGCTGCACCGGCCTTATTGTAACCGACTGTATCTTCGACGACAATGGTGTGGACGGTTACACCGTCCCCGCTGATGAAGACGGCGGTGCTATCCGCGTTCATGGTAGCGGCTGTCTGATTGAAGACGTCGAAGCTATGAACGGTGAACGAGGCATCCGTTTTGGTAACGGCTTTGCCACCGCTCTCGATGACAACATCGTGCGCAACTGCCAGTCCCACAACAACGAGCAGTACGGCATATACTTCTCTGGCGCCAGCGCTGCATCCATGGACAACTGTCTGGTGGAAGGCTGCGATGTCTACGAGAACGAGGACTTCGGTATTCAGTTCCGGCTCCAGTCGGCCGGCTCTATGGTGAATCCGATTATCCGCGGCTGCACCGTTTACGACAACCTCTGGTCAGGTATTGTTGTTAATGGCGGCTATATTGGTTTCGTCGAAAACAACGTTGTCTTTGGTAACTCCCAGTCCTGGATAAACCCGTCCGGCGGCAACAACTGGGGTACCGGTACTGAGCCTTACGGTGGTGTTCACCTGGAAGGTGCTACTGGCGGTATGACCGTTCAGAACAATACCGTTTATGGCAACGGCAACGGAGCCGGTTATGGCGACTACGCCCTGTTGGCCGATGCGGCCACCACCGGCAACCTGATTACTGGTAACTGCTTCTATGATCATGACGGTTATGAGGGCATGGATAACGGTACCAGCGTTACCAATTCCAATCTCTGGACCGGCAACTACTACGAGGTCATTGATCCGAATGACCCCAACGATCAGGCCGCCAACGGCTGGTATGATCTCGATGGTACTGCTGGCGAGAGAGATACCAGCCCGTTGAAGTACGATAACAGCGCCTCAGGCCCGACCACTGTCGAGGTTTGGGACAACGTGTCCTACGACATCAACTGGACCGTTCCGGCCTGTGCGGCCGGTGATGAGCTGCCCCTGGCGGCCTATCAGTTCACGGTAAGCTGGGATCCCACTTACTTCAAGTACGTGGACGCCGACTACGACACGACCTATCTCCACGATGTCGGCGACGGCGCCCTGTATACGCCCATTGGTGGGGATACTCTCGCGGGTAACCTCATCTTTGCGGCGACCAACTTTGATATGCCGGGCATCGGCGACGGCCGGTTGGCCTTCGTCGAACTGCAGGCTATCAAGACCGGTGGGCCGTCACCTATAAGCGTGGCTTCCTACTATCGTGACCCCGACAACGGGGACATTCCGGCCGGCAGCACGCCGCTGGGTGTCACGATTCAGGATACGGAGGCTCCTCAGATCACAGGATTTGACGTCTGGATGGATCCGGCCGGCACCATGCCGCCGATTGTCGATCCGACCACCAACGACTCGACCTTCTCCGATGGTTCGACTGTTGGTGGTGACGTCCTCATGTACCTGGAGGCCTGTGCTTCGGACAACTACTCACTAGACCGCATTCAGTGTCAGGTGGCAGGGTACGGCCCCCTGAATTTGACCACGGCATGCAGCGGACCGACCTGTTGCGTATCGGTCCCGGTATACGTTGGTTTTCTGGCTTCGATGCCCGAGGGCGGTCCCTATACTATGGAGTTACGGGCCAAAGATGATGCAGGTATCTGGTCTGCATGGGCACCGTTCTTCACTTTCAGCATTGACCGCACCGGTCCGGTGATGACGGTTGACGCTTATGACGCCAACGGCTGTGCGCCGAACGCGGCCTATACCGATGACCAGGATATTCTCGTGGACCTCACGGGCTCGGCCGATATCGAGGATTTCGAAATCCGCGAGGACGCGCTCGGCAGCTGGGTCCTGAATACTTTTACGGCAACTGTGCCGTTTACTCTTTCGGCAGGCGAGACCAACAAGGAAGTCAAAGTCCGCGGTTATGACCTCTACAACAACCGCGGCAGTGCCGTATCTGACTGGATCGAACTTGATCAGAGCGCGGCATCACTTGGCTTCAGTATCACGCCTCTGAAGACCTCAGGTACCAGTCTCAGCGTCACGGGCGCCGAAGTGACTTTCGGCACCCAGACAGAGGAACTGGGCTTCATTGTTTCGAAGAATGCAGCCGAGGATATCAGTGATCTGAGCGACTGCTTCTCGGGCGTCTGGTTCCCGGCGGCCGTTCCATTCAGCGTTGATCTGAATGCGGGCGACGGCTGGTACTATATCTGGGTGGGCAGTAAGGAACGGGCTGGTAACATGGCCACCCCGATTCTCGATTCGATCGAGCTGGATACCGATGCTCCGGTTATCACCAGCGTGGTTATCGAAGACGTATCGCCTCCCGATCTGGGTGGCGAAGACTGCACCGACACTTATGCGGTTCAGGTGACGGTGACCTTCACCGACAATGGTGATGCGACCACGCTGGAGCTCAGTAACGATGCTTTCACTACGATTGCGCCCTACTCCGGTGCTCCGCTGATGAGCCCGTACGTGGCGACCTACACCATGACGGGATCGCCGGCCTCGGATCAGGATATCACCATCGATGCCAAACTGTACGACGATGTCGGCAATTTCGGCACCGGTACCGATGACATCTATCTCGACTATGTCGCTCCGACCGTCACGAGCATCGAGCTGCAGGATGCTGCTGCTACCGAGGCTCCGGTCTACAGCGTCCAGTGGACCAATAGTACCACCTTTGACATCGAAGTCACGGGTGCCAGTGCCGATGTGGAAGAGCTGGTCTTCTCAGAGGACAATTTCGGCACTCACGAAGTAGTTGTGCCGGTGACGAAACCGATTGCCAGTCCTTACTATGTCTCGTATCATTATCAGGGCACTCCCGCTTCGTGCACGTATACTAATGTCTGGATGAAGGTGAGAGACTGCTCGGCCAACGAGTCGACACCCGTTCTCATGGACGGTATTGTCATTGACGAGATTGCACCGACTATCAACACCTTCACCGGCCCGGCGCTCACTAAGTCGCTTACAGTAACGTTGAGCCTCTCGGCTTCGGACCTCTGTTACATTAATGAGATGCGGTTCTCCGAAGACGACCCAAGCTTCACGGGCGTGGGTTGGGAGACCTATAACACATCCAAGTCGTTCGATCTTGACGACAAGGGTGCGGGTCTGAACGATGTACCGCGTACGGTTTACGTGCAGGTGTGCGACGCGGCCGGCAATATCGCCACCGACAACATTGTCATAGATGTTGATATGACAAAGCCGACCGGCAGTTTTGTGATCATGTCGACCAATCCGCTGGCCGCTTACGGCTACACTAGCACGGTAAATGTGGTGCTGGATACCATTGTGGCCGATCTGGACGTGGTGTCGATGAAGTTCAAGAACATGCCGCAGCCTTCCACCGGCTCTGCCAACACTTCCTACATGCCGCTCACTTCATCTCATCCGTGGGCCCTGAACGCCGGTTCGGGGACTATGGAAGTTCAGATGAGGCTCAAGGATGGCGCCGGAAACGAGAGTGACTGGATTTCTGCGACAATTCTCATGAGCACCGCCGTGCCGCCGAATCCGCCCATCGGAACCGCTTTTGCGACTCCGGGCAACAGCGCCGAGCTGTGCTGGGGTACGGTGACGGACGCTCAGAAGTATCTGCTGCGCTATAACTTCACCAACGAGTACCCGCTTTATGGCAGTGGCCTGGCGCCGCACCCGCTGACGAAGGCGCAGGGTATTGCCATGGCGACAGTGCTCGCCCCGGATACGGTTCATACGTTTACCGGGCCGCAGCCGGATATCTATTCCGTCTCGATCTGGGTGCTCAGCAATTATGGTATCTACTCGGCCGATCCGCCGAATACGGATATCATTACCACCGACTATCGTCTGGGCGACTATCTGCAGGACGATGGTTCTCTCGGCCCCGACGGCTGTGTTGCTTTCGATCCGGAATTTGTCGTTCTCGGTGTAGCTTACCTGTCCTCGACCGGTGATCCCGAATTCAGGGATTCCCTGGATATCGCGCCGACCAGTGACATGTCAGAGATCGGTTATCCGATCCCCGATGGTCTGATCGATTTCGAGGATCTCGTGATATTCGCCAAGAACTATTCCTGGTCGCGCGCTCAGTCGGCCTGCAACCCGGCGGCTACCAAAGCGCCGGCCGGAGCGGCCACGAGTATAGCCGACGCCAGCCTCTCGGCCGAAATGCCTATGTATGTCAGGGCCGGGTCTGAGTTCACCGTACCGGTGTCGATCAGTGATCCCGAAGCTGTCATGGCCTACCATTTCAACTTCGAATACGATCACTCCCTGCTCGAACTGGTCTCGGTGGAGCCGGGCAAAGCCTACGCCCCGCTGGAACACAGCTTCTTCTATCTCGATAGAAAAGCTTCCGGCATCGACCTCCATAGTGCCGTTCTCGGCACCCAGGGATTCGGTGACCAGGAACTGGCCACGATCACTTTCCGGGCCATTTCCAGCGGCCAGGTTACGCTCGAAGACAGACTGCTCGACGTCCGCGACTGGGATCTCAACCGTCCGCAGGTCGCGTTCAGCCTGACGGCTCTGTCCGACGGACTCCCGACCGAGTTCGCGCTGTCACAGAACTATCCTAACCCGTTTAACCCGACCACGGCTATAGAGCTCAGCCTGCCGGCAGCCAGCCAGTACAAGCTGACCATCTATAACGTCCTGGGTCAGGAGGTGAAGACCTTCGAGGGCTTTGCGGATCGTGGATACAAGACCATCAATTGGGATGCTTCCGAGCAGGCTTCCGGTATCTACCTTTACAAGGTACAGGCGGGATCGTTCACCGCTACCCGGAAGATGGTACTGCTCAAGTAGCGTCTTGGTGGGTAAGACGGGGAAGGGGGGTAACCTCCCCCTTCCCTTTAAATACCCGTCAGAGCGCTACCTACGCATTTGTTTTGGAGGAAACATGCCTTATCAACCAAAGTCTTACCTATCCGGCCTGATTATCGGTCTGGGACTGATAGTCACGGCACTCGGCGCCAGGGCGCAAACGATCTACCTGGATCCCGCAGTTGAATACGTTACCACCGGTATCGGAACCGAGTTCGTTATGGAACTCAAAGTCGACGAAGATATCACGAGCATGAGGTCGTTCACCTATTACGTCGATTTCGATGCTTCAAAGCTCGATACCGTGGAGGTAACTGAAGGTCCTTTGCTGCCGTCTTCCGGCGGCACCACTTACTTCTTTAAATATATCGTCGGCGATACCAGCCTTCAGCTCGAAGGCATGGTGTTGGGCGCCGGTATCGACGTCGCCGGTCCCGGGGTGCTGGCCACCATCAGGATAAAGACGCTTGACACCGGTTACGTCAATATGGCCGTGGCCCAGCATCGCATTCGCGATGTCAACGCCAATCTGATCGAGAGCACCGCCGAAGGTGCGGAGATCTACATCGACATACCGCCCGATGAGTTCAACCTGATCAGCCCCATCGGAGGCCAGACCGTCAGAGGCTTTCCGGGGGAGGAGTTCCCCCTCACCTGGAACCGGTCCTCATCAATGTACCCGGCCGATGATGTGAAATACAGGCTGGTATATGCCCGTGATACCAATTTCACTCTCGACGTGGTCACGGTGAACGATTTGACGGACACGGTGCGTACTGTGCAGGTCGATGATCTGATCGAGTCAATGTATTACTGGCAGGTAACCGCAATCAGTACTCTGTACGGCTTTGAACGACGGTCGACGCCGGCGTATGATTCAATTAATTTCATGTATGGCTTGACCGAGCCGACAGGCTTTGACCTGATCTCACCGGCCGATGCCGGGGAAGTTGACATATACGGGCACGACTACATCACCTTCAACTGGGAAACCTCGACCAGTGACATCCCAGGTGACACCATTTCCTATATTTTCTACCTGGGTCCGGATCCGGGTGTGCCGACGGGGGCTGAGATAGTTGACACCGTAAAGCACCTGTCGGAGATAGAGATATCGTCCTCGCTGTTAACCTGCGGCGAATGGCGGTATTGGACGGTTAACGCTGTCAACAAATATGACCTGAATACCTGGGCGGGCTCGACGCGCTCGGCCATCTTTTACAGCAACTGCGATCTGGACCACAACGGCGAGCTGGACATTACCGACCTTCAGCTCCTGATCGACTATCAGTTCCTGACGCTGACCGCGCCGTTTCCGGAGATCGTAGCCAACTGCGATTGTTTTGGTGAGGTTGACATCTCTGATATTCAGAGACTGGTCGACAACCAGTTCCTCACCCTGACGCCGATCCCGGTCTGTGATTAGAGGGATGACCGCAACGACGGCCAGCTAACATAAGAGTGGGGGAGAAAGCCGTGAAACCGGCCTCCGGGTGAGTTCTGACCCGGGGAGGTCGGACCGATAGCGTACTTCCGGGGAGTACGTGCGTCGGTGGTACGTCCAGAGGCTGTTTCTAAACCCGCAGGTCCCCCGGCCCGACCGTGGGTCCAAAGGGCGGGTCAATTACTTCTGTCAGGCTGTCAATAAAACCAACTATCTACTTGCTAAAACAGGACTCAATTGTGTTACATTAGGCAGGCCCTCCGGCGTCCGGTTTGGGGCGACGTGTGAAGGCGGCTCTGTGTGGAAGGCCGTTTGTAGAAAACGCCTCTGGTTGGAAAGGAATCCGATATGTCTCCGGTCCGTTTGCTTTTAATCTCAGTTGTTTTGATCCTCGCAGTTTCCGGTGTGTCGGCCGACAACGCCTCGTCCGAGGCCGGCTGGGAAATCGTTTACCAGGAGAATTTCGACAGCGCATTCACGGCTGTCGATGGTCAGACTTTCGGTGAGGACGACTGGTTGATTTTCCAGCTCCACAACGGCGGCCAGATCACGATTGCCAACGGCTATGCGCAGCTCAACGCCCCCGATTTCTGGAACGCCGCCCTCATTCGCTCTACCCACATTTTGCCGGCCGAGTACAAAATCCGGACCAAAATCGGTCATATCAACTACGACCTGGACAACTACGAGCAGGCGGATCTCGACAATCCCGCATTCAACGATCATAACGGCTATCTCGAAAACGGCATGTACTTCCTGACGGTCACCAGCGATACCTGTGTCGGCAATGAATGCGCCGAATACTGGTGGCATTATCATCGCAAGATGGTAATCGATATCGACAATCATATGAACGTCACTCCGCCGCACACTTTCCACCCGGTGTTCATAGTCTTCATGGCGCCCCAGGTCAATTCCGGCGGCAACCTGCTGCGTACCTGGAACGGTGTCGTTTGGGATTCTTCCTCCTGGAACTGGAACGTCGCCTACACCTACGAGTATGACACCTGGTATTACGCCGAATTGGAGAAGAAAGACGGGCATATCACTCTTGCCCTCTACGACAGCGCTATGAACGTCATCGAGGCTCCGCCGTCGATACCGTTCGATCAGGTGTTTGCAATGAACGATTCGATCGAGTTTCTTTACGTCGGCGAGCCCCACACGGACGATTACGAGGGTGACGTGCGGATCGACGAGATCACTTTGTTCGCCTACCGCGAGGCCTGCTGCCTTCCGCCGACCGTGGGGGACATCGATCAGTCGGGTACGGTCGATATAACCGATGTCCAGGTGCTTATCGACAATCAGTACCTCACGCTGCTGCCGCTGGTCTGCGATGAGGAAGCGGATATCGACTTCAGCGGCGTGGTCGACATCACCGATCTTTCGATTCTGATCGACAGCCAGTTTCTTACCCTTACGCCCCTGCCGGCCTGCCCATAGGCGGCTTCCCGGCATTCCGCTGAACCGGGACCTGGCGTGATTTCCTCGTTGCTAAGATTGTTGCCCGGCGTTATGCTATGAGTATCGGCCGGGTCAATTTCACGCTCTCCGGCATCGCGCCCTGAACAAGGGGCGAACTAAGGGCCTTCTTTATCTCCCGACACCACCGCCCCGACCGCCAGGGCCGTCCAGGTTTCACCGACCGAACAAATGATGCGGTTTGAGGACAATCAGATGCAAAGGAGGTTGGTATGCCTGCTGCCAAATTGAAGGCGTTCCTGGACGACAACCAAGTGAAGTACGTGACGATAACGCATTCCCAGGCGTACGCCGCACACGAGATAGCGGCCTCGGCTCACATCCCGGCAAAAGAAGTCGCCAAGACGGTGATGTTGAAAATCGACGGCAAGTTGACCATGGCTGTCCTGCCGGCGTCGCACAAGGTGGACCTGGATCACCTGAAAGACTCGCTTGGCGTCGGCAAGGTCGTGCTGGCGAGCGAGCATGAATTCAAGGACACCTTCCCCGGGTGTTCATTGGGGGCGATGCCGCCGTTTGGAAATCTCTACGGCCTCGATGTCCTGGTGGCGGAGCGATTGACTCAGGATACAGAGATCGCTTTCAACGCCGGTTCACACACCGAGCTGGTCAGGATGCAGTACGCCGATTACGAGAAGCTGGTGAAACCGCGGATTCTCAAGTTTACCTGATCCACACCGTTCGCGCCCGGGTATGTCGGTCTTGAAATCGGACAGCCCGCTCGGTGACGGGCAGTCGGGGGGAATACTGCCTGTTCAACCTTGAGTGCAGCAGGCGTCGCTCAGCGACTTCGAAGGCACACTACTCCTGAATATAAGAGACGATGACGCGACGATTCGTTCATACTTTCTCAGCTTATTTTGCCAATGTGCACATAAGTTTTGGAGCATTGTGGACACCTTCATATTTTGTTGTATAAACAACTGATGCCGATCGTCGTGATTCTGACTCTGATGCTTTAACAGCCGTTTATGAGATATACCTGGAACAGCTTGTGGGACGCGTCTACCTCACTGCAAAGAATACCATGACCTGGCACGTCGACGACATATGGAGCGGAGTGATCAACGATGACCCGCGGGCCTGGCGTGCGCTCGTGGAGCGATTCGCCGGTCTGGTTACGGCCGTAGCCGGGCGGGTCGGTCTGTCGGAGGGTGATGCCGAGGACTGCGCCCAGCAGACGTGGATAGCGCTTTACCGTCGTCGAAAATCAATCCGCGATCCCCGAACGCTGCCGGCCTGGTTGATAAAGACCACCCGAAGGCGCGCGGTGCGTACGCTCCAGCGGCTTGTTCGCGAATCCACGATGGCTCCGCCGCTCGACCCGGGTTTGGACCGGCCTCTGCCGGATGAGGAGGTTCTGGCCCTGGAACGTCAGGCGATTCTCGAGTCAGCTTTGCTTCAGCTCGATCCCCGGTGTCGCAAGGTGCTGACGGCGCTTTTCTTTTCGCCGGGGAGCAATTCTTACGGCGACATAGCGCGTTCTCTCGGCCTGGCCACAAATACGCTGGGCCCCCTGAGGTCACGATGTCTCAAGAAGTTACACGCAATATTGAAGAAAATGGGCTATGACCTGGACTGATAGTAGTCGGCCGGCCTCTTTCTATTTACCAAAGACAGGAGTCCTGCGATGAAAAGCACGGGTAAACACCCCGGAAGAAAAGCCATGATTGAGGCGATCCATACAGGCCGAATCCCTTTTAAGGCGCACTTGAATCAGTGTCGGCCGTGTCGCGAGCTGTTTGAGGCCCTTTCTCGGTTTCCCGTGGCCGGACGAGCTTCCATCGCCCCACCCTCGGTTGGAACTGTCGACCGCTTTGCAGCCGTGCCGCTGATCGATCACCCGACCGCCTCAATTCACCGCATTACCGGCCGCTTGACTTTTGATTCCTGGGCTGACCGTCCCGCTGCCCAAATCAGGGATATCACGCTCGGGATGATTCGAAGAGTCTGTCTGAACGCCGGAGCGCTTTCCCTCGAAATAGTCGCGGAGCGCCGCCGGGATTGCTGGGAGTTCGTGGCCCGGGTCTACGATAAGAAACGAGTATCATCAGAATACCTCCTTCGGGTCGGAGCGAAAAGTGTTCTGCCCCGTACCCAGGGTTTTTACCATTGGTCCTCCAAGGGTACCCCTCGCATCCTGAGACTGCTGTCGCGGGACCTTCAAGTTGAATTCGAGAGGCTGTCATGGCGATGAGTGAAAAGGCCCAGGCCGCGGCAGCCCGGAAGTACATTACCAGGGGTGTCCGAGGCGGCCTGGACGACGATACACTGGCCCGGCTGTGTGATCGCCTTATCCGGAGAGAGACGGAAATCTCATCGGTTCGGGCGGTCTCCTTGGCCCGGAAATTCGTGGATCGGGCTCGGAGCGAGAAGGGCGCCCTGCTCACCACAGCACATCGCAATCTGGGCTGGGCCTCGCTGGTCGCCGGGGATTTTCGGCAGGCCGAAAAGAACTACCTTAAAGCCCGAGCCCTGTTGGCTCGACAGGCGGATCTTCGCGCCCGGGTTGATCGCATCCTTATCGATGTCTACATGTACCTGGGCGATTTCAATGAAGCCCGCCGCCGCGCCCGTCTGGCCCTGGCTGTTTTCAAGCGGCTGGGGGACCAGGCCGAGTCGGCCAAAACACGGGTCAACTACGCCAACCTGCTGCACCGGCAGGATAGACATCGCGAAGCCGGTGAACTTTATGAGCAGGCGGCCGAGTTCTTTGAACGTCAGCGCGAACCGCTGGCCGCGGCTTTCTGCAATTACAACCGGGCCAACACGCTCGTACAGCTGTTCAACTTCGACCGGGCTGAACAACTGTACAAGAAAGCGCGCAAGGTTTTCCAGCGACACGGCCACCAGCTAAGAGCCACCGGTTGTCTCAACGGCCTGGCGTGGCTGCATATGCTGGAGGGGGATTATCACATCGCTCTGAAAGAACTGGCCCGCTGCGAAGCAGATTATCGCAAGGCGGCGCAGCCCCGCGAACTGGTGCTGTGCCGGCTCGACCGGGCCGAGTCTTATCTCGGGCTCAATCTTTACGCCGACGCCCGCGACGCGGCTCAACAGGCCGAAAAGTCCGCCGTCAAACTCGGAATTCGTTACGAATCCTCCAAGGCCGCTTTCTTTGCCGCCAAAGCCTCTTTGGCTCTGGGCAGAGTCCCCGAAGCTCGCCGTGCTTTGACCAGAGCCGCCAACGGTTTCAGGGCCGAGGGTAACCGCTCGTTCCTGGCTGCCGTTAACCTGCTGGCAGCTCAGCTCGTATCTGTCTCGGGCGGGAAACCCTCGGCTATCCGGGCGGCGCGCCGAAAATTCACGCAGGCGCAACTTCCCCTATGGGAAGCCATCTGCGATTTGCAGCTTCTGTCCGATCAGCCCAACGCCCGGCCGGTTCTGCAGCGGCTCAGCCTGAATCCAGCGGTCAAGGCGGTGCCTCACCTGTACGCACGGCATCACACCATGCTGGGCGACAAGGAAGCGGAGCGAGGGCGCATGGACCGAGCACGCAAACACTGGCAACAGGCGGCGGATGTGCTGGATGCCGTCCGGGCCAAACTTCCGCCGGTCGATATGCGCTCCTCCTTCTCCCAGTACCAGAGCGACCCTTATCGCAAACTCATCGGCTCCGAGCTGAACCGCGATCCGATCAAGGCAGCGGCCTGGTCGGAGCGGTTCAAGACGGCGGGGTTATGGTCCGGCGGCGGCCGATTCCAGGACAGCCCGGTTCGCACCCGCGCCGAAAAATCACTGTCCGAGCTGGCCCAGCAGGTGACAGCTCTCTCCGGGCGACTGGACCGATTTACTGATGAGAGGTCATCGTCGTCATCTTACGCCCGCAGCACTCTTCGGCGTCTTCAGCAGAAGGTGCGCCAGGACCTGGCGGCGGTGGAAGAAGACCGGGAGGCCCGGGCCGATCGGATCGAGAACCTCTGCGACCAGATAACCGCCGTGTCCAAAAAGCTGCCAATCGTCCAATTCCACAGCGCCGGCGGCGACCTTATAGCCTTTGTTCACGATAAGGCCGTGACGCACGTGCACCGCTATGTAAACGGCGCCCGGACGGTCCGGGAGTTTATCGGTCGCTGGCGTTTCATGGTGGAGCGCGCCCCTTTCACACGGGATCGTTTCAGCGCCGCCGATCTGGCCGATGAACACCGCCTGCTGAACCGCCTCGGAACCTGGCTGTGGCAGCCGCTGGAGATTTCCTCACGCAAGAGGAAGGTGCTTGTCCTTCCCGAAGGGGAGATATCCAACCTCCCCTGGCAGGCTGTTGTTCCGAACGGGCAGCCGCCGGCGTCGAAAGTTCAAATTATTCTAGCCCCCAGCCTCAGACACTACGTTCTGGCCGGCAAATGCCGCTCTCGCTCGCGCCGCATCTCGGTTTTTGTTGGTGACACTACCGGTCTCTCCGAAGCCCGGCGGGAGTACGCCGCCCTGTCGGGGCTGGCCGGGCAGTCTGTGGAGGTATTTGATCCGTGCCGGCGTGAGGACTGGCCGAGTCGTACCGAGGGCCGGATCTGGCATTACACCGGCCACGCCCAGCTTCGGGTCGACAATCCGTTCTACTCCTCGCTCAAACTGGCCGACGGACCTCTTTTCGCGGCCGATTTTCGCCTCAAGGCCAACCGGGTCTCGCTGGTAACCCTGGCCGCCTGCCGCACCGGGCAACAGGCCTCGCTGCCCGGTGAGGAATCAACCGGCCTGGTTCGGGCGTTGCTCGAAATGGGCGCGGGAAGTGTCGTGGCGAGTCACTGGGCGGTTTCCGACCGGTCGACCGTGCGCTGGATGAGCGAGTTTTACCGGGCTTATTTGTCCGGTCACACGGCCGCGGCGGCCGTTCAGCAGGCCGCCCTGGCAGTCCGTGAGGAATTTCCCTCCGCCTACAACTGGGCTGCGTTCTCAGTTTTTGGCGCTGGCCAATAGAAGAAACGTATTATAATTAGAGGTATCAGGAGGTATCGATCATGAAACCAATAATCCAGACGAAAAAGCGGGGAACTGCGTTCGTGCGGTCTGCCGTTGCCGGCTGTCTGGTGTTGATACTGGCGGCCGCAGCGTTGGCGACCCCGCCCAGCGAGCCGCTGAAGGAGTTTCAGTCGCACGACGGTGAGGTGAACGAAGCACTCAACTATTCGCCGGGCGAACTGGTGGTGCGGTTGACGCTTCAGGATTCGATCTCCATCAGCCCGATCAACGACAGATTCGGCACCGAAGTGCTTCACTACCTGTATCAACTTCGTAGCTACCTCCTGACCACCGACTATCCCGGCGACCTGGAGGAACTGGCGGCTGAGATCGAGGAAGACACCCTGGTCGAAATCGCCCACCCCAACTACCTGATCGACCCGCTTCAGCCGGTACAGGGGAGTTTTCCCTTCTCCGACGAACAGAACGAAGGCAGCTTTGACGACCAGACGGCCGCCCACACCCTGAGCCTTCCGGGCGCCCACACCATATCCCAGGGGGCCGGCGTTACCGTAGGTGTGCTCGACGGCGGTGTTGATTTCGATCATCCGGTGTTCGAAGGGGCGGTTGAGTCCGGCTGGGATTATATCGACGACGACGGCTATGCCTATGACGAGCCGGGTGGCGACAACACCGGCCATGGGACTTTCGTAGCCGGGGTGGTGCACCTGGTGGCCCCCGAGGCTACTATCCGCGCCTATCGTGTGACTGAAGTCGACGGTGAGAGTCATGGTTATGTTGTCGCCGAGGCGATCATGCAGGCGGTGGCGGACGGCTGCGATGTGATCAACCTCAGCATGGCGCTGATGGCCGAGCACGGCATCATCAAGGACGCTATTGCCTATGCCAGGAGCCATGATGTTGTTGTCATCGCTGCCGCCGGCAACGGTCACAGCTACGTCCCGGTCTATCCGGCCAGCGATCCCAACGTCCTGGCGGTGGCCGCCCTGGACGACGAGAACCGTCTGGCCGATCTCTCGCGTTTTGGCAGCCATGTGGATCTCTGTGCCCCCGGGATCAATGTTTATTCGCCGTATCAGAACGACAAGTTCGCCTGGTGGGGCGGCACCAGTTTCGCCGCGCCGTTCGTGGCCGGACAGGCGGCCCTGATCATATCGCGGGCCCCGGGTCGACCCACCTGGACCGAGGTCCGTGACCTCATTGAGAGCACGGCGGAGAATCTCGATGACCTGAACCCTGACTACGCCGGAATGCTGGGCGCCGGGTTGATTAACCCGGTCGGTGCCCTCGAGGCACTACCTGATGTCGATTCCGGGTGGATCGATCCCACTGAACATTTCGTGCAGGGGATTGTCTGGGATTCCTTGTATTGGAGGGCAGCTATCAGTGTTTCTTCAACCAATGCCCCGGCCAGATTTTATGCGTCCGTGATCGACGAACCCAGTTTCGTATGGATTGAGACGGACTCAGGATACACCAACGACTCCGTCGTCTTTTACTTTGACGGCCTTGGAAAACCCGTCGGAAACTACGTCGACAGCATTCTGGTAGAAATCGAAGGTGTCAGCAACGGCCCGTTCATTTGTGTCGTGACTATGAGTGTGGTGGCAAACCCCTCTTCGGACACCTACATAGTGCCTGACACCCTGTACTTCACGGCGATCGAAGGGAATAACTACGCGGTGATGCTGGAAGGCTGCGCATACCTCATGTCCCCAAACGCCCCCGAGATGTATTACGCCTGGGTGAGTGACAGCCCTTACCAGTTTACATTTATCCAGGACTCGGTCGGTCTCACGGGGGATTCCGTCTGTGTGCTGGTCAACCCCGGCGGTCACACGGCCGGTACCTACTACAACGAGGTCGTTTACTGGATCGAGTCGGCCGAGGACTCCATCGCCACACTGACCGTTTGCCTCGACGTTTTCGCTGACACTACCGCAACGGATTCAGTATGGCTGTCCCTGCCTGACGACCTCGACTATGAGATCAAGGAGGGGACAGAAATCATCTACAGCGGGAGCGCCGGAATCTACTCGACCAACGCCCCGGCCGCCTACACCGGCTCCATTCCGGGCGGTGCGAAGTTCACTACCTTGTTGAACCCGACGGGCATGACTCTCCCCGCGGGCTCGCACGCGCCGGAGCAGTTCGGCTTCACGGTCGAGGCCGGGACACTCGCCCAGGGCTTCTACGCCGATACGGTGGTGATTGAGGTCGATGATATCGACGGCTTCGTCTACTTCATTCTGACCCTGACCGTGACTGATCCCAATGCTCCGGACAGCTCCTGGGTCACGTACG
>Ga0272444_10002625_pt1 | contig 16518 bp, 14 predicted proteins | sample SSMForm13_FD_201033 | JGI IMG/M metagenome (GOLD analysis project Ga0272444, IMG submission 201033) | Marine sediment archaeal communities from Little Sippewissett salt marsh, Falmouth, MA, United States - SSM-Form-13 | ecosystem: Environmental > Aquatic > Marine > Wetlands > Sediment ...
CTGTGAAATATTATGTGCCCCGTTCCTAACCGGATAACCACAAGGAGGGTGATATGAACCTGGATCAAATTAAAATCAGAACCATAAAAAGAGAAGATTTTGATGCTGTCGTCAAGATCGACAGCAGCGTCTTCGGCGCTACCCGGCCCGAGTATTACGAAGGCAAGTTTTTCTGTTCCATGGAGGTCAAGGAGCAGATGGTTGCCTCCATATCAATAATCAATCTGGAATTGATTCCTTAAAAATAATAGCGTATCCAGACTTCGGGGCGGCACACGTCCGGTTTTTCACCAAACTCGGTCTTGGCGGCGCCCACCGGAATTCCCACCCGGCAATTGAGTTCCAGGTTGGTCACGGGCGTCCAGGTCAAGCCGGGTTGAAGGTTGAAGCTATAATCCTGAAGGTTGACAATCGATGTGATCCAGGGATTGAAATAGAGGATATCAAGCGGTTCTTTTTGTGAGATCTTGAGATAGGCGTAATCCTCACCAAAATTGCGCTGCTCATAGACCGGGCCTGCGAGCCGGCCGGCGCGCTGCATCAACGATTCGTCGCCGTTGGTCTGCCAGTGCTCAAAGGCTGCTTCCTGGTAGGTGAAAAAATCTTCCATCTGGTCCCGGTTGTATCCGCCGCCGTTATGGTAATATTCGGCAATGAACGTGGTTTCCAGGGCATTGAGGTAGCGTATCCCGAAGAGATAACTGACCTGATCATCCTCGCTGTGTGTCAGCGTGCCATCCGCATCCATGAGAACATGGGAGACATCCTGCTGATAGGCCAGCTCACCATGCACCTCAATATTCTCAGCCAGGTTCCTGGAAAAATCAATCCCCAGGCTTAACGGTTGGGATGGCCCGTCGTAGTAGATGAAATCAAGGTCGGTGTTATGCCAGAGAAGGTAGAGCTTGACGGCTGCGTTCAGATCACCGTCTTCGCCAAAATTTTTATTCGTCCAGTCCTCGATGACCGGCAGCAGCATGGCGGTCAAGCCCATGTTGGCCAGCCCGCCGGCAGTGAAACTTTTGATCAGGTCGACCCCCGCGTAGGTGCTGCCCTCAAGATTCAGGCTCGGATCGTCGGGATCTTTAGCTGGATTGATAAAACCGACTGGATTCCAGGCATATCCTTTGCCCCACTGTACCCGTTTTTTGCCTGCATCCAGGGTCAGATGCGCCGTGGGCGTGAGCGATACATATCCCTCGTAGATCTTGTTGATCCACTCATCTTCGGTGATGGTGTCGGCATATTCGTGATGGGTCAACAAAACAGCCTGCAGCGAGCCTGTCCGGATCCTGCCCGACAGCTCCCCTGACAGGTGCCATTCGTGGGCGTCGGCACCGGGATCATCCCGGAACCGGATCTGACGATAGCGGGCCGAGGTCTCGTCGAAATGATGGTAGATATAACGCGCCTCCAACCGGGCGCCCAGCTCGTAGGGTTTCGGCCGTGCCTCGGGAATCGTGAAATCATATTCTCCGGCAATGGCCTTGCCGCACCAGGCGACCATCAACAAGCATAGCCAAATCCGCACCACTCAGCGCAGATCCTTGATCCGGGGCAGGTAGTTGAGGGTAAAGACTTCATCCGCCAGCCGACGCTTTTTCAGATTAGCGGAAATCATGATCGAGCGATACCCCTTGTGCAGCGGGCTCTCGGTCTCCATCACCGACGGACGCCTGACCCCATCGCCGATATCCTTGACCTCCTTGAAATGCAGGGTCTTGATGAGCATTCCGGTGGCGGCGAAGCAATCAATGCGCGTAGGCACGCGATCATCCTTAAGCACCCACATCTTCAGCCGGTCGTAGGCCACCGCGCCGGTTTTGGCTTTCAGCTCCAGCAGATACTGGCCCTGATCGTCCTTTAATGCCGCAACGTCGTACTCGACACTGTAGTCCAGGCGCATGATGTCGGCATTGTTAAAGACGCCGCCCACCACTGACTGCATGCTGGTAATACGGATCGGCTTGCCCACATTGGGAATGTAGAGCCACATATTGTCACCCAGGCGCAGGGTGGCGCGGCCCGCATCACTGGCTGGGGAAACGAACAGGGTCACGACCTTGTCCAGGTCTTTTTTAAGAAACCAGAGTACATATTCCTTGCGGCTGCCGTCCGGTTCGATGTTGATAATCTTGCGGTACATTTCAAAATCGTTTGGCTGAAGGTTCCGGTCCACCTCGGTGAGGATCTCGGCGCCGGTCAGCGGCTCTCCCCAGGTTAAGCCGGGCAACATGCAGAGCATAATAACAACCGCCGTTTTCAAGGCTATTTTCATTTGAAACTCCCGTTTGGTAGATTCAGATATGGCGTAAGGCGTCCACCGGTGCCAGCCGGGACGCCTTGGCGGCCGGCTGCAGGCTGGCCAGGATCGAAACGCCCAGGACGATGAGACAGGCCGAAATCAGTTCACCCAGCGAAATGCTGGGGGCCAGGATGAAAACCTGCTTGGCGCCGCCGAAAGCAACGGAGACGCCCTTCAGATTCAAGATCCAGAGAATCAATAAGCCGATGACCGCACCGGCCAGTGCGCTGAAAAGCCCCAGGCAGAACCCCTCGGCCACGAACAGGCCCAGGATCCGTCCTGGCGGGGTGCCCATGGCGGCCAGGGTGCCGATCTCGCGCACCCGCTCGTAAACACTCATCATCATCACATTGAGTACGCTGATCAGCACCACGGCGATCAGGATCGCCCGGATGCCCAAGGTCATGATATTGATCATGCGTACCACGTTGTAAAACGGCGTTAACTGCCACCATGTGTGCAGTTCGACCATGGGTTTGTTTTGGTTGTTGGTCATGGAGCCCAGCGCGTTGCGCAGTGCCGCGGTCACCACGTCGATGCGATCAAAATCGTTTATCCTTACGGCGATTTCGCTGACTTCACGCGCTTCCATGCGCAGTAGGGCGGCGGCATCGTCGATATGCAGATATCCGTCCCGGCCGCCCGGGCCCATGAGATTTTCGATCAGGCCGACCACCTTGAAAGTCATCCCGTTGACCGAGCCGTCTTTGTTGTTGGCCACCAGTACTACGGTATCGCCGGTGCCGACGCCCATGCCCTGGGCCAGGGCCTCGGGCAGCAGGACTTCGCCGCGGGCCACCAACTGATCTTTACGGGCGGCATCGCGGATACGCGAGGGGAGCAGTGGCACGGTGGCCTGTTCTTTTTGCGGATCGATACCGTTGAGCCGGACATTGGTGGTCTGGGCGTAATTGCTCAGCATGGCGCCGAATTTGATTCGTGGAGAAAAGGCTTCAACCCCGGGTGTTTGCGTCAGAAGTAAGGAGAGTTTCGCATAGGACTTCGCCGGCAGCATGCGGTCCAGCGGCAGGTTGTCCACGCTGGACATGTAGCCCTTGCGGTGGATCTGCAGATGGCTCAACATGGAATCGGTGATCTGCCCCACGATGGCCCGCTTGAAGGATCCGCTCAGCCCGACGAACACAATCATCGCCACAATGCCGACGACGATCAGCATGCCGGTGAGCAGGGTCCGGCGCTTGTGACGCAGCAGGTTTTTCAGTGCCAGACGCAGGATCTTAAGCATGGCGGCCCTCCCCGTATGCTGGTGGCGTGTCCAGCAGCCTGCCGTCTTCCAGGTAAAACGTCGCCTCCGCCTGATCCATGACCCGGGGATCGTGGGTGGAAAAGACGAAGGTGGTGCCGAATGTGTCGCGCATGCGTTTCATGAGCACCATCACCCGCTGGGCCGTGGCGCTGTCCAGGTTGGCCGTGGGTTCGTCCGCCAGGACCAGCTCCGGATTGCCCACCAGGGCGCGGGCAATGGCCACCCGCTGCTTCTGGCCGCCGGAAAGTTGTCCCGGATATTTACGGGCCTGATCGGCCATGCCGACGGCTTCCAGCACCTGTTCGACCGCTGGGTGGCGGTCGCCTTTGGGCATGTCGCGAATCATTAGCAGGGGATATTCCACATTTTCGAATACCGTGAGCACCGGCAGGAGATTGAAGTCCTGGAATACGAATCCCAGTTTTTTTCCCCGAAACTGTGCCCCCTGACGTCGATTCAGGCGGCCGACCGACTGGCCCGCCACGACCACCTCGCCGGTGGTGGGGCTGTCCAAACAGCCGATCAAGTTGAGTGCGGTGGTTTTGCCGCTGCCCGAAGGACCCACCAATGCCGCAAACGCACCTTTACTAATCCGCAAGCTCACCTGGCTCAGTGCGGTCACGTCCACCTCGCCCATGCGATAACTTTTGGAAACCCGATCGAAGGAGACGATTTCCATGGCATTCAAACTCCTTAATAGTTCAACCATACATGATGAACCATGATGTCGCACAAGAAAAAAATACAAATATAACCCGCATGCATATATTTTACAATCGTATGCTCATGATCGCACAGGGTGACCGCATTTGACACCCAAGATGAGGACCGAAGTCGCAGGCATGGCCAGCTCCACAGCCAATCCAGTGCGGAACGAAAACATCCTGATTTTTGTGAAAGCCGGCTGATTATTGTCTATTGGAAACGACACTGTCTATTTCTCATGGTAGTCAATCGGCAAAAAACGGGATATTGACTGCGAGTTGTTGGAAAAAGGTTGCGTGCGATGATAACCCCAATGTTACAACTTTAGGGATAACCTTAACCGGAAGCCGCATAGAAGGTAGAGAAATGAGAAAATCATCGTTGGTTATTTACCAATAAGGATCCCAAGAGAAAACCGGAAGAAGGCAAATACCCGCGCTCCTGAAATGCTGATCAGGGCCTTTTCATACAGAACCAATACTTTTTTAAAAACCAAGGCGCCAACACCGTTAGCGGGCCTTAGACGGATTTGTCAAACAGGCTCTCAGGAGAGCTGCCTGACCCACACATCACGCTGCGGGAAAGGAATGTTGACGTTTTCCTGATCGAACAGCTTGTATACGGCCATGTAAAGCTCATGACTGATCCGTCCCCGGTCGGCCGGGTCCCTGATCCAGCAGAGCAGTTCGAAATCCACACTGGAGTCGCCGAAACCACGATTGCGCACGCGGGGGGCCGGATTCCTGATAACTTCCGGCTGGGCCCGGGCCACCTGATCGAGAAGGGCGCACACTTGGTCAAGATCACTGCCGTAGGCCACGCCCACCTTGATGCGCAGGCGGTAGCGGTCTCTTATTCCACCGGATTCGTTGATGATCTTCGCATTGGCCATTTCAGCATTGGGAATGATGATCTCCACGTCATCACGGGTGCGCAGGCGGGTGGAGCGGATGCCGACGTTGACCACGAAGCCACGCTCGCCGCTGCCGAGCACAACATAATCCCCGATGGTATAGGGGGCATCGGCGATGATAAAAAAACCGGCGAAAAGATTGGCCAGTGTGTCCCGCGCTGCAAAACCCACGGCAATGCCGAGCACACCGGCGGAAGCCAGCCAGGCTGCGGGATCGATGTTCCAGACCTGAAGCAGGGCATAGGCGCCGATGGCCAGGATGACCACGGTGATGATAAGGTCGAACAATGGGATGGTACGCTCTTCAACAATGGGGAAACGGTTGCGCACCCGGCCCATGATCTCCAGCCCCAGGTTGCCGGCCTGGATGGCCGCCTTAATCAGCTGCAGGATCAGCACGCTCAACATCAGGCGGAGGGTCGCCATCTGGGTCAATTCTCCCAGCCCGAGGACTTGCACGGCGACCGCCAGGGCGGTGTAGCCCACCACCAGGGCGGCTGCACGGGCAATGATACTCAAAAGCTTTTCATCCAGCTCGGTGGCGGTGCGGGCGGTGATCTTGGATCCCCAGAAAAGGATGAACCGGTGGGCCGCCACCGCCAGAGACAACCCTACAATGACGACCACAATGGACAGGACAATGGGAAACTTGGCCAGAAAATTCCAGGTGTCGACCAGCATGCCGGGCAGCCAGTCGGGAGGCATGGGCGGTGTGGTGGCGGGCATGGCATTTTCTCCGGGTTGATTTCAATTCAAATCATTACGAGTTATTTGCGGATGATAATCCACAATCCAATTTCCTCGTCGTGCAGGATCGAGGCTCGATCGAGCCCGGCCGTTTTCAGCGCCGTTTCAAAGCGCTCGCGCGATTCCGGCCCCAGGTTGCGGCGCACGCGATCTCTGAATTCATCACTGCCTTGATTGCGTTTTTTCATCTCTGAGACGATGGATTCGGTTATCGCCTTTGATCCGAAGCCGCCGCCGATATAGGCCCAGCCGTCGGGCGTAATTACCCGATGAATATCCGTCAAGGCACGGGGCAGGTCGTCCCAGAAGAATATCGACCCGCGGCTGACGGCCAAATCAATGGTGTTATCCGGCAGGGGGATGGCCGTGACATCACCCTGGAGGGTATCGGCGCGCTCGATCAGCTTGTTCTCGGCAATCGTACGCTTGGCAACCTCCAGCATATCCGGCGATGTATCGAACAAGCGGACAAACAGATCCGTTTTGTCGGCCAGGGCCGCTCCCAGATAGCCGCCGCCGCAGCCGATATCCAGGCAGGTTCCCTGGGTTACCCCTGTGTAGGCGATAATCTGGTCGGCGATCAGCGGGAATACCGGGGCGAAAACAGTGCGTGCGATTTTGTCGTATTTCTGAGCATCGATTGTCATTTTTCATGTCCTTTGGTGATGATGGTTTCAATACTGAAGATGCCATCGAAATGCCAGCGACATCTTTCTATAGCATATTTTCTTCTTTTTGCCGTTTAAAATCCTGCCTGATTGTTCTCGCGTCCATCAGTCATACAGCCGCCTGGGCTGTTAAAGCTGGCCGCTGAGCAGGGTCTCAAGCTCTGCGTCACTCAGTGCGTAATGATAAAAAAGGGCGTAAAATGCCTTAACCTTACGTTTCATCCAGGTGCGGGGAAAAAGATCCGGATACAGAGCATGCGCGGTCCAGGGAATGCCCACAATACGGTTGACACCGGGCGGGCGGTCGAACCAGTTGAAGGGCTGGCTGGGGGTCAGATGAACCCGCCGGTTTTGCACGGCCGGCGTTTTTTTCCAGGAGGCGTCGCCTGGTGCATGCCCGGCAAAGACCTGGCTGGTGGTGATGATGACCTCCGGCCGCCACATGAGCACTGATTCCATGGTCACCGGTGTCTGGCCCGAGCCGGAGGCCAACTGGCAGTCAGCCACGTTGATGCCGCCGCAGACATCGATCAACTGCGCGTGGGGCGATCCGGACGGGTCGGTGGAAAGGCCGTTGCCTCCTTCGGCATAATAGACGCGTACACGGTCGGCTTTGGCAATGGCGGCGACCTTGCCCTGGACCTCATCGAGCACATTTTCATAATAGGTGATCAGCGCCTCGGCCCGGTCGGCAACACCGAGCAGGTTGCCGATAAACCGAAGGGTGGGGGTATAGCCAACGGCGTTGCGTGCGTCATCCACACACACGACCGGGATGGCGCCCATTTTCTCCTGGGTCAGATCTGTCCTCGATCTGTCCGTACCCGGCTCGCACCCCACAAAGACAAGGTCGGGCCGAGCGGCAATATAGGCCTCATAATTCGTTGATCGCCGCCCCCAGGCGAAGGCCGGCAGGTTACGGTAGGCCTTGGGAATGAATGTCGTCTTTGCGCCGGCGCCTCGGCCCAGCCAGCCGCCAAGCTTGTCAGGCGCCAGCATATACACGAAGGTCGTGGGCGGCGGGGAGGTACTCAGGACCTTGTTGATTTTCTGGGGGACCTTCACCCGACGTCCGGCCATGTCGATGATGGTGCGTGTGGAGGGTTGTATTGTTGTCGCCGTGATTGTGGTCGGTGTCATCATGGTCATGGCGATAGCGGCGATGGTCAAGAGCTTGCGAATAGGTTTGTGCATGGTGATCGAATTGTTCCTTTTAATTCTCTTTTTGGGCGATGCGCCCGATGGGAATCACAAACGGACAGTCATCGGCGATCCGCACCATTGCCCGGATTCCGTAGACCGCTTCCAGGTTCTCACCGGTCATCACGTCATCGGGCCTGCCGCTGGCAACGATTTTGCCTTTTTTCATCATCATGATCCTGTCGGAATAGCGGGCCGCCATGTTGAGATCATGGATGGCGATAATCGCCGTAATCTTTCGCCTTCTCACGAGTTTGCGCAGGATTTGCATCACGTCGATCTGGTGCCAGATGTCGAGATTGCTGGTGGGCTCGTCCAGGAGAATGACGCCCGTGTCCTGGGCCAGTGCCCGGGCGATGAGCACTTTTTGCTGTTGCCCGCCGGACAGGTCCGAAAAGGGGGCCAGGGCCAGCGCCTCGATGCCGAGCCGTTGGAGTACTTCCCATGCCTTTTCCTCGTCGGCCGCGCTGCCCTTCCAGGAAAGGTGCGGCCTGCGGCCCATCAGGACCATGTCGAAAACCGTATGCGGGAAGACGCGCAAAGCGTTTTGGGGTACATACGCGATTCTGCGGGCGATTTCCCGACGGTGCATGTCCACGACATCGCAGCGGTCCACACTGATCTTGCCGGATGTGGGCACAAGGATGCGATCGATGCATTTGATCAGGGTCGATTTCCCCGATCCATTGGGGCCCACGATACTGACGACCTGACCGTCGCCCACCGCCATGAAAAAGTCTTTCAGGATGCGTTTGTCCTGATAACTGAAATTCAAATTCTCAACGGACAGCTTGTTGATCATGACCAGAACTCCCGACGTTTGCCCTTGAGTATCAGATACATGAACAGCGGAACGCCGATCATGGACATGATGATCCCCGTGGGGATCACCACCGATCGCAAAAGGTTCATGGAAACGGCATTGGCAATGAGCAGCAGGGCTCCGCCGATGCCACCGGCGGCGGGGATGAGGTAGCGGTGATCATTGCCCAGAATGATGCGGCCGATGTGCGGGGCGACCAGGCCGATAAAGCCGATGACGCCGATAAAGGAGACGATGGCGGCCACCAGCAGGCTGGCCACGGCCATGATCAGCACCCGAATCCGATTGGCCTCCACCCCCATGCTTTTGGCACTCTCGTCACCGACCGTCATCAGGTTCAGATCCCATGCCTTGCAGTACAAAAGCGGCAGACAAACGGCTGAAACGCTGCCGAGAAACAGCATGCTGTTCCAGTTCAGATCGTTGAGGGAGCCCATGCCCCAGTAGGACATCACCGTGCGCTGCTCGTCACTGGCAATATAGGAGAAAAGCTGGTTGGCCGCCTGGAACAGGTAATTGACAGCAATCCCGGCCAGAATCAGGGTTTCGGAGGTGGCCCCTTTCAGGGTTGAGAGCGCGATAATCAAACCCGAGCAGAACAGGGCGCAGACAAAGGCGTTGCCCACCAGAAAGTAGGGGCCGTCCAGAACGGTCACGCCCAGCACGGCGGCCACGGAAACTCCGAAATGCGCGCCCGACGATATGCCCAGGGTAAAGGGGCTGGCCATGGGGTTTTTCAGCACGGCCTGCATTACGCATCCGCAGGCGCCCAGACCAAATCCGGCGAGGATGGCGCCCAGGATCAAGGGCAGGCGGATCTGCCAGACCACATGATCGACCAGCGGATCGACGGCATACCCGCCGGGCACCAGCTGGCTTGCCAGGGTGCGGTAGACCTCGGAAACGGTCATCGGAACCTGTCCCAGGGTGATGATCACGCTGGCGGAGAAAATGAGAAGGCCGGTCAAGCCCAGAATGAACAGGGTTTTGCGCCAAACAGAGTGGGCGTGGGCACTACGGGATGCACCGATCCTGCCGTCTCTGGATCGTTTTGCATGTCCTCCCGCAGGGCTGAAATGCAACCGACCCTTTACCATGCTCACGCTCACTGGTTCAGCGCCTTGGCATAGGCCATGGCCGTACCGGGATGGTCAACACCGTTGGTGACGACGATCAGGTTACGTTCCTTGGCGATTTCGGAAAGATTCTGGAATTCGCGCAGCTTCAACGCCGCCGGGCTTTTCTCGTAAAGCGCCGCGGCTTCGCTCATGCGCCGGGATGCCTGATGCTCGCCGTCGGCAAGGATGATTCTGGCTCGTCGTTCGCGTTCGGCTTCGGCCTGGCGGGCGATGGCCCGCAGCATGTTCTCGGGCAGAGCGATATCCCGGATGGTGACGATATCCACCCGGATGCCCCAGGGCGCGGTGACCGCTTCAAGTGCCGCCTGGATTTTCTGGTTGAGAACCTCACGGTCGGCCAGGATCGTGTCCAGTTCTCCCTGGCCCAGTACGTCCCGGAGCATGGTCTGGGCAATCAGGGCCGTGGCCGCCTGGTAATCCTCGACCTCGACGACCGCCCGGACCGGATCGACCACATGATAATAGACAATGGCATCCACATCCATGCTGATGTTGTCTCGGGTGATGATGGTCTGCTTGGGCACGTCGAGCTGCCTGACCCGTAGGTCCACGCGCACGATCTGATCCACCAGGGGAATGATGAGAAACAGCCCGGGTCCTTTCATCCCGGCCAGGCGGCCGAATCTGAAAACGACCGCCCGGCCGTATTGACGCGTGATCCGGACCGATGCGAGAACGGCGATGAAGCCCGCCGTGACGATTATGATAATTTCAAAAGTTGGCATAACCAGCGTTGCCTTTCGAAAACAGAAAATTTATGAACGGGGCTTCGCTCAGTGCCCGATGATCCGCCCGGCTTCCTCGGCTGAAAGGCTGATACCGAGAAAAAGGCCATAGAAGTCCCGGGTCTCCTTGACCAGATCCACCTTGTACGTTTCCGGATAGAGACGGTGCATCAGCCATTTGAGGCCGAGAATGCGCATGAATGACGGGGGACGGTCGAACCAGTTGAACGGAGCTCGTGGAATCAGGTGCACGCGTTTGTTGCGTACCGCCTTGATATCCCGCCATTTTGGATCATTCTGGACGGCGGCCACAAAGTCTTTGTCCTGGGCGATGATCACGTCGGGAGCGTAGGCCTTGACCTGGTCGATGGTTACCGGTTCCAAACCCATGTGGCTGGACGTGTGGCCGCAATGGACATTGACATCCCCGGCAAGCCGCAACAGATGCACATGCAGAGAGTCGTCATACTCGGTAGAAAGTCCGTCTTTGCCTTCCGCATAGTAGACTTTCGGCCGGTGCGCCTGGGGGATGGTCTTGAGCGTGGCCGTCGCTTCCTCCAGGGCCTGCCGGCACCAGTCTGCCAGTTTGGCGGTTTTTTCTTCCTTGCCGAAAACCCGCCCGAGAAAGGCATAGGCATCCGGGTAATCGGCCAGATCGGCCAGATCGCCAACGCACACGTAGACATAGGGAATATCCAGCTTGCCGAGAATTTCTTCCGATCGTCGGTGTAGCGGCCCGTTTTTGTCGCCCCAGACGATAAGTACGTCCGGATTGGCTTTGACGATCGCCTCGGTATTGGACAGCCTGCCAAGCACGGGAAGATCGTGCACATACGGCAGAAGATACGGCTTGTCCGCATCCCTGATTGGGAACATCACCCCGGTTAGGGTTTCCGGGGCAACCGAGTACAGGATGGCAAACCCGTAAGGTGACGGGGCATAGGCAGTTTTGATGATATTAGGCACGATCACCTTGCGACCGGCCATGTCCGTAATTTCCCGGCCCAGAGCCGATTCGATACCCGCCCAGGAAAAAGCGAGGAGCAGGCAGAGCATCAGAAGGAAATAGATTTTCATTGGAGGCATGTTTTCACCTTGGCTATTTTTCCATCTGGATCCACATCCCATCATCCCCTTTGGTTACGCTGAAAAACGGGATGCCGGTTTTTTGCAGAATTTCGTTGTAGTCGCGCTTCATCATCCGTCGGGGCGGACCGTCACGGCGTGGGCGATCTTCCGGGGGCGCGATGCCGCGCGCTTTCAGGTCGGCGGCGATCTGTTCCTGCATGGCGGGGGTTCCCCGGCCGCCGCCCACATAAACCCTGCCTTCCGGCACCAGCACCCGGTAAATTTCCTTCAAGGCGATTTGCGGATCCTCCCAGAAGGGGATCGACCCGCGGCTGATGACCAGATTGACGGCGTTGTCCTCAAGGGGGATGCGATGCACATCTCCTGGCAGGGTCCGCGCTCTGTCCTGCAGGCCGTCCTCGATAATGTGCCTGTCGGCCCGCTCGAGCATTGCGGCGGAGTGGTCCATAAAAATAAAGTTCAGGTCGGTGATCCGGGCCAGGGCCAGCCCCAGATAACCACCACCGCAGCCCACATCCAGGCACATGCCGCTGGTGATGCCGGTGGCCTGTCTGATTTTTTCCGCGTAGTAGGCGTAAATGGGCGCGTTGACGCCCCGCGCCCGCTCGTCGTAGCGGGAGACATCCATTTTCCTGTCGGCGCCCTTATTTTCAGTGATTATTTTTTCCGTCAATGTTTTTGCTGATGGGTGCATTTCTAATGATACCTGTAATAAGTTGACTTCATAGATCCAGCTTTAAAAGCCTGGATCAGGCTCGATAACAAGGCGGAAAACGGCTCGAATGCGGAGCATATATGTAATATGTGAGCATTTTGAGCCGTTTCCCAACGCCGGTAGCGGGCCTTAGACGGGGTTTTAAAACTGGAACTAAAAGGACAATGAGAATTCTGCGCCTAATGTCCGTCCCCGATCCGGATAATAGCCGGTCACGTACCGCGTGGAGTAGTCGTCATCCAGAAGATTGCGGCCGAAAAGGGTGATGGTCAGAAGCAACGGGTTAATATTGAAATCCCTTTTGACGTTGGCATTGAGAAGGGTGTACCCGCCCAGGTCCTTTTCCGCGGCCACGCCCCTGGGGCTGCCGGACTGGGTCCAGTCGTCCACCACTTTCACGGAAAGATTGGCTTTGTAAGCCCTCCAGCGATGGCTCAGCGACGCCAGGTAGCTGTTTTCCGGTGAGGATATGCCGAGGGCGTCGGTCGTCTCCCCATCACTGGTGGATTCACTGTCCAGCATATGCGTCCAACTCAACCGGTAGGTGGTGCGATGACCGATATTACCGCTGATCAGTAATTCGAGTCCCTGCCGTAGCTCGTCGGACTGCTCGTAATAGTAATACGTGGAACCGTCGATTTCATACGTTGAATCCGTGGAGGATTTCTCATTTTTCGTGTCGATCCTGAACCAGGTGACGGTCGGGCGGAAAAATTCCGCAAAGGCGGCCGATAGGGCGACTTCGATGCGATCCTGGCGTTCGGGGTCCAGGCTACCGGTTTCGCTGCGCATGTCAAAATCGCCGGTGGTTCCCTGCTTGCCGTAAAAGTACCGGCCGTCCAGGGCAAAGATGCTGTTGGCTTGCCAGTGCGCGCCTGCGGCGAAGATTTTCGAGGGCGCCATGTCGACATCATTGTTGGCGATATCGGTCGCCTGGCTGGAACTTCTTCCGGAGCTGGAGTTGTCGATATGTTTTGTATCCTGCCGATAGCCGGCGTCGAAAATGAGATTGCCGTCGAAGAATCCCTGCTCCACAGCGGCCGACCAGCCCGTTATCGTGGTATCATACCTGTTGTAGCCCCGGCTGAGGTTGGGACCGTATCCGGTGCTGTTGGAGAACTGTCCGCCGAGTTGAATCAGGGTCCCACCGAAGCGGGAGTTGTGGCGCAGGCCGAATCCCTTGGTGTCCTCTTCATATTCCTTGGTGGTCGTGTCCGCTGAGACAAAACTGTCGTTATGCTCGGTCTGCTCATAGTCGATCTGAAAGGCATTGAAAAGTGTTGAATGGTTCTCGCTCCAGTGAATTCCCATGTCGCCGGTGTAAACTCTTGTTTTCAGCGGGTCATAATACCACTTGGCGTCGGAAAGCGTGCCATCGTCGGCAATGCCGCGCTGCATCTCGAAGTCGCCTGTATCGTGATAGGTCATCAGGTTTACGTTCACTTTGCCAAACCGGCCGCCGGCATTGATCATTCCGTTTTGCGCACTGCGTCCGTCGAACCAGCTGTCCTGGCTGGGACGATCGATTATGGCGGCCAGGCCGCCGACATATCCTTCCCATCGGGATGATCCCGTATAGCGGGTACCGGCATACAAGCTCGCATTGGTGGCCACCGGATGGCCGCCGGCCGATTTTTCGGCGGATCCGCTCAACACCGCTTCGGTTTTTTTCGGTTGTTTGGTGCGGATAATCACAAATCCCGTATTGACCCCCGAGCCGGAACTGGATGCGCCGATGGGAATCGACGGACCGATGGTCAGGGCGGTGGATCCACGCACGATCTGCATCTCTTCGATGGCTGCCACCGGGAACTTGTAAAGGATCCGGTCGGTGGACGGCGGCAGCACGGCGCCGTCGATGATATAGGTGAAGCTTCCGCCCCCGCGTGTGCGGATGAAGAACGGGTGCTTGCGTCCCTGGTAGGCCACATCAATACCCACGGCCTTGTCGAGAAGATCGTATACGTCGCTGGGTTTCAGATCCTGGATGTCTTTCCGGGTCAGCACCTCAGTGCCGAACCGACCGCTGGCTTCGATGCGGTAGGGGTTGGTGATGCTGTCCAGCTCCAGGTCCTGGCGCCGGGACGCGGCATCATCGACAACATCGACCGGTTCCAGTTGCTGGGCCCAGGCTTGCTCGTCCCGATCCTGGGTTGACGTTTCCTCGATTTCTTCGGTAAATCCCGGGGAAGATATACAGGTCACTGCAATCACAACACACCATATGACAACACACCACTTCAAATAGTTCGGTTTCATTTTCTCTCTGTTTCCTCTATCAAGTGAACAAGTCTGCATGACTGAACGGTATCCGATAGCGATTCTGGTATTGGGATGAATTGCCGTTAGAATTTGTAAGTCAGGTTGGCAAAGTAATTGATCCCTTCCTCGGGATAGCCTTCATCAATCTCGTAGTTTTCGTCCAAAAGATTGTTGGCACCGGCCTCGACGGACAGCCCCTTGATCAGTGAAACCGCTGCCTTGGCATTGACCACGGTGTAGCTGTCGGTTTCACGTACACCGTTGGAAGAGTTGTACTGACCGGAATAGGTGGTTGAATCCGCAGAGAGATCCAGACGGTTGAACAACGAGTAAATGACATAGGCAACGAATTTATGCTCGGGAATACCAGTGATCTTATCGTCGTTGCTGCGATTGTCCCATTTCGTATAGGTGTAGTTGATGCCGCCGCGCAGGCTGTCGGTGAGGCGGGCGACCAAGCTGGCCTCGACGCCGTAGATCTCAACTTCGCCGATATTCTGGTTTTGTTGGATGGTGGCCGTGGAGTCGTCCGGATCCGGGATGGTGGCGAACTGGATGTAGTCCTCAATGTCGCTGAAGAACAGGGCGCTGCTGAAGCTGACCCGGTCCGATTTCGTTTCGAACCCGAGATCATAATTGACGGCGATTTCAGGATCAAGATCCGCATTGGGCAACGTGGTGCCGAAGCGGTAGGAGTAGCGGTCTTTCAATGTCGCAAAACGGCTTTTGCGTGCGACGGTCAGGTAGGCGGCACTGGTATCCGAGAAATCGTAGAACAATCCGGCCTGGGGATTGAACGCCGAGGCATCCTTGGTCGAAAAATCGGAAATGATTCCGGTGTCACTGTCGTAGTCCTCGGCTTCCAGGGCTTTTTGCCAGTCATAGCTGGCACCCACTCGCGTGGAGAGTTTTTCGGTCAGCCCAATGGTATCCTCAACGGCGACGGAGTAGTACTCGTCCCGGAAGGTGCGTTTGGGTTCGTCATTGTCATGCTCCTTGTGCCGGTCGCGTTTATAGTGCAATGCGGCCTTGAGGTTGTTGCGACCGATTAACGTGGTGCCGAGTTCCAGGGACCCGCCATAAGTATCGTCATTATACCAGCTTTTGAACGCTGATCGATAGGTCTGGGAGGAATAGGTCTCGTCATCATAGGAGAAAAGCGAGTTGTCGTACTTGTCGTAGTAAAGTCTTGCTTTTATATGGCTTTTTTCGCCTATGCCCGTTTTGGAATTGAAATAGTAACTCTCCTTGTCCCACTGAGGCCACTGCCAGTAGCGGATGCGTTGGGTGTCATCATATCCGGTGTACACCGGATTTCCCTTTTCCGCCTCCTGTTTGCTGTAGCTGACGGCATATTCATCATCGTCCGTGGGCCGGAAGCCGATTTTGAAACTGATCTTTTTATCGGTAATGTAAGAGTTGTCGCGTTTGTCGCCATCTTCGGTTTCGGTGGGCTCAAAGTCATCGGAGAGGTTGTAGTAATCGCGATCCAGATAGCTTGCGCCTCCCTGGAAATACCATTTGCCCATACTGCTGCCGATGTTGGCGTAGGCCTTGGTGGTGTCACCGCTGGCCAGACCGACACCGGCATTGGCTTCAAAGGGTTTTTCGGGGCGTTTGGTAACCACATTGATGGCCCCGCCCATGGTATTGAATCCGTAAAGAACCGAGGCTGCGCCCTTGGATACCTCGACCTGAGAAACGTCAAAGGTGGTGAAACGGCCGAAATCGGAATAGCCGTCATATATGACATAGATGGGGATTCCGTCCATGAACAGCGGCACATGCTTGACATCCAGACCGCGCACGAACACGGTGCGCTCGTTGCGGGCGGCGGTACGGGACACCGTCACGCCGGGCATCAGGTCCAGGGCCTCGGTCAGATCATCCCGGTTGAACTCGCGCAGCATCTCTTCATCCACCCGGTCCACACTGCCCATCTGGGATTCTCCCTGCGCAC
>Ga0272444_10002627_pt1 | contig 16505 bp, 16 predicted proteins | sample SSMForm13_FD_201033 | JGI IMG/M metagenome (GOLD analysis project Ga0272444, IMG submission 201033) | Marine sediment archaeal communities from Little Sippewissett salt marsh, Falmouth, MA, United States - SSM-Form-13 | ecosystem: Environmental > Aquatic > Marine > Wetlands > Sediment ...
GGACTATATTGATGTCGTTGTACACGTTTTCCGGGAGCCGACCCGCCAATTCTACGGACTCGAAAAACTGTGGGGCGACGCTCCGGTGGAAGAACTCTCCGATGCCCCTAGGACCTCCGAAAAACGAAAACAGGAGTGAGATTGTTGATATGGGAACGACTATGGAAATCGCCGACTTGAAGTCGAAAACCATCGCCGACCTGCTGAAAATCGCCGAAGAGCTAGAGATCCCAGGGGTCTCCGGTCTGCGAAAATCAGAACTGATTTACAAAATTATGGAGAGTACCTCCAGCACCGACGGCCTGATTTTCGCCGAGGGAGTCCTGGAGATCATGGACGAAGGCTATGGTTTCCTTCGCTCGCCGGACTACAACTACTTACCCGGTCAGGACGATATCTACGTCTCACCGTCGCAGATTAAGCGTTTCGATCTGCGGACCGGAGATACCGTCTCGGGGCAGGTTCGTCCACCCAAGGACAACGAGCGCTATTTCGCCCTGCTTAAGATCGAGGCGGTCAACTACGAGAATCCGGAGATCGCCAAGCACAAGACGCTGTTTGACAATCTTACGCCGCTGTATCCCGAGGAATCGTTTACCCTGGAACTCAAATCCGAGGAGCTGACCACCCGCATCATCGACCTGATGTGCCCTATCGGCAAAGGACAGCGCGCCCTGATCACGTCACCGCCGAAAGCGGGTAAGACGATGATTCTCCAGAAAATCGCCCAATCGATTACGGCCAATCACAGCCAGGTGAAGCTGATCGTGCTGCTGATCGATGAGCGCCCCGAGGAAGTCACGGACATGCGCAGGTCGGTTCGGGGTGAGGTGATTTCATCTACTTTTGATGAACCGGCGGAACGTCACGTCCAGGTCGCCAACATGGTTCTCGAGAAGGCCAAGCGGCTGGTCGAGCACAAACACGACGTGGTCATTTTGCTCGATTCGATCACCCGGCTGGCCCGCGCCCACAACGCCGTGGTGCCGCACTCGGGCAAGATCCTCTCCGGCGGCGTGGACTCCAACGCCCTGCACAAGCCGAAGCGGTTTTTCGGCGCCGCCCGTAATATCGAGGAAGGCGGCTCATTGACGATCATCGCCACCGCCCTCATCGAAACCGGCTCCCGCATGGACGAGGTCATCTTCGAGGAGTTCAAAGGCACCGGTAATATGGAATTGGTCCTCGACAGGCGTCTCTCCGACCGCCGAATCTTCCCGGCCATGGACATCAACCGGTCATCGACGCGGAAAGAGGAACTGCTGCTTGAGAGCGAGACGCTCAACAAGATCTGGATTCTGCGTAAGTTCCTGGCGGAGATGAACCCGATCGAGGCGATGGAATTCCTGCTGGATCGAATGAAAAAGGCGAAGAATAACGAGAAGTTCCTGGGTTCGATGAAGGATTGATCGGGGACGGAGCGTCGAGGAGAACCCTCGCCGTCCCAATCTACGACCGCGCACCCTGCCCGTAGCTGCCTGCGCCCGCGCTCGGGACGGACCAAATCACTTACCGATGCGCATGCAACTGCCGCCACCTGGCGGCAAACCGGACTATCCAATCGAGAATCGCTGCGTCGCCGAGATCACGCCCGGCACGCTCGGATTCAATCCATTTGTGTTTCTCGATTTCCCGGCGCTGCGCGGCGAGTTCATCCTCGAGTTGATCGTGGCGCCAATCCGTAGCGTGGTGCTCAAGCCAATGCTGGATGGCGTAATCCACGCCGACGTCGTAACCGGCCGCCTCTGACAGGTAGTACTTGTGGACTTCGACGGCCAGCTGCTCGGCCTCGGTGAGATGATCCGTTAGCTGTTTGTCGTTTCCGTGCCCCATACCGGCCCGTGTTGACTGCTCCCTGTAGAATCTGGCTTCTTCTTCTAGGTGTCGGCTACTTACGGCCTTTGCTATACCGTCCAAAATGCTGCTTGCGCAGCGTCTGCTTGATGCTCTTCTCCTGCGCTGTCCAGAATGTGCACAGCTCGCAACGAGCATGTTTCTTTCGTTTCCCGGCAGCCGGCTCGGTACACAGACTAAGATACATCGGTCCGTCCACGGCTTCGATCACATCCAGGAAATTGATCTCACTCGGCTTCCGAGCCAGTGTGTAGCCACCCTTGATGCCCTTATGCGACAGCAGGATACCGCCGTCCGTAAGGTCCTTGAGGATCTTCGCCAGGAACTCACGGGGTACCTGCGTAGACTCGGCGATGACGTTGATGGAATGCAGCCTACCGACTTGATGCTTTGAACAATGATGGACAGCCCGAAGAGCATAATCGGACCTGCGAGACAGTTTCATATCACCACTTCCTTCTGCAAAAGAGTGCTCCTGCTATCATAAATGCCGAACATGGAAAAATGTTCCCATTTGTACATGCTCGCTGAATCCCGCTGCTTTCCGCTATTGACGCCCCGCAAGCGGACATCACTGCCTCACCACAGCTATCGGGCGCCCGGGACGCTCCCGGCGACCACAACCACTGCCCGCCAAGCTACAAGATATCGCCCGCAACGTCAATGATTAGATTCCACGTAGACGGTACGTATGGAACCTCAGCCGGTCCGCCTCCGACTAAATGGGTCAAGCCGCATAGCCGGTCTGACCTGTGACTATTGGCGGGCTATGTACCGATCCACGTCCCCTCTAGGGCGCCATGTTGCGGCGCAGCGCCGACCGGCGTGATTTATGATGAGACTGTCACTCGATAATTGTACCGGAGTATAGCAACCACGCCGGAGCCGAGCAACAAAAAAGAGTCCGTTGTCCGGGTCGAACCCGGCACTTCGACGGCCGCCTGCGGTTATGTTTTTAGATTGTACCGGGAGGCGATCCAGGTTACACTTGCAGGCGGCGCCAGGGGCGCCGGCGACCAGCACAGGAGACAGCCAGTTGAAAACGCCCGTTGTCGAATTGACCAACGTCGGTCTCAGAAGCGATCGAGGAGAGACTGTCTTTCAGAACCTCAACCTGAGTATCGCTGCCGGGCGCTCGGCAGTGGTGACCGGGCCGGCCGGTTCCGGTAAAACCACCCTGGCGGAACTGCTGATAGGCCTGCGATTCGCCGACTCCGGTTCGGTCGAGGTCTTCGGCGAGTTGATCAAACCGCGACGACGACGGGCAATCAGGCGAATCCGCCGGAGAATCGGCGGCGTCGGCGGACCCTTCGGGCTGCTCCCCCTGCTCACCGTCGCCGAGAACATCACGCTGCCGCTGGTGATAGGCGCCGTTCGCAAAGGGACCCAGCGCGAGAAACTGCGTAAGGCGCTGACCGAATTCTCGCTGCTCAAACAGGCCGGTCACTACCCGCCCAAGCTGACGAGGGTTGAAAACACCATGGCCCAGATGGCCCGAGCCTCGGTTGCCAGCCAGCCGCTGATGATAATCGATGAGCCTCTGGCCGGACTGGATACCCGTACCTACCGCCGGGTCATGGAATACCTGACCAGGGTAGCGCTCTCCGGTCGAAGCATGGTGATCCTGACCTCCGACATCCCGCCCCGAGAGTTCCCCGAAACGGACTACTATGAAATCGTCAACGGGACCCTGGCATGATGCGCATTACCCACATCGTCAAGGAGATGGCGCGCAATCTCTACCGCAATTTCGGTACCGCTCTCGGCTCGCTGCTGTCGCTGACTCTGCTGTTTCTGCTTTTTGATCTTTTTTGGGTCGCCGCAGGGACCTCCCAGACATTCTACCTGAGCTTCATTTCCGACCTGCAAATGGATGTTTTTGTCACAGAAGAGACATCCGACACCGCGCTGGTGGCACTGGAGGACTCGGTGCGTCAGACGCCCGGCGTCAGCGACATCACCTACGTGTCCAAGCAGCAGGCCCGCCTGGAATTGTCTGGACAGGTCGGGACCGATTTGCTGGTCGGTTATGACAGCCTCAATCCGCTGCCTCGGTCCTTCATCCTTACGTTCCAGCCAGAGTATCTCAATCTCAACGAAATTCGTCGGATCGAGGCCCGGCTGGGGGCGTTAAACGGAGTGTCGGAAGTCAACTACAGCCGTCGCTGGCTGGAAAAGGTGGAGAAGACGAGAGCGATCATCCTACAGGTCGGCCTGGGGCTGGGCGTGATCATCCTGCTGGCCGCGCTGCTGAGTTCGGCCAACAATATCCGCCTAATGGCGCGGGCGCGGGCGGTCGGGTTTCGCCAGATGTTGCTTCTGGGCGCCGGTCGCTTCTTCATCGCGGCGCCGTTCATCCTCGAAGGTTTCTTCATGGCCGCCACGGCCGCGGCGCTGGGCTGGGTGATCATCTACTACGGCCAGCAACAAGTGACGTTCAGTCAGTTCGAGATCGTGGTGCCGCTCCGGGACCATATCATCGCTTTCTGTCTGGCCTGCGGCGTGATCGGCATGTTCAGCGGGTACCTGGGGATTCGAAGCGAATTGAAGGCTTGATATGAACGGCCTGAAAAACATTCTCACCGCCCTTGTGCTGGTTCTGGCGACGGTTCCCTTCGTTGCAGCCGATGATCGCGACAAAATACTCGATCAGAAACGCGAGTTGGAGCGGATCAAGGAGGACGTCGGCAAGAGCCAGAAGACGCTGGACTCGCTCCGCAATCAGCAGGTCTCGATGCAGCGGCAGATATCCGATGCCGATCAGAAGCTCTCCTCGGACCGCAAGGTCATCACGCGACTCAACAGTCAGTTGGCGACGATTCAGAAAGACATCGGCCGCGCCGAAACCGCACTGGCCGACTACCAGGAGCAGCTTGATCGCACCCAGCGGCGCTTCCTGGGTGATATCCGCCAGTTCTACTTCGCCCTGCGAGGTACTTCCGGGACGTTCACCGACAATCCCAACGTCGAACGCCAGCTTCGGCGCAACACCGTGTTTCTGACCGCCATGGCCGATTTCGAATTAGGTAATATCGAAGAGGCCACCGGTTACCTGGCCGAGACCATCGACGCCCTGGACGGACTGTCCGGCCAGTCCGATCAGGTAAAATCACTCAAAAAGAAAAAAGAAGTATCCTACAGTCTGGATATGAGCCGGAAGAGTCAGCACGAGAAGCAACTCGACCGGGTACGGCGGCGCAGCATGGATGAGGCCGAACGCATTATGACGCTCAAAGCCGCCGCCGAAGAGATGGAACGCATCCTGGCGCGCCTCGAGCAGGAAAGTCGGCGGGCCCGACCGGCGGAGAGTCCGACAGCCGGTCCGTCCGTATTCGCCACGCTCAAAGGACAATTGCGGTCGCCTTTCCGCGGGAAGATCGTCGTCCGCTTTGGCAACCTGGTTGATCCGGTCACCAAGCTCAAATCGTTTTCCCCCGGCATTTCCATCAAAGGCAAGGCCGGAGGCTCCGTCTCGGCCGTAGCTTCCGGGACTGTAGCCTACACGGGCAATTTGCGCGGCTACGGAAATTTTGTTATCATCAGTCACGATCGAGAGTACTACACGACGTATGCCGGCCTGGGCGATATTTTCGTCAGCGAAGGGCAAAACGTCTCGACCGGGGTCAAACTGGCCGCGTCCGGGTCGGACGGCATCGTCAAATTCGAACTGCGCAAAGGTCGCGATCCTCTGGATCCGGTCACCTGGATTAAGTTTGAGTCCCTTTGATGTGATACCGGCCCAACCGGCCGCCTGGTCGATTCTCTCACGTTCCTTCCACACCGGGCGGGCGGCGTCGACCTACCTGTTGACCGGCTCGGACGGACTGGGGCACTGGCCGCTCGCAATTACGTTTGCGGCGCTCGTCAACTGCCTCGAACCCGTGAGCACCGGTGAACCCGATCAGCCGATCCGTCCCTGTGGCCATTGCCGCCACTGCCGACAGATAACGGCTCTGAGTTTCGAAGATCTCCACCTGGCGGTCCCCATCCCGACTCATAAGAACCTCGATGCGGCAATCGAGCTGACCGCCCAGGTGGCCGAGGCGAAACGTCAGGAACCGTTCGGGCGACTCGTATCCGGCGCCCAAACCACGCTGCCAATCGACATGGCCAGAGAAATCGCCCGCCGGCTGTCCCGGAAAGCGAACGAGGGCGTCACGCGCGTCGTGTTGTTTTATCGTATGGAGAAAATGCGGGCAGCCTCGGCCGACGCGCTGCTCAAACTCATCGAAGAACCCCCTCCGTCAACGGTCATCATCCTGACCGCCGAACGGCCGGAAATGCTTCTGCCCACTATCCAGTCCCGGGCTCAGCGCATTCGTCTGAGGCGCATTCCCGAGACGGTGATGACGACCTACCTGACGACCAATTACGACCTGGACGATAAAAAAGCCCGTCTGATTGCGCGCCTGGCCGAAGGCTCTCTTGGTCATGCTCTGGACCTGATCGACGGCGAAGAGGAAACGGCGCTCTCGCGACGCGCGGTCGGCATGCTTCTGTTCAAATCACTGCTAAACAACCCGTCCCCCGAAACGATCGGCCTGATAACCGAAATGGTCTCGCCGACGGATCGCGGCGAGGTCGAGGAACTGTTGCGCCTCTGGCAATCGCTTATTCGCGACGCCCACTATTATGCCGCCACCGGTCACCAGGACGGTTTGTCGAACGTCGATCTGGCCGCCGAACTGAAACAGTTCGGAGCGCCGCTCGGTGACGTCCGCCTCACCAGCGACGTCATAGGCCTGATCAAAAATGCCCTTGCCGATCTCAGACGCAATGTGCATATTCAAACGGCTTTGGCGGCGCTTGCGTTGAAGCTTAAAGCGGCCCTGGCGGCCGCTCGTTGAAGCGGCATCACATTGTGTTTCACGGCAACGGAGGTATACCGTGCCGGAACTGTTTCTGGTGGAATTCAAGGGCTCCCGCAAGGAGTTCTTTTACAATAGCTACTACCACTCGCTGAACGTCGACGAGTACGTGGTAATCCAGGCCGATCAGGGTGAGGATATCGGCCGCCTGCTCGTGAAGGTCGAGAAGGAGATTGACTTCTCGGAAGGCGACCGCCCCAGGTCCATCCTCCGGCCGGCCGGCAAAGATGATCTCGAACGCTACCGGGATCTGCGGGGCAAGGAGGACCGGTACCGCCAGGAGTTCATCGAAGCCGTCGGACGTCACCGATTACCGATGAAAGCTGTCGATGTCGAGTGTCAGCAGGACGGCAACAAAATTACGTTCTATTTCACCGCCGATCACCGCGTTGACTTCCGAGCCCTGGTGCGCGATCTGGCCGCCCGGTATCGCACCCGCATCGAATTGCGCCAGATCGGCGTGCGCGACGAAGCCCGGCGACTCGGAGGCCTGGGCATATGCGGCCGCGAACAGTGCTGCAGCTGTTATCTGCGGGAATTTGCACCCATCTCGACGCAACATGCCCGCGAGCAGGATCTGACGCTCAACCCGTCGAAAATATCCGGTAATTGCGGCCGACTTCTGTGCTGCCTGCGCTACGAGGCCGACCTGTACGCCCAGTGCAAACGCAAATTCCCCAAACCCGGCACCCAGGTGGAGACTCGCAAGGGCAACGGCGTCATAGATCGCATCGATGTCTTCAACGAGGAGGCCGTCCTTCGCGACGAAGAAAACCTGCCCTTCCGCGCCGCTGCGGATGACATCCTGACCGCCAGAGGAAAACCCGTAGCCGGGCCGGCGCCCGTCTCCTCCGGGGATGTCGCTCTCGACGAGAGGGAGAAGGAGGAGTTGAAGAAGCTCGATGAGCCTGAGGGCGAGTCGTAAACCCCAAAGGATCAGCCTTGACCAGACCCTTCTACATCACCACACCCATTTACTATGTCAATGACCGCCCGCACATCGGTCATGCCTACACGACCATTTGTGCCGACCTGGTAGCGCGGTTTCATCGCCTGGCCGGACGGGAAGTGTTCTTTCTGACCGGGACCGACGAACACGGGAGCAAGATTGCCGAAGCGGCCGAGGCGGCCGGGGTCGACCCGCAGACGTTCTGCGACCGGGTCGTTGCCCAATTCGTGAGCCGCTGGCAGAAGCTGAGTATCTCCAACGACGAGTTCGTGCGGACAACTTCCGAACGCCACACGCAGGCAGTACGCAAGATCCTCGACGCCATGCGGGTAGCGCGTACCGAGGATGGGCGCGAGGTCGTCTATTCCGGCTACTACGAGGGCCTCTATTGCACGGGCTGCGAGAAGTTCCTCACGGAGAAGGAACTGGTGGACGGCGAATGTCCCTACCATCGCAAACCGCCGGAAAAACTGCGCGAAAAGAACTACTTCTTTCGCCTGACGGCCTACACGGACAAGATCAAATCACTGATCGAGTCCGGCGAACTGAGGATTCTTCCGGAGGAACGTCGTCGCGAGGTCCTGGGCCTGATCAACCAGGAACTGCCGGATTTCTCGCTCTCGCGGGAGAGTGTCAATTGGGGAATCCCCCTGACGTTCGACACCAGCCAGGTGGCCTATGTCTGGGTTGACGCCCTGTCCAACTACATCTCGGCTATCGGCTACGGCGACGACCAGGAATCATTCGACCGGTGGTGGAACAGGGGCGAAGTCGTCCATTTCATGGCCAAAGATATCCTCAAGTTCCATTGTCTGTACTGGCCGGCGATGCTGATGGCGGCCGGCGTGAAGCTCCCGGAGACGATCTTCCTGCACGGATTCTTCACCGTCGACGGCGAGAAAATGTCCAAATCACTGGGCAACCAGATTGACCCGCTGGACATGATCGAGAAGTTTGGGGTTGATGGCACGCGTTATTTATTGACCACTCAGTATCCGTTCGGAGTCGACGGTGACATTCAGGCCAGGCGCTTCACCACTCAGTACAACTCCGACCTGGCGAACGATCTGGGCAATCTCGCATCGCGAGTGGTCAAGGTCATTCAGACGAATTGCGACGGCAAACTGCCGGAGGCCAACGGTGATATCGACGGTCTTGACGGGCTGATCAAACTCGCCGAAAGCACGGCCCGTACGGCGTACGAACACATCGAGCGATTTGAGTTGCATCACGCCATTGCCGCCGGTATCAATCTCGTCCGTGCGACCAACAAGTTTTTCAACGACACCGCGCCCTGGAAACTCGCCAAAGCCGGCAACCGGGTGGCCCTGGGCGGCGTCCTCAATGCCTGCTGCGAAACCCTGCGTATCGCTTCGATCGTCCTCTACCCCGTCATGCCGTCCAAGATGACCGAGTTGCGCAACGTGCTTGGATTGAGCCACACCGACCTCACGCTGGAAAACGCCGAACGGTTCTCGGTCATGACGCCGGGAACCGAGATCCGACTCGAGCAGCCGCTGTTTCCCCGCCTGGAGAAGAAGAAGGCCGGGAAGGAGACGGCGCCCGCCAAAGACGAGACGAATGGAGACGGCCTGCTGGATATCAGTGAATTCGGCCGGGTGCAGTTGCGCGTGGCCGAGGTCCTCGAGGCCGAGCGCGTCGAAGGCGCCGACAAACTGCTGCGGCTGCAGATTGCCATCGGCGACGACCGCCGACAGATCGTGGCCGGAATCGCTCAGCATTACAAACCCGAAGACCTCCTCGGCCGAAAGATTGTCGTCGTGGCCAACCTTAAACCCGCCAAGATACGCGGTATCGAATCGCGAGGCATGCTGCTGGCCGCCAAGACGGGCAAGGAACTCAAACTGGTCACGGTCGACGGCGAGTTTCCGTCGGGGGCATCAGTTGGCTGATGATCGATTCCCATTGCCACCTCGATTTTGCCGATTTTGACGGCCGCCGTGACCAGGCCGTAGCCGATGCCGTGACGGCCGGCGTGCACACCATAATCAACATCGGAATCGACCTGGACACTTCGCAGCGATCCATCGAGCTGGCCGATCAATACGCCAATCTGTACGCCACCGTTGGAATCCACCCGCACGAGGCGAAAACCACCCGAAAGGAGTCCATCGAGGATCTGCGGCGGATGGCGGCCCATCCGAAAGTCGTCGCCATCGGTGAAATCGGCCTGGACTTCTACCGCGATCACTCGCCCCGGGCCGACCAGCGAAGGGTCTTCCGGCAGCAGTTGGAGTTGGCCGTCGCACTCGATATGCCCATCGTCATCCACACCCGCAATTCATTCGGCGACACCCTTGATATCGTCTCGGAATATGCGGCGGATCTGCCCGGAGGCGTCTTTCACTGCTTCCCCGGCCATACCGAGGACGCCTATGCCGTATTCGATCTCGGCTTCGTCATCTCGGTCGGCGGCGTCATCACGTTCAAGAATTCCCAGATGGGGCGGGTGGCCGCCGAAGTACCGCTCGGGAATATCCTGCTGGAGACCGATGCGCCGTTTCTGGCTCCGGTCCCTCATCGAGGCAAAACCAACTACCCGGCGTATGTCGCCCTTACCGCTCGGAAGCTGGCCGAGTTGCGGGGTGTCGACGTGAGCGAGATCGAACAGGTGACTGATCGCAACTGCCGAAAACTGTTCGGCCTGGTGGAAACGTTCGGAGGCTGACCGTGGCCGCCTATCATCCCAAAATGCGGCTCGGACAACACTTCCTGACCTCGACGGACATCATTGACAGAATCATCGCCGTCATCAATCCGACCGCCGGTGACATCATCGTGGAGATCGGCCCCGGCCGAGGCGCACTCACCCTACCGCTAGCCGAATCAGGCGCTGGATTGGTCGCTATTGAATTCGACGAAGATGTGATTGGGCATCTCAGGAAGCTCCTGAAGGGCCGGGACAACGTCCGCCTGATCAATACCGATTTTCTTACCTTCGAACCGGATCCTGACCGGCTCGGCAGTTTCGTGCTGATCGGCAACCTGCCGTACAACATCACCAGCCCGGTCATGGACTGGTGTTATCGTCACCGGGAATCGATAAGCCGGGCGGTGTTCATGATACAACGCGAGTTGGCTAGGCGAATCGCCGGTCGGCCCGGCAGCAGGGATTGGTCGCCACTGTCGATCTTCACGCAGTTGTGGTTCGATGTTCGGATATGCTTCGATGTTTCTCCCGATGCCTTCCAGCCCCCGCCGGAGGTTACCTCATCGGTAATCGAGCTTACCCCGAGACAAGCGCCCGATATCCCTGACTACGAACGGTTTGAACGGCTTGTACGGCAGGCATTCGTACACCGCCGCAAGCAGCTTGTCAACAACCTAACGCCGGAACTGGTCGCATCCATCGACGAAATCCACGCTATCCTCGACAATCTGGGGCTGAAACGGTCTGTCCGGGCCGAGGAGCTTTCGCTCGAAATGTTTTTGACGTTGACGGATCGGCTGATCGCACGTAACATCCTGTAGCCTTGCGTGTATACTACTAGTAGCTGTCGGTTCACGACCGGCGGCAAGGCAACCATTTACGTGAAGGCAACGAGGTAACCAATGGCTTCGCTGACGATTAACCTTGACCAGATAGCCGCCTTGCGGCAGGTACGTAAACTGCGAGAGCCCGATCCGGCCCAGGCCGCCGTGTTGGCGGAACTGTCCGGGGCCGACGGCATTGCCGTGCAATTCCGCCGGGACAGGAAATACATCCGTGAGCGCGATCTGTATATCCTTCGTGAGGTCGTCAAGACCCGGCTGATCGTCGAGATCGCCCCAACCGAAGAAATGATCGGCAGGATGCAGGAAGTCAAACCCTGGATGGTAACGTTTGTAGCCGATCAACCCGACAGCGACACCCCCGTGGGCGGCATCGACTTCAACAACGCTCCGATTGATTTCCATGATGTTGTGGCTCAACTCAAAGGATTGGGCGTGAGCACCTGTTTCTTCATCGAGGCCGAGCCCGAAGCCGTCAAGGGAGCGGCCAGGGCGGGAGCCGACGCCGTCATGATAAATACCGGGACCTACACCGGGGCGACGGCGATTGACGCTGCCCAGGAAGGGCTCGACGCCATCGACCGGGTGGCTCAGGCCGCCGCCAGATCGCACCTGGCCGTTATGGCGGGCCGGGGGATCTCCTACCGTAACGCCACGTCACTGGTGGAACTGGGCTTCATCGAGGAATTCGTGGTCGGCCACGCGGTCATGTCACGAGCCGTACTCGTGGGCCTTGATCGAGCCGTCCGGGAAATGAAAGATCTCGTTCAGACGGATATTCAGCAGAGCACGTAATCATTTGGCTGACCCGTATAACAATCAGTCGCGCACCGTCGAAATCACCACGCCGCCCGGAGTTAAGCCCGAGCGGCTGGATCGTTATCTGAGCAACCACCCCGACCTGGACCTTTCCCGCACCCGCATCCAGAAGCTGGTCGATGAGGGACTGATCCTGGTCGATGGTGAGTCGGTACCTTCAAAATACTCCATCAAGGGGAATGAGCGGATACTCGTCACGATCCCGGCGGCGCAACCCACCGACATCGTGGCCGAAGACATCCCGCTCGATGTCGTCTATGAAGACGATGCCCTGATGGTCGTCAACAAATCGGCCGGGATGGTGACCCATCCGGCCGCGGGCAATTACGGGGGCACCCTGGTCAACGCCTTGATCCATCACCTGGGCAGCCTGCCCGACATGGGCGCCTCGGATCGGCCCGGCATTGTCCACCGCCTCGACCGGGATACGTCCGGCCTCCTGGTGGTCGCCAAAACCGAACCGGCCTACCGCGCGCTCCAAACCGCCATCCAGAAGCGCAAGGTCAAGCGCACCTACCTGGCCGTGATCTGCGGTCACGTAACCGAGGATCACGGTCTGATCGATTTTCCCATCGGCCGCTCCATCAAGGACCGAAAGAAAATGACCGTCACCTATCACGCCAGCCGCGAGGCGAAAACCGAATTTGAACTGCGCGAACGGTTCCGCTCGTACGACCTGCTGGACGTCACGCTGCACACCGGCCGCACGCATCAGATCCGCGTCCATTTTTCGCACCTCGGTCATCCGGTTCTCGGTGATCCCGATTACGGCGGCCGCGCCAAATGGGTCAAGGGCATGTTCGCCCCGGAACGCCCCCTGGCAAAGAAACTGCTGGACACCATTCGACGGCAAACCCTGCACGCCATGCGCCTTGAATTCGCACATCCGGTCACCGGCGAGCCGAAGCAGTTCGAAATCGACCCCCCCGAGGACATTCGGCAGGTGCTGGCCATGCTTCGGACCGAGGGTGCCTAGGCCGCTAACACTGGCGCAGACGGTCGCAATTTGCTATCTTGGCCCTAACACTCAAACCACAACATCACAGGTACTATGGCTGAAGGAACATTCGTCACCACGATTAACTGCATGGACGGCCGCACCCAGCAACCGGTGGCCGACTGGATGAAACAGCAGTTCGGCGCCGACTATGTCGATACCATCACCGAGCCGGGCGCCGACAAGGCCCTGACCGAGGCCCCGGACTGGCAAATCGAGTCGATCAAGAGCCGAGTAATGATATCCGTGAACGGTCACGGATCGAGAGTGGTCAGCATCGTCGGCCACGACGATTGCGCCGGCAACCCGGTCAGCAAAGAGAAGCACCAGGACATGACCCGCCGCGCCGTCGAAGTGGTAAAGTCCTGGGGACTGCCGGTCAGAATTATCGGTATCTGGCTTGAAGAAAATCGGCAAGTTGAGGTGATCGTTGATACGGGCGAGTAACCGTCGCCTCAGATGTGGAACTCGATAATGTCTCCGTCGGTCAGCCCAAAATCCCGCTGCACGCGCTGGCCGTCGAATTTACCCGTCCCCCAGACTTTGGCGTATTTGAGTTTGGCCGCAAAATCCTTGTGAATCGAGGTCGCCGCGTCTTCGACCGTCCCGCCAATCGGCAGGATCACCGGGTCGGTCATGTCGGCCTCTTTGCCGATCTGCTTGGTGTAAACGCGAATAACCTTCAGGGCCGAGAACATCTTCCGCTTGCATATCTCCATCGACTCGTCGTCAATGATCGACGTTGACACCATCTCCAGTCCCGGCAAAAGCTCGGCCAGCCTGGCGCGCTTCTCGCCCGATTCATCCTCGTACGCCTTGTGGGCACAGACGATCGCCCGCTTGTAGGAGAACCTCGGGTCCTCCGGCTCCGCTGACACGTCCGGCAGCAACAGGATCCGCTTCTCGTTGAGCTTATCGACGATATATTTCGTATGCTCGATAAACTGCTCGTCCTCCAAATCGCACACCAGCACCACCAGGTCGGCGTTGCGGATCAGGTTCGACATGTAGTTCTCGTAGAGGTCGCCGGATATCGGCGGCGTATCGATAAGCTGAAGCTGAACCGATTCGAATGGCACCATCCCGGCCAGCGGCTCACGAGTGGTGTAGGGATAGTCGGCGACCAGGGGCTTGGCGTTGGTCAGGGTTTCGACAAGCGAGGACTTCCCGGAATTGGGAGGACCGATAAGCACGATCTGCGCCGCACCCTCGCGCTCGATGTGATCGGGGGTGGTGGCCTGCCTGGCTCCGTGCTTCCTCTCGCCTCCCCCGTCAATCTGCTTGGTCAATTTGGCGATCTTCGCCTTCATATCGGCCTGGAGCTTGTCGGTGCCCTTATGCTTGGGCATCATGGCCAATAGCTCCTTGGCCAGGCGTAGCTTCTCGCGGGGGTCGCGTTCGGCCTTGTACTCCCGCTCAAGCTCATAGTATTGGGGCGGTAGATTGGCCGGCATAGTACTATAATATGTTGACCGGACGCCGGACGCAAGAGCGCTTGTCGCTACAGGCGATCCGAAACCCGACCGGCGCCGATCGGCCTGTTCCTCTAACGGCCGAACCGGCGGGCGATGGCCCGCACGGCCTCACATACCTGATCGACCTGGACCGATTTCAACCCCGGGTACAGCGGCAGGGTCACGACCCGGCGGGCAACGTCGTCCGTCACCGGGAAGAAACTCGGTCTCAACCCAAGGTCTCTGTAGAAGGAGAACTCGTAGATCGGGATATAATGCACCCCGCATTCCACGCCGTGACCGGCCATTTTCCCGATGAACTGGTCCCGCGTAATGCTGAGCCGCTCGAGGCGGAGCTTGATAATGAACAAATGCCAGGCCGATTCACTCCCGGGCGGGCATACGGGCAACTCGAGGTAGTCGCTCAACTCGTGAAGATTCTCAATATACCGCCGGGCAGCCTTTTTTCGTTTAGCCTGGTTCTTTTCGAACTGACGAAGATTCCCCAGGCCCATAGCGGCCTGCATCTCGGACATGTTGGCCTTGTAGCCCAGGGCCGTAACATCGTAGGCCCACTGACCTTTGCGCCGCCGTTCGTATGCCGATTTGGTCAGCCCGTGTAATGACAGCAGCTTGACCCGCTCGGCCAACCGCTTTCGGCGCGTCATCACCATGCCGCCCTCGCCGCAGGTCAGGTTCTTGGTCGCGTGAAACGAGTACACGGCGACATCGGCCATCCGCGGAATGGATTTGCCCCTGTACCTTGCCCCAAGGGCATGCGAGGCATCGGCAAGAATAGGCACCTCGGCCTGCCGGGCCAGCCTGCGCAAAGCGGCATAATCCGATGGCACCCCGGCCACGTCGACCGGCAGGATGCAGCCCGTTCGGCGCGACAGCCTAGACTCTACCTGCGACGGATCTATCGCGAGCGTAACCGGATCGATGTCCACATACACCGGCGTCGCGCCGGCGCGCTGAATGGCCTCGGTGGTGGCCACGAACGAATACGGCGTGGTGATAACGTCCTTGCCAGCCATATCCATCGCCTCCAGGGTCAGCAACATCCCGGCAGTGGCGGAACTGACGGCCGCCGCGTATTTCACGCCGTCGTAGCGGGCCAGCGCGGCCTCGAATTCGATCACTTTCGGCCCGGTGGACAACCAGCCGGATTTCAGGGTGTCATTGATCTCCCGCAAGGTATCGCGGGACAATTGAAGATCGTACAAGGGAATTCGTGGTTTCATTCTATATAAGCCGATTGTACAGCGCCGCCATCATGTCAAGCGATGCTTCCCAGGTATAATTGTCACGAACAAAGCGCCATGCCGCCTCGCCCATTCTTGCCAGCCGGTCTCGGTCTCGCACCAGCGACAGAATCGCACGGGCCAGAGCTTCATGATCCCTCGGCGGCGCCAGCAACCCCGTCTCGCCGTCGCGAAGCACCTCCGGCACTCCGCCGACACGCGAGGCCACCGCGGCCCGACCGCAAGCTGCCGCCTCGAGCACGGCCACGCCGAAAGACTCCGAGTCGAGCACCGACGGCATGACCATCAGGTGATGCTGTTTCAGGTAATCATAAATCTCCGCGTTGTCAACAAAGCCGACAAACTCAACATTCTTCTCAATCCCCAGATCGGCGGCCAGGCGTCGAAGTTGACCGGTCATCGGTCCGCGACCGGCCATCGACAACGTGGTCTCCGGCTCCTCGGCGATAACCTTCGCCACAGCCCGTAGAAGCACATCGGGACCATACTTGGGTGTGTGCGCTTTGATAAAACACAGCTTCACAGGTCCCTGCGGAAGCGGTGTATTCTCAGTAGGCACTTCCACGCCGAACGGGATAATCGACAGTTTCTCTGTAGCCGTCGGCGCCAGCGCCGAGGTAGCTGCAGCCAGGAATCGACTCGTCGCCGTAATGTGGTCAGCACGGTCGAGAATCGATCTAAGCACCTTCCGCCGCAATGCGCCGCGCGGAAAATCGATTATGTCGGCGCCCCACACCGAAAGCACCGTAGGCGAAAGCTTCATTAGCCGCGCCCAAAGACCGTAAC
>Ga0272444_10002628_pt1 | contig 16504 bp, 12 predicted proteins | sample SSMForm13_FD_201033 | JGI IMG/M metagenome (GOLD analysis project Ga0272444, IMG submission 201033) | Marine sediment archaeal communities from Little Sippewissett salt marsh, Falmouth, MA, United States - SSM-Form-13 | ecosystem: Environmental > Aquatic > Marine > Wetlands > Sediment ...
GATCTATAGTAAAGCGAGGCTGATGCCGATATTAATTGATAAGGCACTTTTAAAATGGGATCAAAAATTTAAATGCTTATCCGTATCCAAGCATTGGGTGCGGAGACATAGCCACCCAAAACTCAAGGAGGAAACGGATATGAACGGGACTTTTAAACGTATTGTCGTCCTGGTTACTACATTCGCGCTGATTATGGTTCCCTGCACGACTTGCTTTGCTCAGGAGATTGAACGGGACGATGCCGTGATTGCCGGGCAAATGGCTGGAGACGCACTGGTTGCCAGACCCTTGGGGCTTTGTGCAACGGTGATTGGCAGCGCCTTGTTCGTCGTATCGCTGCCATTTTCTCTTTTGGGGGGAAACACGGGCGATGCTTTCAATCATCTGATGGCAGACCCATTCAAGTTTACCTTTACCAGACCGCTGGGCGACTTTTAACGCCTGTTTGAAATACCCTATGTGGATACGCCTGCCAGGTTTGAACATGGCTGCAAAGAAAACTGCTTTCCAAGTGAATCCAATTTAAACATGGCTCACGATGCCCGGCACCTTTTGCCGGGTACGAGAAGGAGGTTGCGTGCCCGTCCATCTTGTCGAACATCCGCTGATCCGGCATAAACTCGGTCTGATGCGGATACATGATGTTTCCACCAAGCAGTTTAGAGAATTGGCCAATGAATTGGCCACATTGTTGACCTACGAAGCCACAAAGGACCTGGAAACGGAAACCGTTACCATCAAGGGATGGGCCGGTGATGTGGCGGTTGAGCATATCAAAGGGAAGAAGATTACCGTCGTGCCGATTCTTCGCGCCGGCCTGGGCATGATGGATGGCGTGCTCAACCTGATTCCATCCGCCAAGGTAAGTGTTGTGGGGCTTTATCGAAATGAGGAAACCCTGGAACCGGTGCGTTATTATGTGAAAATGACCGGCAACATGCAAGAGCGGATTGCTTTGATCCTGGATCCCATGCTGGCCACAGGCGGCACGCTGGTGGCCACCATCGACCTGCTCAAGGAATCCGGTTGCCAGCAAATCCGGGGTCTGTTTCTGGTCGCCGCCCCCGAGGGGCTCAGACGACTTGAAAAAGCGCACCCGGATGTTGACGTCTATGTGGCCTCCATCGATGAGAAATTAAACGATATCGGATATATCCTGCCAGGTTTGGGGGATGCTGGCGATAAAATTTTCGGCACCAAGTAATCGAAAAGAAAGAAAAACGCCGCCACCGATATGTGAGACGCACCCGATGGGCAGCCATCGGGTGCGTTTCTTTTTTTTTAAAAGCGCCTGTTTGATAAATCCGTCTAAGGGGCATTCCATTGTCATTCACGACCACATTGCGCGTATTTCTCCCCTTTGCCGCCGGCTATTTTCTCTCTTATCTGTATCGGGTGGTCAACGCAGTCATTGCGCCGGATTTAATCGGCGATCTTAATATTGGTCCCTCGGCACTGGGGCTGTTGACCTCCACTTACTTTATTGCCTTTGCCTCTTCCCAATTGCCATTGGGCGTGTTACTGGATCGGTTCGGCGCCCGGCGGGTGGAGGCGTTTTTGTTGCTTTTCGCCGGACTGGGTGCATATTTGTTTGCCTGTTCGAGCAGTTTGACCGGCCTGGTGGTAGGGCGGGCCTTCATCGGATTTGGCGTGTCAGCCTGCCTGATGGCCGCGTTCAAGGCCTATACCCTGTGGTTCGCCAAAGCGCGTTGGCCGCTGGTCAACGGTTTCCAGATGGCTGCCGGCGGCCTTGGGGCCCTGGCTGCAACGGCCCCGGTCGAGGCGGTGTTGCAGATCACCGATTGGCGCGGCGTGTTTATGGCCCTTTGCGTTCTCACCGTGTCGGTTGCCGTGATTGTTTTTCTCATTGTTCCGGAAAAGCCGGCCAGCCAATCGACGGAGTCTTTCAAGGATCAGTTGCAAGGGGTGAAGACCGTTTTCACCAGCTTGGATTTCTGGCGGGTCGCGCCGTTGACCACCTTGTCCCAGGCCTCGTTTCTTTCCATTCAGGGCTTGTGGGCCGGGCCATGGCTTAAAGACGTGGCCGGACTGGATCGGACCGGTGTGGCCGGTGTCCTGTTATGGGTTGCCGTGGCGATGATTGCCGGGTTTATTTTGCTGGGGAGTCTGGCCGATCGCCTGAGTCGGTCAGGGGTCAGTGTGTTGACCACCGCTGTGAGCGGCATGGGCCTTTTCATGATGATTTTGCTGCTGATATTGGTTTTGCCGGAAATTCAGGTACGGCCATTGTGGATGATTTTCGGTTTTTTGGGGACATCAGGCATTTTGTCCTACGCCGCCCTTTCCCAGCAGTTTCCTGTTCGGCTGGTCGGTCGGGTCAACACGGCGGTCAATTTGCTGGTATTTGTGGCGGCCTTTGCGGGGCAGTGGGCCATTGGCGCCATTATCGAGCTGTGGCCTGTGGCTGTCGACGGCCGATGTGCCCTGGTGGGCTATCGCGCGGGGTTCGGGATGATGCTCGGGCTGCAGGCGCTTAGCCTGGTTTGGTTTTTTGCTGCCAGCCGAATGGTGAGAAAAAAGTAATCAAATAATTGGATGGTTACAATAAAAGGAGACCTGCATGAAAATTTACACCGGTACCGGGGACCGGGGCAAAACCAGCCTGTTCAGCGGGGAACGGGTGCTCAAAAGCAGCCCGCGTATCGCGGCCTATGGTGATCTGGACGAGCTTAATTCCGTGATGGGATCGGTGGCGGCGGCCATGAATGATGATCATCAGGTGCAAAAAGAGGAAATCCAGGCTATTCAGGGCCGTCTGCTGTCTGTTGGGGCATGGTTGGCAACCACTCCCGGATCGGCTTCCACCCGATTTCTGCAACCCTTTACGGAAGCGCCGGCAAAGCAGTTGGAATCGGCCATTGACCGGATGAATGAATCACTGCCGGAACTCAAACAGTTTGTTTTACCCGGTGGGCACCTGTCCGCGTGCCTGGCCCATATGGCGCGATGTGTGTGCCGGCGAACGGAGCGCCGTGTGATTGCGCTGGTTGAAGCGGAAGACGGTTCAGCAGGCCCCACGGAAACCATGCAGCATATTCTGGTTTTTCTCAACCGGCTTTCCGATTATCTGTTTGTCATGGCGCGCTACTGCAACCATCTGCACGGGCAAGAGGACGTGCTGTGGAACGGATAGTTGATCGAGACCGTCTGGCCAGTGCCTTGGTCGCCACCCGTGCGATTGCACCCAACATCCTCGAGGTGAGCATGCAGCGACCGGCCGGATTTTCATTTCTCCCCGGCCAGTTTGTGCGCTTTATCATGGACGGTTATCAGCGGGACTACACCCTTGTCTCCCATCCGGATGACGACACCATTGTTTTTTGTATGGCCCTGATCAAAGGCGGGCGATTTTCCAATACCATCGTCAAGGCAAGGGCAGGAGACCGGTTTCAATTCTCCGGCCCCCACGGCCACTTCATATTCCAAAGCGCGGCCCACCAACCGGTGTTTGTGGCCACGGGCACAGGGGTGGCCCCGTTCGTGGCGTTCTGTCGCAGCGGTGTGAACAGCGCGCTTTTACTTCATGGTGTGCCCAACCCGGACCAGTTGATTTACCGGCATCTGCTGGAGCCTTGCCTGAATACTTATGTTGCCTGTATCAGCAGAGGGCTCGATGCAAGCGGCCGCCTGAAAGGGGCCTTTGCCGGGCGGGTCACGGCCTACCTGGAAACGATGCTGAAACCGGATGCCTATGATTTTTACCTGTGCGGCCAACGGGCCATGATCAAAGATGTGACCGCCCTGATTGACGACCGTTTTGGTGGATCACGGGTGTTTATCGAGAATTTTGACTAAATAGTGTCCATCCAGAAATAGGAAAATTTGGTTGAGATCAAGGCGCACGAAAAATTTAACCACAGGCATATGGATGATATTCCGAGGATTAAATTTTTCGCGCAACGCCGATATCGGGCAAATTGGCCATTTCTGGATGGGCACTAAATAATTGTCTGCCGGTGTCAATGTGTTTCTTCGCTGTCCGGCGATCCAAACCGGCCATGCGAGCCACCGCTTCAATGGTGCCGTGGGATTGATACAGGCAGTAGCAATATCCCGCCACCAGCGTCTTTAGATCAAGTGTTTGACTTTCCAGACCGTTTTTAAGTGTGGACAGCAAATCATTTGCGGGTTGCGTGGCCAGCGGAGAATACGATTGTTTGAGCAGAATTCGCCTCACACACTGCTCAAGCTCGCGTACATTTCCCGGCCATGGATAATCGCTGCCGGGCGTTCGAGAAATCTGTTTGTTGACCAGCGCCACCAGTTCGCTGGATGGTTCGCCCACAATTCGCTCGATCACAACCGCTATCAGATCTTCCAATTCAGCCGCATCCTCCCCAAGGCGTTGCCGCAGGGGGGGGACGATAATGATATCGGAACACAACCGGTAATAAAAATCCTCTCGCAATGTTTGCCCGCCGATCAACTGCTCGGCGGGTCGGTTGGTCGCGGCGATGACCCGCCCCCTGAACGGGCGTGGGCGATGATCACCCACGCGTTTGAAGAAACGGTCCTGAATGACTTGCAGCAGTTTGATCTGAATGGGTTCGCCAACCTCACCGATTTCATCCAAGAAAATCGCTCCATGGGGACTACAGCGGTTGAATAGGCCTTCATAATCGTCAACCGCGCCGGTGAAGGCGCCCTTGCGATGGCCGAACAATTCCGATTCAATCAGTGTTTCCGGAAATTGAGAAAGGTTAAGGGCAATAAAGCAGCGGGTGAAGCTTTCCGTAAAACAGCCCTTTTTTTCATCAACAGGGATAAACCCCGAGCGGCCAATGGCCATGGCCGCCGTGCCCTTGCCGCTGCCGGTTTCCCCGAGCAGCATGGTTGAAAAATCTTCCATCCGGCTCCACAAAAAGCGGTGATACAAGCCCATGTTATGGGTAAAAACATTGTTCCACAGGTCTTCCCGCAGACGGCGCATGCTGTCGCTACGGCCTTTGAGATTCTTGTCGATAAAAAAAAACGCCCGCCGGAGCTGATAACACATGGCCACATACCGTCTGGCCATAGGCCGGTCAAACCCCCAACCGCACAGCTCATCAATGGCTTTACTGACAAACGGTGCCGGTAAGGATTGTTCCCCCGCCTGTAATTGGTCGAGAATGAGCCTGTCAAAGTGATCCGTATAGCGATGAAACAGATCGAAGAGAAAGGAACTGGTCAATAGTTCCTGGTCGTTTGGATCGTATTGATTGATCGACGCCCGCCCCTGGCGTTCAAGCCTGTCGATATGCTGGTGCACCCGGGCCAGCGTGGTCTCGAATTCACCGTCGCCGCTGGTTCCTGGAAAAAGACCGGCAATCTCGTTGTCCTTTTGCCTTCGAAGATCACTGAAGGGATTGGCATAAACGGCCTCATGGACCAGTTGAAAGAAGCAGCGTTCGGATGATGATAAATGATTCATGAAACACGTCTCAGCTTTTGGCACGATCGGTTTGAACCGCGGCTGGGGTCTCCCAGACCGACGGCAAAGCAATGGTTTGCATCATTTTCAGTTGTACAAATTATGAATAGCACATAGTCAAAAAATGATCAACGCATCACCAGGGTCAAACGGCACGACATCATTGAAAAATGATAAATCGGTATTGATTTCGGATGATAATCTAAATGAACACGGATCGGCACGGGTTTTGTTAAGGTATTGGCCAGGACAAACCGCGGTAAACCCAATTGTTGACTGACGGATCAGACGTCAAAAAAGCGCGTCACAAGGTGCTTGAAAAAGCTTTCCCGAAAGGATTACAAGATGTCGAAGCAAGACCTGGCTTTTGAAAACCACTTTGCCCAACCAAGTATCACCGTATCCCACGACACATCGCCCGCCCAGCCAAATGCCAATCCGCAAGGGGTATTGCAGCTGTTCTCCACGCGCCGGTTTGCACCGTTTTTCTGGACGCAGTTTTTGGGCGCGTTCAACGACAACGTGTTTAAAAATGCCCTGATGCTGATCATTGCGTTTCAGACCAGCCAACAGCTATCCATGGCCCCTGATATGGTTGTTAATCTGGCGGCCGGATTATTTATCCTGCCCTTTTTTCTCTTTTCCGCCATGGCCGGCCAAGTGGCCGACAAAATGGAGAAATCGTTTCTCACCCGCACGATCAAGTTCATGGAAATCCTGATTATGACCGGTGCGGCAATTGCGCTCTGGATGGACAGCCTTTTTTTCCTGCTGGCCCTTTTGTTTCTCATGGGCACCCAGAGCGCATTTTTTGGCCCGGTCAAATACAGTATCATGCCCGAGCATTTGAAAAAGACCGAGATCGTTGGCGGCAATGCCCTAGTGGAGATGGGAACCTTTCTGGCCATTTTGCTGGGGACCTTGTGCGGCGGCCTGCTGGTTCAAATGCAAGAGGGACCGATGATCACAGGCGGCGTTCTGGTCGCGGTTGCCATCGGCGGCTGGATCGCCAGCCGAGGGATTCCGGTTACAGGCATTGCCGCGCCGGGATTGACCCTTCGGTGGAATGTTTTGCGTGAGACCCTGCGGACCGTCCGCTTTGCACGTCGGGAGCGATCGGTTTTTCTATCGATACTCGGCATTTCTTGGTTTTGGCTGCTGGGCGCCGCCTACCTGACCCAGTTGCCCAATTTCACCCGGCAGGTGCTGGGGGGCGGGGAGGGGGTGGTCACCTTGCTGTTGACCCTTTTCTCCATTGGCGTCGGAGGGGGATCACTGCTGTGCGAGCGGCTGTCCGATAAAAAAGTTGAATTGGGACTGGTCCCGTTGGGCTCCATTGGATTGAGCATATTCGGCATTGATCTGTTTTGGGCCTGCCGACTGCCTGATGCCCATGGCCTGATGTCAGTGGCGGCATTCTTGAAAGCATCGGGCAGCCTGCGGCTGATGCTGGATTTCGTGATGATCGGTGTGTGCGGGGGGGTATACATTGTCCCCTTGTACGCCATGGTTCAGATGCGCACCCGCCCGCAAGAGCGGGCCCGGGTTATCGCCGCCAACAATATTATCAACGCCCTGTTCATGGTCATTGCCGCTGTTTTGGGGGCTGTCGCGCTGGGGGCTGTGGGGATGTCGATTCCAGCTTTTTTCCTTGCTCTATCACTATCCAATGCCGTTGTTGCGGTATATATCTATTCATTGGTGCCTGAATTTGCCATGCGTTTTCTGGTATGGATGATTACCCATACCATGTACCGGTTCCGTCATCAGGATCTTGACCGTATTCCGGCCACCGGCGCAGCTGTATTGGTCTGTAACCACGTCAGCTACATGGACGCGTTGCTGATTATCGGTGCCTGCCGCCGGCCGGTTCGGTTTGTGATGCTCGAGTCCATTTATCACATGCCGGTACTGAATTTTGTCTTTCGGGCGGCAGGGGCCATTCCTATCGACTCTCATCGATCCAATCCAGCTGGATTGAAAAAAGCGTTCAAAGCCATTGCATCGGCCTTGGATAAAGGCGAGGTGGTTTGTATTTTTCCGGAGGGGCACCTGACCCTGGACGGCCATGTGGATGTCTTCAGGCCCGGAATCGAGCGCATCGTCAAACAAAATCCCGTACCCGTGATACCCCTGGCGTTAAAAGGGCTCTGGGGCAGTTTTTTCAGCCACAAGAACGGCAAGGCCATGGCCAGGTGTCCGCAACGGTTTTGGTCCCATGTTCAGCTATTGGCAGGGTGGCCGGTGAGTCCGGAGCGGGTGACTGCCGATGGCCTGCGCCATAAGGTCGTGGACTTGCGCGGTGATCGACCGTGAACCTATTCCCAATCCAAAATGACCTTGCCCGACTGACCGGAATGCATGACCTCAAAGGCCTGTTTAAAATCGTCGACCTCGAATCGATGGGTGATCACGGGCGAGATGTCAAGCTGGCTCTGAAGCATGCTGGTCATTTTATACCAGGTCTCGAACATTTCGCGGCCGTAGATGCCTTTGAGTTTCAAGCCTTTGAGAATGATCTCGGTCAGGTCCAGGGACACCTCGCCGGTGGGAATGCCCAGGATGGCCACCCGTCCACCGTAGTTCATGGCCCCCAGCAGATCCCGAAAGGCCTGGACGTTGCCGGACATCTCAAGCCCCACGTCGAAGCCTTCTTTCATGTCCAGTTTTTTAACGGTGTCGCTGATGGACGTCCGGTTGACATTGATGGCTTCGGTGACCCCCATGCGGGCGGCAAGCTTCAGCCGGTAGTCATTGACGTCGGTGATGACCACGTAGCGAGCACCCACATGGCGGGCGATGGCAACGGCCAAAATACCGATCGGGCCGGCCCCGGTGATCAGCACATCCTCTCCCACCAAATCAAAGGATAACGCCGTGTGCGCGGCATTGCCAAAAGGATCCAAAATCGAGGCGATCTCATCGCTGATCAGGTCGGGTACCGGGAATACATTGGTGGCCGGAACGCTGATATATTCGGCAAAGCATCCCGGGCGATTGACTCCCACGCCGATCGTGTTGCGGCACAAGTGGCGTTTCCCGGCCCGGCAATTCCGGCAGTGACCACAGGTGATGTGACCTTCGGCCGACACCCGCTGACCTTCCTTGAGACCCCGAACGTCACTACCGATTTCGGTGATGATACCGACGAATTCATGGCCAATGGCCATGGGGATGGGGATGGTTTTACGGCTCCATTCATCCCAGTTGAAAATATGGATGTCGGTGCCGCAGATGGCGGTTTTCTTGACCTTGATCAACACATCGTTGTGACCAATGCTGGGAAACGGAACCTCGTCCATCCAAAGGCCCGGTTCAGGCTTGAGTTTGACAATGGCTTTCATCGGATAACCTATCGTATTGATTATTGCCTGACCGGAATTAGGCAATTTGGTCATTTTATCTAATGAACTCGTAAAAAGTCGCCGTTCGGACGGATTCGTAAAAAGCCCGAGATCAAGGCTTGCGAATCCTGAGGAATGAGGTGTACTTCCTGTACTCCGCAGTGACGAAGGATGAAGCGTAACGCCGATATCGGGCTTTTTACGAATCCGTCACTATATAACTTTCAGCGCTTTCCCGACCTTAATAAATGCATCAATGGCCTGATCCAGATGATCCCGGGTGTGGGCGGCGGACATCTGTGTGCGGATGCGCGCCTGGCCCTTGGGCACCACCGGAAAACTGAACCCCACCACATAAATCCCTTCCGCCAGCATTTGTGCGGCCATTTTCTGGGCCAACACCGCGTCTCCGAGCATGACCGGTATGATGGGATGGTCTCCGGGTACCAGTGTAAAGCCCGCCGCCTGCATGGCCTTCCGGAAATAGCGGCTGTTCTCCCTTAGCTGGTCCAATAAGGCCGGACTTTCGTCCAGCATCTCCAGAACAGCGATGGATGTGGCCACAATGACTGGTGCCAGGGAATTGGAAAACAGGTAGGGGCGGGAGCGTTGCCGCAGCCAGGCGATAATCTCCTTGCGCCCCGAGGTGTATCCGCCGGAGGCACCGCCCAGGGCCTTGCCCAGGGTGCCGGTGAGAATATCAACCCGATCGGCTACGCCGCAAAATTCAGGGGTGCCCCGGCCATGATCGCCGATAAATCCAACGGCATGGGAGTCGTCCACCATCACCATGGCATGGTATTTTTCCGCCAGGTCACAGATGCCCTTGAGGTTGGCGATGATTCCGTCCATGGAAAAAACGCCATCCGTAGCGATAAGACGGAATCTGCAATCGGCTGAGGCGTTGAGTTGTTTTTCCAGATCGGCCATATCGTTGTTCGCGTAACGCAGGCGTCTGGCTTTGCACAGGCGGATGCCGTCGATGATACTGGCATGGTTGAGTGCGTCACTAATGACGACATCGTTTTCATCCAGCAAGGTTTCAAACAGCCCACCGTTGGCGTCAAAGCAGGAACTATACAATATCGTGTCTTCAGTTCCCAAAAAACGGCTGATACGCTCTTCCAGGATTTTATGGATGTCTTGGGTGCCGCAGATAAACCGAACCGAACTCATGCCGAACCCATGGGTGGCCAGGGCAGCCTGGGCTTTTTTGATCAGCTGGGGATGGTTGGATAGCCCAAGATAGTTGTTGGCGCAAAAATTCAGGACGGTTTTACCGTCTTTCACGGTGATGGCGGCCTGTTGGGCAGATGTGATCACGCGTTCGTCTTTGTAAAGGCCGTCTCTCTTCAGTTTCTCGATTTCACCAGCCAGGTGATCAAGCAGTTGTGTGCGCATCTAACAGATCTCCCTTTATGATTCGTGCCCGGTGACCTTATTGCGTCCCGTTTCCTTGGATTGATACAAGGCTTCATCCGCGCGATGGACAAAATCATCAGCAGCTTCATTTTGCCGGTATATGGCAACACCAAAGGAGAGAGTGATACGGCCCAAACTTTCTCCGGTGTTTTTCTTTTTCAGGTCCAGGCTTTCAAATGTCTGGCGCAAGTTATCGGCCAATCTCATCGCCCCGTTAAAGGGCGTTTGGGGCAGGATAATGGCAAATTCTTCACCACCAATGCGGGCCGCATGGTCCTTGCCTTTGATGGATGATTTTATGGTCGAGGCGATCATGCGCAGCACATTGTCACCCACCAGGTGGCCGTGGGTGTCGTTGATTTGTTTAAAATGATCGATATCGGCCATGATCAAACACAAGGCGGTTGCCGTTTGATTGGCGTTGTCGATGGCCTGCTGCAGACTTTTCTCAAAGCCGCGACGGTTGGTGATGCGGGTTAACGGATCCAGCAATGCTTCATTGCGGTACTGCTGCATTTTGTTCTTTAATTGGTCGATCTCATGGGTGGCCTGCTGAAGCTGTTTTTTAAAGGAACTGCTGGTTAATTCCAGACGCTTGATTTCCGATTTGATCTGCTCCACGATCTTTTCCACATCCGTTTCCGAGAGATTGGGAACGATCGCCTCACCAATGGTCCCCAGATTATTTTCCGATTGGGAAAAATTTTGCCGGGTCGTCTGAATGGCACCGATGATTTCAGTGAATACTTTTTTAAGCTCTTCTCGAACCAGGGTGGTTACTTTCTCCTTGCCGCCGGCGATGAACTGGTCATAAAGCGCTTGGCACAGCGATTCCGAAAAGGATTGCTTTTCTTCCAGGTGTTTGTAAATGGCGGCATTGAGCGCGTTGTTTTTCCCTGATGCGTATTCATACCAGACGCTGTAATTGACCGGGGTGGTGGTCAGACCATACTTGCCCATCGATTCTAGGGCAATTCGCAGATACTGCTTGGACTCATCATCGTATCGCATAGGCATCATTTCTCTTTAACTAATTGGAATGTTGGCGCGTTATCATATATTGCGGGTGGATCGTCCATTTGCCGACAGGCGCTGGACCGAAAGAACAGATTAAGAAATTGTTGTTGATTTGTACTAGAATGTAAAAGGAAGGCAGAAACGTGTCAATTAAAATCCGGGTCCGGCATTGGCGTCAGGATGCTCACAATTTGCTTGACCGTCTCTACCACGCAATGCATAATTTATTGACTTGAAAGTGTAATTTCAATTAATCCGTTTGAGCCTGCGGTCATCACCTGCAGTTGCCATACCCATTTTGCCCGTCGTATTTGTGCCTGGTGCGTGCGGCGGTGCACACTAAGGATAGCAATCCGATGAATAAAAAAATACTGGTGGTCGACGACAACCGCATGATCCTGAAATTCTTGTCCAATCTGTTGGAAGGGCAGGGACATGAGGTGAAAACATGTGAAGACGGGTTGGCCGCACTGAGCCTGCTGACCGCTTATCAGCCGGATATTGTTTTCGTGGATCTGATTATTCCTAAAATTGGCGGGGACAAGTTATGCCAGATTATCAGGACCATGGAGCATATGAAAAACTGTTATCTGGTCATCATTTCTGCTGCTGTGGCAGAGATGGGGCTGGATTTCAGAAAAATAGGCGTTAATGCCTGCATTGCCAAAGGTCCTTTTGGGCAGATGGGCAACCATGTGTTGGCGGCCGTCAAAGATGCCAGTGATCCGTCAAAGACATCCACCGCTGATAAAATTCTCGGTATTTCCTCCGTAGACGGCTTGCCGGTATATGCGCGGCGCATGACCAAGGAATTGATCAGTCGCAGCCGACATTTGGAAACCATTTTAGAAAGCATGACCGAGGCCATTTTGGAAGTATATACGGGCCGTGTCGTTTATGCCAACACGGCCGCGGTCATACTATTTGGTGTGCCTTTGGAAAACCTCCTGACGGCCAAGCCCCGTGAGCTGTTTGATGATGAATCCAGAAATCGCATCGACGCCCTGATGGGAGAAACGGCAACCCTGCCACCGGTAGTCGGGCTTTCCCAACCCCTGGAACTGAACGGACGCCAGATCATTATTCGCAGTTTCCCGGTGAAAGCAGAGCCCGATACGACGATTTTGCTGATTACCGATATTACCGACCAGCGGGATCTGGAATACCAACTTCAACATGCCCGGCGAATGGATGCCATTGGTAATCTTGCCGGTGGAATTGCGCATAATTTTAATAATCTGTTGATGGGAATCCAGGGCAACGTTTCGATTTTGATGCAGGATAAAAAAGAGGGGGACCCAGGATACGATGAATTGGCGGGAATTGAGCGATGTATTGATAGTGGTGCCAAGCTTACCAGGCAACTGTTGAGTTTTGCCAAAGGCGGTCGCTTTTCCTTAAGTTGTGAGGATGTAAATGAAATTATCGGCAAATCGGCCAGCATGTTTGCCAAAACCCGCAAAGAAATCCATGTGATTCAGCATCTGGACCAGCAACTGGCCGAGGCGGAGGTGGATGCCGCACAGATCGAGCTGGCTCTCATGGACCTGTATGTCAATGCGTGGCACGCCATGTCCAAGGGAGGGACGCTAACCATCAGCACGGCCAACGCCACGTTGGATGAAGCGTTTGTGAAGCCTTTCAATCTTAGCGCCGGCCGTTATCTAAAAATCGATATCGCCGATACCGGTGCCGGTATGGACGAGGCGACCCTTCAACGGATATTCGAACCCTTTTACACCACCCGGCCCATGGGGGAGGGAACCGGACTGGGGCTGGCTTCGGTGTTTGGCATCATCGAAAAGCACAAGGGCATCATTACGGTAGACAGCGCAATTGGGGTGGGAACAACCTTTTCGGTGTATCTGCCGGCAGCCCAGCCGATGGCTGAAACATCAGCCGCGGTGCCGGTGGATCAGTCAACCCGTCTGCCTGAAAAAGGAACGGGAACCATTCTGGTGGTAGACGATGAAGAATACATCCTCGAGGCTGACAAGGCGATGCTCACCGAGCTTGGGTATGACGTTTTGCTTGCCAAGGGCGGAAAGGAAGCCATAGGGGTGTTTGATCAATACAAGGATCAAATCGCGCTGTTGATCCTGGATTTGATCATGCCTGAAGTGGATGGGGAAACTGTTTTTGATTATGTCAAGTCGGTGCGGCCGAAGATGCGGGTCATTCTTTCTTCCGGTTACAGTATCGAAGGCCTTGCCGAATCCATTTTGGGAAAAGGCTGCGACGGCTTCATTCAAAAACCATACACGCTGAACCAACTTTCCCAGAAGATCAAACAAATCCTTACCGACGATTAACGCCAGGCGGATGTTTCTCCAAAAAAAAGACCTGCGGTTATCGATGGATGGGGACCAATTAAGGGCTGAAACTATAGCACCTGTTTGAGAAGTCTGGATCAGGCTCTAAGGGTAGGAAACGCACCATGGCAGATTATTATCCAGCCCCACGTTCAAGGGGCCCGGCCAATCAAGGGCGTGACCCAAAGAGAGAAAAGCGTTCGGGGAAACCAATCAAAAACGTTTTTTTGCTGGGGGTGGGCGTTGGCGTTGTTTACTGGGCGATGGCGTCACTGTTTTGCCAATTGACTACTCAAGACGGGACCTATCTTGATCATTTCTTCCATCCGGGTATCGACGAGATACTTAGCCGGGTATTGGCGCTTTGCTTTTTCGTTTTTTGGGGTGCTCTGGCCATACGAACGATGTGCCGACGCCAGCGTGCATGTAAGGCCCTGACCGACAGCGAGGAAAAATACCGCATCATTATTGAAAATATCGAAGATGGCTATTACGAGATCGATCGTGATGGACACTTCATGATATTCAACAATTCCTTTCGCAAGATCACCGGATATGATGTTCTCGCCCTTCAACGGTTGGATTATCGCCTGCTTCTGACACCTGCGGAAACAAAAACGGTTATCCAGGCGTTTGATACCGTCCGGCAAACGGGGCGTCCGATCAAAGACCTGGGGTTCGTTATTGTGCGCAAAGATGGTACCCCATGCCTGGTAAAGACATCTGTTTCTCTCATTACCGACCGCCGGGGCAAGATGACCGGTTATCGCGGCCTTTTAAAAGACGTGAGCCGCCGACGGCAGGCGGATGCCCTGAAACAGGAGAAGGTCGCTGCCGAGGCGGCCAGCCGTTCTAAAAGTGAATTCCTCGCCAACATGAGCCACGAGATTCGGACACCCCTCAACGCGATTATCGGAATGGTGGAACTCTTGCTGGATTCATCCATGACCCGTGACCAGCGTGAGGATCTCAAGGTGGTTCAATCCGCCGCCTATGCCTTGTTGTCGGTTATCAATGATGTGCTGGATTTCTCCAAAATTGAAGCCGGTAAACTGGAACTTGAGCGCTCGGTGTTTAACCTCAGGGATTTTCTTGGGGAGGCGTTAAAAATCCTGGCCATCAAGGCGCATGAGAAAAAAATAGAGCTGGCCTACCGGGTGGCGCCGGATGTGCCGGACCGGTTGATTGGCGATCCGCACCGGTTTCGTCAGATTCTTCTGAATCTGATCGGCAATGCGGTGAAATTCACCGATTCTGGAGAAATTGTCGTTTTTGCCCGCATTAAATCGCGCCAGGCGAATCAGCTACTGCTCCATGTTGCGGTCAGGGATACCGGCGTGGGTATTCCTGCCGGAAAGCAAGCATTGATTTTTGAAGCCTTCAGACAGGCCGACGGAAGTACCAACCGCAAATACGGTGGGACGGGGCTCGGGCTGGCTGTTTCCGCCCAGTTGGTGAATTTGATGGGGGGGCGCATTGGGGTTCGCAGCGAATTGGGCAAAGGCAGTGTCTTTCATTTTACCGTTGCCTTTGATGTGGATCCCGATGCCACGGATGGCACCGTCCTGCCGCGTGAACTGCATCTGGAGGGGGTGAACATTCTTGTCGTCGACGACAATGAAACCAATGCCAATATTCTGTGCGAAATGCTCTCCAGCTGGAAGATGGTTCCGAAATCGGCGCTGTCGGCCACCGCAGGTGCCGCGCTGATGCGAAAGATGAGAAAACGCGGCGTTGATTTTAAGCTGGCATTGATTGACTCGCAACTTCCTGATCCCGGGGCGCTAACGCTGGTTCAGCAATTACTGCAGGAAACCGGAGCGGCCATGCGCATTATTACCATGCTGACCACAACGACCACCAAGGAGATGGACCGGTTTTATTTGGCCGGTGTGAGTGCCATGCTGACCAAACCCGTCCGCCCGTCAGATCTTCTGGATGCGATCGTCCAGGCCCTTTCAGAAAAGCATATCCAGGCCGATCAACGGCGAAATCACAAAAAGGCCGGACAAGACGTTACCATCCCTGTGCTTGATATCCTGGTTGCTGAAGACACACCCTTCAACCAGAAGTATATCCGGCGGCTGCTGGACAGCTGGCATTGCCGGGCTACCATCGTCGGTAACGGCCGGCAGGCCCTGGACATCCTCTCACGGAAAACCTTTGATCTGGTGTTGATGGATGTTCAGATGCCTGACATCGATGGCCTCACGGCTACCATGCGGATTCGGGAAATGGAAAAACAGACCGGCCGTCATGTGCCCATTATCGCCATGACGGCGCATGCCATGCGGGGCGATCGGGAACGGTGCCTGGAGTCGGGGATGAATGACTATGTGTCCAAGCCCATTTCACCGGCGTCGCTTTTGGAAGCCATCCATCGGGTGTTGCCATCGTCCGCGGTTGAGGCGACCAAGCATACATCGACACCTGCCGATGATGACCGCACACTGGCTGAACTGCTCGGCGCGTTCAACAATGATCCATCTTTTTTCAAGGACATTGCCGAGATGTTTATCTCTGATTATCCCCCCATGCTGGAAACCATCCAGCAGGCCATTGATGCCAAGGACGGCGAACTTTTAGGGCGAACGGCCCACGCCATAAAGGGCATGGCACGCAATTTTCAGATCGATGCGGCGGCTGACATGGCCTTACAGTTGGAGCAATTCGCAGGTAAGGGAGAATATGGGCAGACCATGGACCTGGCCTGCCAACTGGCCGATGAACTGACCGATTTTGAGGGGCGACTTAAACGGATGATGGGGCGGATCAGCGATTGACTCCACATGATTCGGAACCTTGCATATCTAATATTCGCCTGATAATGCCATGCCTTGTGATTGATTCCTTGGGCAGAAACTCGCGTGCCAATTGTGCGTCTTTGCTATCGCCAATGTAAATAACATTTTGCCTGGCAGGCGGTTGATCGTCTCTTCTGCCCAAAGGATGCTCGCGCTTGTCAGCTGTGCCC
>Ga0272444_10002629_pt1 | contig 16503 bp, 16 predicted proteins | sample SSMForm13_FD_201033 | JGI IMG/M metagenome (GOLD analysis project Ga0272444, IMG submission 201033) | Marine sediment archaeal communities from Little Sippewissett salt marsh, Falmouth, MA, United States - SSM-Form-13 | ecosystem: Environmental > Aquatic > Marine > Wetlands > Sediment ...
CGAACGAGATCTCCTCTACCAGGCGCTCCATCACGGTCGTCAGCCGTCGGGCGCCGATGTTCTCCGTCGTCTGATTGAGCTCGTATGCTATCCGCGCGATCGCGTCGACGGCGTCATCGGTGAACCGGAGCGTCACATTCTCCGTGGCGAGAAGCGCGGTGTATTGGGTCGTCAACGCGTCCTTCGGCTCGCTGAGGATCCTCCGGAAGTCTGCGGCGGTCAGGCTGTCAAGCTCGACCCGAATCGGAAGGCGTCCCTGCAGCTCGGGAATGAGATCGGACGGCTTCGACATGTTGAACGCACCGGCCGCGATGAAGAGGACGTTTTCCGTCGAGACGACGCCGTAGCGCGTCCGCACGGCCGCGCCCTCGAGCAACGGCAGCAGATCCCGCTGCACGCCTTGCCTGGAGACGCCCGGCCCTCCCATCTCCTCCCGTCCGCCCGCGGCAATCTTGTCAAGCTCATCGAGGAAGATGATTCCCGTCTCTTCCGCGAGCCGGACACCGGCCTGCCGTACCTCCTCCATGTTGATCAGGCTATCCACAACCTGTTCGAACAGGAGCGGCCGCGCTTCACGGATACGCATCCGCCGTTTCTTGCGCGACGGCGGAATGAGTCCGGAGAGAACGTCTCCCATGTCGATCCCCATCTGATCGATCCCATCTTGAGAGAAGACCTCGAGTTGGGGGGTAACGTGCTCCTCCACGGTAATGTCGATGTAGCGTTCCTCGAGCTCTCCGGCCTCGAGTTTCCGGCGTAGTTTTTCCCTCGTGTTGTGGATGCTTTCCTCGCGTTGTTCATCGTCTTGAGGTGAGGGCAAGAGGGCTTCGAGAATCTGATCGGTCACAAGATCCTCCGCCTCCTCCTCAACCCGGATGATCTCCTCTTCTCGAATTATGTCAATCGACAGATCCACGAGGTCGCGAATCATCGATTCGACGTCTCTGCCGACGTATCCCACTTCGGTGAACTTGGTCGCCTCCACTTTGATGAACGGGCAGGTCGTGAGCCGCGCCAATCGTCGTGAGATCTCCGTTTTCCCGACGCCGGTCGGTCCGATCATGAGGATGTTCTTCGGCTTGATCTCGTCGCGAATCTCAAGATCCTCGACGACCTGTCTCCGCATTCGGTTCCGAAGTGCGATCGCGACCGATCGCTTCGCCTCGGCCTGCCCCACGATGTACTTGTCGAGCTCCTCAACAATCTGTCGAGGCGTCAGCCCGGAGAGCCTCTCCTCGCGAACCTCTACGATGTCGCTCATTTCTCCTCTTGTCTACCAGGCGATCTCTTCCATGGAGATTTCCGCGTTGGTGTAGATGTCGATCTCAGCAGCGATCGTCAGTGCACGCGTGGCCGTTTCGCCTATGGGTAGATCCGCTGCAGAGAGAAGCGCTTTCGCCGCGGCGAGGGCGTACGGTCCTCCCGAGCCAACGCCGATGACGCCGTCGTCCGGCTCCAGCACATCGCCTGCACCGGAAATCATCAGCACCCCCTCCTCGCTGACAGTAACGAGAACCGCCTCCAAGTGTCGGAGGATCCGATCGGTGCGCCACTCTTTTGTCAATTCGACGGCGGATCTTCGAAGTTGCCCGTCGTACTTCTTCAGTTTTCCTTCGAACTTGTCGAGTAACGCCAGGCAGTCTGCGGTTGCGCCGGCAAATCCAACAAGCACTCGATCTTCGTGAAGTCTGTAGAGCTTTCGCGTGGTCTTCTTGACGACCGTCGTGTCAAGCGTCGCCTGACCATCACTTGCCATCACGGCTCGACGACCGCTCTCTGAGTGAATGGCAAGAATCGTGGTACTTCGAATCGCGTTCATGAGACTCCCATTCTAGACGCCACCCCGACACCTATCAATCGCTTCACCCGCAAACTGAGGGGCTTCAACCTCCTCTCGCTCGCTGTGATGGAAGAAGGACGCAATATCAGCTGAACAATTTCTTGATGGACTTCATGACTTAGTAGTTGTAGTAGAGGCGTTGTCCTCTTGGGGAAAGCGCTGCGAACGCCGTACGGATCGGAAGATTTGGGATACGTTTTGTGGGGACAAAGCCTGGAAGAGTGTCGAAGATCTGGGGAAGATTCTTGTGGAAATCGGAAAGGCGAACCAACGACAAGAGTATCTCCCCAGGCTTCCAGGGTTTGTCCACCGTGTTTCCCAATGCACCGCGGAGGTCTCGGTGCTAGCGGTGAAGAGCATATCGAGAAGCGAGAGACTCCCTCAACTCCCCGATTTCCGATTGAAGGAGAGGAGTCTCTTCGAGTTGGGTCTTCACCTTCATATACGAGTGCATGATCGTGGTGTGATCGCGATTGCCGAACTGCTTTGCAATGGCGGGAAAGGAATGGTCGGTGAGTTCCCGTGAAAGGAAGATCGCGACATGTCGTGCCTGAGAGATTTCCTTCTTCCGACTCGAACTCTCCAAGTCCCTCTCAGCGAGGTTGTAGTGCGTGGCGACCTCGTCCTTGATGTGATCGATCGTCAAGCGCGGCCTGCGGCCTTCCTTGGGGAGCATCGTCTCCAGTCGTTGTGGCGTCAGTCGTTCGCCTTGAAGCTGGGCGCACGCGAGGGCCTTCACCAATGCACCTTCGAGTGCACGGACGTTGGACGAGATTCTTCTTGCGATTAACTCCAGGACGTCGTCGTCGACGGCAAGCCCGCGGCTGAGAGCCTTCTCACGCAGGATCGCGATGCGCGTCTCAAGGTCCGGTACTTGAATGTCAGCGACGAGTCCCCACCGAAACCGTGAGACGAGACGCTCTTGAAGGCCGGATAGCTCCTCTGGCGGACGATCGCTGGAAAGCACGATCTGCTTGGTGGCCCCGTAGAGTTCGTTGAACGTGTGGAAGAGCTCTTCCTGTGTCGCTTCTTTGCCTTGGAGGAAGTGAACATCGTCGATGAGGAGCAGGTCGATCTTGCGGTACTTCTCTCGGAAAGCGCCCGTGGAGCTACTGCGAATGGCGTTGATCAGTTCGATGGCGAATCTCTCCGAAGTGGTGTAGACGACGGCTCGCTCATGGGATCCGGCCAGAACCTGGTTGCCAATAGCTTGGAGCAGGTGCGTCTTACCAAGGCCGACACTGCCGTAGATAAAGAAGGGATTGTACGTCTTCTCTTCGGCTTCGATCACGGCGCGTGCCACCGCCTCCGAGGCGGCATGAGCGAGGTGATTGTTCTTCCCTCGGACGAACGAACGGAAGGTATAGTCGTTGCTCAACGGGAATCCGCCCTGCGGAATAGAGCGAATGTGGTCGTCGAGACGCACGGACGTCGAAGCCTGCGAAGGGATCACGCGGACCTGTAGTGAAATGGGACGCCTGCATGTGTCCGTGGCGAGTCGCTCGATTTCCGTCCTGTATCGGCTCTCAATGCCGTTCTTGGTGAACGAATCGGGGACGCCGATCGAGAGTGCGGTATCCTCGAGATCCAGCGGTTGCACATCGGCCAGCCACGTAAGGTAGCTTGAATCGGGAATCGTCTCCCGCAACGAGGTAACGACGGTATCCCAGACTGCAACAAGATTAGTGCTCATTCCCTCTTCCCCACAGAGTCCAGAGCACAAGAGTAGCGAAAGCGAGCATGTCGGATCAAGCAACGATGCCGGGCCGGCCGAGAGAGCTGAGAGGGCGGATTCCTTGCGGGTAGAGACCTTGGCTCATCGGAGGACAGTCACCCCCGCGCAGGTGCAGACGTACGTCTCGGTCATCCTGAGGCGAGGTGTCAGTCAGGGACGGGACAGACGGGAGACGACGAGGCGATGTCCGGCTGTGGAAAAGATCGAAAGCCTTGATTGGAAGGCAAGGTGTGGTGTGGAGAACTCGTGGAAAGCTTGTGGACTTGAATCCTCCACGGGAGCGTACGTCTGCGTGGCGTGGATCTCGGATCCACGGAGAGGACTTATCCACAAGGAACGGCCGTTTTCGTGGGCTGTTGGGGGGGTTCTCCACAGAGTTATCCACAGACGGGAACTCGCCCAGAATCGCGGAAACGGCTATCTGAAGGATATTAGCGCCTTTGTCGAAGCGCAAAGGCGCAACGGAAGCAGATGATAGCCTGGACAGACGTCTTGCAGGGTGGGTTTCTCGTAACGGAAAGGAATGGTGCCGAGGCCCAGATTTGAACTGGGGACACCCGCCTTTTCAGGGCGGTGCTCTACCAACTGAGCTACCTCGGCACGGACTGGCGGGGACGACCGGATTTGAACCGGCGATCTCTGGAGTGACAATCCAGCGTCCTAGACCTGACTAGACCACGCCCCCGAGAGAACATTCGAGCTCAGTGGGCAAGACAGGACTCGAACCTGCGACCTTCCGGATGTAAGCCGGATGCTCTCCCAACTGAGCTACTCGCCCATTATAGCTTGCAGCCCGCGAGCTGCAACTACGAGATCTTGTGTCCCCAAGGGGATTTGAACCCCTGCCGCCGGGATGAAAACCCGGTATCCTAGGCCGCTAGATGATGGGGACCTTGCGCACGTGCATGCAAGAGCACACGCGCATGCGGTGGAGCGGCTCTGCCGCCCAGGCAAGCCAAGTATAGACATCTCTTCGCCTGCTCACCATTCAATCTGGGTCGTGTTGGATTCGAACCAACGACTCCCTGATTAAAAGTCAGGTGCTCTGCCACTGAGCTAACGACCCAAAAGGCTGAAGCGCCTTTCCATTGGGTCGTGCAGGACTCGAACCTGCAACCAACGGATTAAGAGTCCGCTGCTCTACCATTGAGCTAACGACCCGAGCAAGAGCGGATGGTACGAGAGGCCTCTTCGCGGTGTCAAGGCTTGTTGGGGCTTCCGCTCATCCGATACGATGCCATCATGGATCCGCTCCAGTTCTCAAACCCGCCGCCGGCGCCCCTCGCCGAACGGATGCGCCCGGAGACGATGGACCAGGTTGTCGGGCAACCGAAGCTTCTCGGTGCAGGGGGGCCGCTACGCGCCGTGATCGAACGTGAGGCGTACCGCGCCTTTCTCTTCTGGGGCCCACCCGGAACGGGAAAGACGACGGTCGGCCGGATCCTGGCAAGACGGTCGAAGGCACGGTTCATCCAGCACTCGGCAGCGCTCACGGGTGTGAAGGATGTCCGTCAGGCCCTCGAATCATCGCAGTTCCGATTTCGGACCGAAGGCGTGAGAGACCTCCTCTTTCTCGACGAGATTCATCGATTCAACAAGGCGCAGCAGGATGTGCTTCTCTCCTTCCTCGAAGAAGGGAGTGTGATTTTCGTCGGAGCGACGACCGAGAACCCTTCCTTCGCGCTGAACGCTGCCCTTCTGTCTCGATGTCAGCTGTTCCGGTTCGAACCTCTTGAAGAGGAAGCGATTCGAACGATGGTCGATCGAGCGCTTGTCGCCCCCGATGGTTTGGGCGGAAGGTTCACGTTTGAGGAGGGCGTGATGGGTGCATTGATCGGGCTTTCGGATGGAGACGGACGGCGGGCATTGACGACGGTGGAGCTTGCGGCGTCGATCGCCGGAGAAGGTTTGATCGGTCTCGAAGCCCTTCGCCGGGCGGTGCAGCGTAAGGGTCTGCGGTACGATCGCGCGGGAGATGAGCACTACGATCTCATCTCTGCGCTTCACAAGTCGGTCCGCAATTCTGACCCGGATGCGGCCCTCTACTGGCTTGCGCGGATTCTCGAGGGCGGCGAAGACCCGCGATTCGTCGCGCGGAGGCTCCTTCGAATGGCGTCGGAAGATGTGGGGCTTGCGGATCCTCGCGGACTCGAGCAAGCGGCCGCTGCATCCCGGACGGTGGAGGCCGTCGGCCTGCCGGAGTGCGACCTCGCCCTCGCGCAGGCTACCGTATACCTCGCTTGCGCCCCGAAATCGAACGCGCTCTACGCGGGACTCGGAGAAGCCTGCCGCGACGTTCGGGAACGGCCGACGGAAGAGGTTCCCCTCCACCTAAGAAATGCCCCGACACGGATGATGAAGGATCTCGGCTACGGAGAGGGGTACCGCTACGCACACGAGTTCGAAGGAGGCGTCGCGCCAATGGAGTGTCTGCCGAAGGGGTTGGCCGGTCGTCGTTACTATCGCCCGACGAATCGGGGGTTTGAAGAACGTGTCGCCGTCCGGTTGGAGAAACTGAGGGCTGGGATAGGCACGGGTGATGAAGATTCTGCGGCGCGATCGGCCGAATCTGATCGTGAGTTGACTTAGCGCTTCGACTCTTCTCGATCGAGGTACTGAAGAATCGCCTCAACGATGAGGTAGTTGATCGACCGATCGTGGCGCTCCGCGAGTTTGGCCAGTCGTTCCATGGGGCGCTTCTCTGCTTTAGGTCGCGAGATATAGACGGACAACGCGTTCTCTCTTGCCACTATCGGTGCTCCCTTCGGTTGTATGCACTTACTATACTCTATTGCAGGAGGGGAGACAAGAAGCCCTGCAGACGAGAGGAGGCCGCCGCGGAGGAAGTTCAAGGAAGTAGTCGCGGCGGCCAATTCGATCGATCACGTGTCAATCAATTGCTCGGTGTGCGGACTCAGCTCACTTCCTGGTGAAGGTGTCTCTTGATGTCCAATTTCGCACTCTTCTGGAATGGCTCGTCGACGAGCGTGATGCACTCCTTGAAACGGATCCGTTTGAAGACGGCAAGACTCTCGCTTCGCTCCTTGATCGCCTCCCAGATGTGTTCGATCGCCGCCGAGGGGACGTCCACTCCCTGCTTCTTGAGAACGTCCCAGTTCGGGTAGACTTGAGCGCAGACCGCGGGGATTCCCTGGCGCTCTCCCTCGTAGACCATGACTTCCTCAATCGAGGGAATTCCAATCAGCTCCCACTCGATCTCTTCGGGGTAGACGTTCTTGCCGGTCTCGAGAACGATGACATTCTTCGCGCGCCCGGAGATGAGCAACCGCCCGTTCTTGTAGGTTCCGAGGTCTCCGGTGTGGAACCACCCGTCTGCGTCGATGACCTCATCGGTCGCGGCCTGATTCTTGTAGTAGCCGGCCATGGTGTTTGGTCCACGGGAAAGGATCTCTCCAACTCCGGCTTCGTCCGGGTGATCGATGCGGATTTCGACGCCGTCCACGGCAACCATACCGGGCTCGTCTGCGAACTCTTCGCACATTGTGAGGAGTGGTGAGGTCTCCGTCAGCCCGTAGCCTTCCATGATGCCGATTCCCATGGAGCGGAATCCCGCCGCGGCCTCCGGATTGAGCGGTGCGCCGCCCGAGGTGAAGAACCGGAACTGCTTTCCGAAAAGCTTATGCTTGACGAGCCGCCCCATGAGGGTCGGCGAGGAACGGAAGATCATTCGCTTTAGGAGCGACTTTTGGATCGAATCCCGAACGCGGCCGTACAAGACGTTGTAGAGCTTGGGGACGCCGAGGATGATGGTCGGCTGTGCCTTCTTCATGACCGCGGCCAGGTTGCGGTCGACCGGCGTGTAGGTCGTCGTCCCGCCGGTGATGAGCGGAGTTACGAGTGTGATGGTCAGACCGTAAATGTGATTCCACGGGACGATCGACAAGAAGTTGTCTTCGGGAGAGAGAGACACAACCTTGGCGGCCGTCATCGCGTTCGATGCGATGTTCGCGTCCGTCAACATCGCGCCTTTCGCGTTTCCCGTGGTTCCCGAGGTGTACATCAGGATAGCCAGGTCATCCTGGTTGACGTCAACGCGCGGAAGCTCTGTTTTGCCCAACAGGAGGGCATCGAGGAACAGCGCTCGCTCATCCTTCGCGCGATCCATCGAGATCACGAAGATGTCCGGCAAGGAGGCGTCCCTGATGGAGAAGAGATCCTCGATCTTCCCTCCCGACGCGATAACGCCCTTGACTTGGGCCTCTCCGAGGATTCTCCCCACTTCGCCCGGTTGGAGTTCCGGATCAAGCGGTACGACGACCGCCCCACAGCGCAAGATGGCGTAGAAACTCGTTGCCCACGCGGCGCGGGGCTTGGCGATCAGCGCGACACGATCGCCTTTCGAGATGCCGAGCTCCGCGAGCGCGGACGACAGCCGCCCAATCATCTCCCCAAGGCGGCTGTAGGAGATCTCATTCAGAATCAGCTGAACACCGCGGCCGCTCTTTCGCTCCTTCGGAACCGGCATTCGAAGTGCAATTCGATCTCCGTGTGCCGCGACAGCATCATCGAACAGCTTCGATATCGATGGGTACATGTCCTCACCCTCCCCTTGGTCCTCCAAGAAAAAACCTATCCGGATAGCAACGGCCGCTATCCGGCGATGTATTTCTGCGCTTCAATCGCGGCGATCGCCCCCTCCCCAGCGGCGACCACTCCTTGCGCATAGCGATGTGCGAAGACCCGCGCGTCTCCCGCGGCAAAGACGCCGGGAATGTTCGTGCTCAGACAAGGATCTGTCATGATGTGTCCCCCTTCGTCGAGGTCGACGGTCCCGCGGAGGAAGCTCGTCTGTGGATTGTGTCCGATGTTCACAAAGAGCCCGTCGGTTTCAACGATGTCTGTCTCATCGACCTTCAGGTTCCTGAGGCGAACACCGGTGACGTGATCCTCGCCCAGAACCTCCTCGACGACGGAGTTCCAGAGGAAGCGAATCTTCGGATGATCCATCGCGCGCTTCTTCAAGATTGCCGAGGCCCGAAATGCCTTAGGATCGTCCTGTGGATGGCGCACGACGATCGAGATGGATTCGGCAAAGCGTGTCAGGAAAAGCGCCTCCGTGAGGCCCGAATCCCCAGCACCGACCTCGATGATCCGCTTGCCTTGAAAGAAGAAACCGTCGCAGGTCGCGCAGTACGAGACACCCTTCCCCTTCAATCGAGACGCGCCCTCCGCCGGCAGCTCTCTCGGACGGGAGCCCGGCGAGAGGATGAGTGACCTTGCTTCGAAGGTCGCTCTCGGCGTGACGACACGATGATGCGAGGTTCCCGGCTCAATTCGGATGACGTCATCCTGCTCGAACTCGGCCCCGAAGCGCTCCGCTTGCTTGCGAAGTGACGTCATGAGAGCCGGAGCGGAGACGGTCTCCTCGAAGCCGGGCCAGTTCTCGATCAGGTCGGTTTCGTTCAACTGGCCGCCGGGGATGCCTTTCTCGATCACCAATGTGGAGAGAAGCGCGCGTCCCGTGTAGATCGTTGCTGTGAGCCCAGCCGGACCGGCGCCGATGACGATGACGTCGTACGAGTTCTTCTTTCCTGTCACGGCTCGGATTATAGGAGACAGCTAGGGCAGATCCAACGGCTCCAACGTGAACGTTCCATGCGTCTTCTCCAGAACCTGCTCGACCTTGAGTCGTGACGCCTCGAGCTGTTCCTTGATGGTCGCAGCGAGGCCGAGTCCCTCATCGAAAAGGGTAATGGTCTCCTCGAGCCCGAGATCCTCCTTCTCCAAGTTCTGCGTGATCTCTTCCAGTTTGCTGAGAGCCTCTTCGATCGTCATTCGTCGATCACCTCCTCAACGCGTGAGAGCATGCGACCGGCTTCGAGGCGCGTCTCGATTTCGGAGCCCGGTTCGACCCTGGAAAGATCGCGAAGCGGCTCGGACGACCCCTTCAGGAAAGTGAGGCTGTATCCCCGGCGGAGGGGGAGGTCTGGGTCGGACAGGCGGAGCAGGTCCGACGCGCGAGTCAGCCTGCGAGTCCGCGTTGCAAGCGCCTCGGACATCCGTCGGCCGAGGACGTCCATGAGTCCGTCGAGCCTCTGTTCTATGGTCTCGATCTTGCGTCCGGGAATCCGGAAGAGATAGCTGCGGAGATCTCTTCGAAATCGTTCGGATCGGTTCAGGAGTTTGCTCGTGACAGCGCGGGTCATTTGCTCGACGCGTAAAGAGACGCCCTCGGCGAGATCCGTGCACTCTGGAGCGACGAGTTCTGCGGCGGATGCGGGCGTCGGGGCGCGTACGTCGGCGACCAAGTCACTGAGCGAGATGTCGATCTCGTGACCGACCGCCGAGATTACGGGAATCGGACAGGCAAAGATAGCGCGGACGACGCCCTCGTCGCTGAAGGCCGCCAAATCCTCCGCGGATCCGCCCCCTCGACCGAAGATGATCACGTCGAGCTCCTCGGTGCGTTCGGAGAACCGGGTCGCACGGTCCAGCGCGGCGATCAACTCAGCGGGCGCATCCACGCCCTGAACGGAGGTCGGGAAGAGGTAGAGCTCGGCGAGAGGCCAACGCCTAGAGAGGACGGACCGCACGTCGCGAAAGGCGGCCCCGCTGGGCGAAGTGATGACGCCGATTCGGCGAGGAAACCGGGGCAGGGGCTTCTTGTGGCCCAAGTCGAACAGTCCCTCACTGTTGAGCCTTGCTTTCAGTCGTTCGATGGAGGCCTGGAGTTCTCCGGCGCCGAGCGGTTGGAGCAGCGATGCGATGAACTGATAGCGGCCGCGGGGCTCGTATACGGTCAGCCTTCCGAGGGCAAGGACCGCCATCCCTTGATCGATCTGAACCGGGGCGAGCGCAGAGGAAAGGCTCCGGAAGCGGACGCCGCCAATCTCGGAATCTGCGTCCTTGAGTGTGAAGTAGAGATGGCCTGAGGCTGCGCGTGTCATCTCGGAGATCTCACCGCGCAGCCAGACGCCGGAGAATCCCGTCTCCAGGACCTCTCGAGCCAGGCGGTTCAGCTCCGAAACGGTGTAGACGTGTTCCTCGTTCATTCCGGCCTCTTGAGAGAGTGTAGCGGTTCGGATTCGTGTGAGCGATAGGAAACGAGGAAAGCTTGAATCGCACGCACGTTGAGGCTATAGTTCGACCATGTCCGGCGGCGGTGAGAGCCGTTTCCCTCCCACCATGCGCCTGAAGCGGCGAAACGACTTCGGGCGCGTCTATCGTGAAGGCGAGGCTTGGCGGGGACGGGACTTCTCTCTCTATGTTCTCCTGCGGGACGAAGGAACGCGTCTCGGCATTGCGATTTCTCGCAAGTGGGGAACGGCCGTGGAGCGAAACCGCATGAAGCGACGCCTTCGGGAGGCTTTTCGGCAGCAGGCTTGCTTCTTGCCGAGCGCGGATATCATCGTGAAGCCGACCTCGGTGCGTCGAAATCACTCTGTCGATGCACTCGGACGAATGCTTGTGGAAACCGTGCGAAAGATGGCGGAAAAAGAGGTGTCCGGATGAACAAAGAAGTGATTTACCTCACCAAAGAGGGCTACGACCTGATGAGACAGGAACTCGACAACGTCGAAAAGGTCCTGTACGAGGAGATCCCCGAAAAGCTGAAGGCTTCGAAGCTGAACGGCGGAGATCTGCGTGAGAACAAGGAGTACATGTACCTGCAGAGTCAGCAGCAGTACTACGAACTCGAGTTTCGACGCCTAACGTCCGTCCTTGAGGCCTCCGAGATTCTTCCCGAAGAGGACATCGCCAAGGATCAGATCGGCATTGGGTCCCGCTTCATTCTCCAGGATCTCACCATCAAGGAGAGCGGAACATTCACGCTGGTCAGCTCGCCGGAAGTCGATCTCGAGAAGGGCAAGATCTCCATTTCCTCTCCCGTCGGGCGACTTCTCCTGGGAAAGAAGGAAGGCGACGCAGTGCTGGCCGAGCTTCCCTGGGGAACCTCGCAGTTCCGCGTAATAGCGATCAATCAGTAGGCACGATTGACCTCTGACGAGAAACCATGAGCGATCCGTTGATGCAGTCAAGGCTCGATCACCTCGCGAGTCTTCGTGAGCGAGGGGTTGAGCCGTTTCCCGCTCGAGTCCGCGCGGTCGAACCGATTGGGCCGATCGTCCATCGACACGAAGACCTCTCCGCCGAAGAGCGCAGTGGCGAGCACGTCACGATCGCCGGGCGACTCACCGCAATGAGAGGAATGGGGAAGGCTTCCTTCCTCGATCTGCGTGACGGAGCCGGAAGAATCCAAGCGCACGCCACGGTCGATGAACTTGGCGAAGCATCGTATGAAGAGCTAGGGGACGTCGACATTGGCGACTTTCTGTCGGTGACGGGCGAGGTCTTCCGAACGAAGAGAGGAGAGCTGACGGTCGCAGTCGAAGCGTTCACCTTCCTCGCGAAGGCGATACGGCCTCTGCCGGAGAAGTGGCACGGCCTCAAGGATGTCGAGCAGCGTCACAGGCACCGCGCACTCGACATGATCGCCAATGACTCGACCAGGGAGGCGTTCGTCGGTCGTTCTCGCATGATCTCGACAATCCGGAGAGAGCTTGACGGACGCGGATTCCTCGAAGTGGAGACCCCAACGCTGCAGCCAATGGCCGGCGGCGCGCTCGCTCGACCGTTTGCGACCCATCACAACGCGCTGGATGTCGATCTATACATGCGCATTGCACTGGAACTCTACTTGAAGCGCGTGCTCGTCGGCGGCATCGACCGCGTCTACGAGATCGGCAAGTGCTTCCGCAACGAGGGCGTCTCGACGGAACACAACCCTGAGTTTACCATGCTCGAGGTCTACCAGGCGTATGCCGACTACGAGACGATGATGGATCTTGCGGAGGCGCTGATCACGGCAGCGCTCGGAGAAACGGTCAATTCGCTGTCGCTGCAGTACAAGGGGCACGAGATGGACTTCACGCCACCGTGGCCGAGGGTCAAGATGCTCGACCTTGTGAAGGAGGCGTCGGGCATCGACGTATCGAGTCTGTCGCCGGAGGAAATCGAGCGTCAGGCGGCGGGAAAGGGCATTGACTTGCCTGCAGGCACGGCGGGGAAGATGGTCGAGTCCCTGTTCGAGCGATTCGCCGAGCCGAGACTCATTCAGCCGACCTTCGTTTGCGACTACCCAATCGAGATATCGCCGCTTGCGAAGAGGCGGTCTAACGACGAGCGGCTGGTGGAGCGTTTCGAGTTGTTCGCTGGAGGGATGGAGTTGGCAAATGCGTTCAGCGAGCTGAACGACCCGATCGATCAGCGGGAGCGGTTCGAAGCCCAAGAACGCCTCCGGCAAGCAGGGGATGACGAAGCTCACCAGATCGATGAGGACTTCCTCTTCGCGCTCGAACACGGCATGCCGCCGACCGGAGGCATGGGGATCGGAATCGATCGTGTGGTCATGGTCGCGACCGGGCTCGAATCCATTCGAGACGTCATCCTCTTTCCAACACTACGAGGGAGAAGAGACTAAGTGGGTGCCTGGTCTCGCCTCCTCGGTCGCCTGGACAGTGTGCTCGATGTCGTCCTTTGCTGGGACGAACGCGTCGTGCGCGCCGCGCGCGAGTATCCTGGGCTTCGTCGGCTCTCGCCCTTGTTCGTGACGGCCAGCTACCTTGGAGACGGCTACCTCTGGGGAGGACTCGGACTAGGCCTGATTCTGTTCGGCCGGCCGATCGATCGAGTTCACGTATTGATCGGACTTGGGATTTCCATCGTGAATGTGGCCATGTTCCGCTTCTTCAAGGTTCTGATCGGTCGTCGTCGACCTGAAACGGAAGGAGGAAGCCTACGCTTTCGTGCGATGGATAGCTACGCCTTCCCCTCGGGACATGCTACAACCTCGTTTGGACTTGCATGGCTCGTCTCCGTGGCGTACCCGTATCCGTTGGCCATCGTCTTCGTGTATGTTGTCGCGGCCACGATCGCCTTCTCGCGTGTTTACGTTCGCGAACACTACCCGCTCGATGTGATCTTCGGCGCTCTGCTCGGAACGGTGACGACCGCTTTGATGCTTCCCTTCTTTCGTTGGCTCTTCTTTTGAAACTGGGCGGAGTGATCTCGTAGAATCTCCGGGCTTTGCACCTCACCGACGTTCAAGGAGTGACAGATGAAACACCTCTTCTCCAGCCGTGTGGCCGGTGCGAAACGTTCGGCGATCCGCGAGCTTCTCAAGCTTACGGAACAGCCGGACATCATCTCGTTCGGCGGAGGGCTGCCTGCTCCCGAGACATTTCCTCACCGGGAGCTGGCGGACATCGCGCACGATCTTCTCACCAACCACCACCGGAACGTGCTTCAGTACGGGCTCACCGAAGGGAGCAAGACGCTTCGACAGGCAATGATTGACTGGCTTCGGCCTCAGGGCATCGAGGTGACGATCGATGAGCTGCTGGTGACGACAGCGTCGCAACAGGCTCTCGACCTCTTGTGTAAAGCCTTCTTCGATCCGGGGGACGTCGTTTTCTGCGGTCTTCCGACGTATCTGGGGGCCGTCCAAGCGTTCAGTTTGTTCCAGACGACGAAGATCGGCATTCCGCTGGAAGAGGACGGGATGAATCTCGATGCCCTCGAATCCCAGATTGCTGAAACCCGCTCGGCCGGAAAGAAGCTCAAAGGCATCTACGTCATCCCGGACTTCCAGAATCCGAGCGGCATTACGATGTCGCTCCAGAAGAGGAAGAGACTTCTCGAGATCGCTCAGCGGGAGGACCTCCTGATCTTCGAGGACAATCCCTACGGGCAATTGCGCTTCGCTGGAGAGGCGATTCCGTCCATTTGCAGCATGGATCGCGAAGGGCGCGTGATTCTGCTGCTGACTTTCTCGAAGACGCTCTCCGCCGGTCTACGTCTCGCAGTCATGCTCGCCCGAGGAGATCTGATGGATGCGCTCGTCCGCGCGAAACAGCCAACCGACCTGTGCACATCGAAGTTGACTCAACACATGGCGGCGCGCTACATGAACGAATACGGACTAGACAAGCATCTTGAGGAGATTCGTCCGATCTACCGCGAGAAGTGCAACGCGATGCTTGAAGCACTCGAGAAGCACATGCCGGAAGGCGAAGGGATCACGTGGACGAAGCCGCAAGGCGGACTCTTCATCTGGATGCGCCTGCCCGAGCACATCGACGCTGAGGAGATGATCCAGGACGCAATCGAGCGGAAGGTTGCCTACGTTCCGGGCGCGGCCTCGTTTGTAGACGGCACGGGTCGGAACACGGTTCGGCTTGCGTTCTCCCTCGTGACCCCGGAGAAGATTGACGAAGGGATACGCCGGTTGGCGGGCGTCGTGAAGGATACCATCGAGGCGCATAAGGTTGCCGTCGGCGAGAGCTAGAGCACTGGAACTACAAGACCGACTCCGGAAGCGATTGCACGAATCGACACATCAAGCGGACCGTATTCTGGTAGTCGTTCAACCGCAAGGTCGAGATCGGCGAGTGAATGAACCGGCACGGGACCGACACGATGCCGGATGGAACGCCGCCGCGAGTCAAATGAATGGCTCCGGCGTCGCTCCCTCCGTAGGTCGGGAGCTTGTATTGATAGGGAATCGCTTCGGCGTCTGCCGTCGCCTCGAGGGCCTGGACGATTCTCGGTGAGACGATGATCGACCGATCGGCGACGCTGATTGCCGGTCCGCGTCCGAGACGCGTCGGTTGATTCTCTTCATCGACGCCGGGCGTATCGGCGCCGATCGTCCCCTCGAGAGCGATCGCGAGATCCGGAGCGATCTGGTATGCGGCGGTTCGCGCGCCACGCAGACCGACCTCTTCGCCGAATGCGAAGGAGAAGACCGTCCTCATCGGCAGATCGACCTCGGCAAGACGCTGCGCAACCTCGATCAGCACTGCGCAGCCGGCACGGTCGTCGAACGCTTTTCCGGTAACGTAGCCGTCGGTCAACTCGAGGAATGGATAGTGAACCGTGAGCGGATCGCCGATCCGAATCTCCATGTCGCCGACCTCCTGCCTCGACGTCGCGCCGACATCGATGAAGAGCTTCTCCATCGGAATTGGTGCCTTGCGTTGCTCGGGATCGAGAATGTGGGGGGGCGCGACCCCGATGACGCCGTACCGCAGCTGTCCCGATCGGGTTCGGATCTCGACTCGATGACCGGGGACGATTCGCTCGTCCCACCCACCGAGCGGTGTGAAGCGCAGGAATCCCGCGTTGTCGACCCACTTCACGAGGAAGCCGATCTCATCCATGTGGGCGTCCAGCATCAGCACGCGATCGTCCCTTCCACCTCGCGTCGCGATGAGGTTGCCCAACGCGTCGACGCGTATGTCGTCAACGTAGGGACGGATCCACTGCTCGATTCGTTCTCGGACATCGTCCTCAAAACCGGAGACGCCAAATGCATCAGAGAGCCCGCGAAGCAGGGCGATCGATTCCATGTTCTCATCCTCCCGTGTCGGATCGCCAGAGTATAGGATCCGCTTCCAGGCGAAGCCACCGAATGGATCGGAAGTCTAGGAGAATCAGCGTTTCAGGTGATCGAGAAGACGTTCGGCGAGGCGGAGGGGAACTCCAGCGCCGGCTGAGATCTCGGTTGGCAATGCGGCCGAAAGACTGTCGACCGAGCCGAAATGCTTCATGAGAGCGCTCTTTCGCTTTGGACCGATGCCTGGGATCTCATCGAGCACCGAGGACAGAGAGCGTTTGGCGCGCAACTGGCGGTGATAGGAAATCGCAAAGCGATGGGCCTCGTCTCGTATCTGGCGCAGGAGCAGAAGAGCGGCGCTCTTCTGCGGCAGAAGGATCGGCTCCGATTGGTCTGGGCGGAAGATCTCCTCTTGGCGCTTCGCCAAGCCTAGCGCCTCCAATCCCTCGATGTTCAGTTCCTGCAGCACCGCCATACAGATGTTCAGTTGACCCTTTCCTCCATCGATCAGGACGAGATCTGGCAGCTCGGAGAACTTCCCCCTCGCGATGGTCGGATCGTTCAACTCAG